>ERZ1048068.3676-NODE-3676-length-9990-cov-5.510619_pt1 | contig 9990 bp, 8 predicted proteins | sample MGYA00383098_ERZ1048068 | MGnify/ENA primary metagenome ERZ1048068 (study PRJEB29581, sample SAMEA5548368) | metagenome | biome: marine; feature: coastal; material: water | depth 1 m | study: Short-term variability in the microbial, nano- and picoplankton dynamics... | reverse complement strand
TCGTGACCAATAAAGCCGTAATTCATACCGACAGCGCCCCCGCAGCCATAGGCACCTACTCCCAGGCAGTCAAGGTCAACAACACTGTTTATCTCTCAGGACAGATCCCCCTGAACCCCGAGACTATGGAACTGGTTGAGGGCGATATCAGCGTACATATCCGTCAGGTTTTCGACAACCTCAGCGCGGTCTGTGCAGCCTCCGGCGGCGATCTTAGCAACATCGTCAAACTCAATATCTTTCTGACCGACCTCGGTAACTTTGCCCAGGTGAATGCAGTGATGGCAGAATATTTCAACCAGCCTTTTCCCGCCCGCGCAGCCATTGGCGTCAAGGAATTGCCTAAGGGCGCGCAGGTTGAAATGGATGGCATTGTTGTAATCTGAGATTATTGACCACAAGACAGTAGCTGGAGATGACCGTCTAATCCGGAAGGACATCTATTAAAGACTGATAGCCCTCTTTATAGCTCGGGTAGATAAACTGGTAACCGCTATGCAAAAGCCGCTGATTGCTACAGCGGCGAATTGCCTTCTGCTCGACATATTCATCCTGCAACTCAACATCTAACTGCTGCGCCAGCCACCGACGAAGATCGTGCTGAGTCACCGGTGCGCAGTCAGTCGCCACATACAAATTATCGAGCTTATCACCCCGGTCAAAGCCGCGGATCAGGTGCGCCAACACCCCTGCACAATCATCACTGTGAATACGATTGCTCCACTGCTCGGGTTGGGCCGGGCGACCTTTACCGGCCATAATCTGACTCAGCATCCGCGTGCGACCGGGACCATAGATACCGGAAAATCTAACAATAATTGACGCGCAGGGCAGGGCGGAAATATGTGCCTCTGCCTGCAATAACAACTTCCCGGAAAATGATAGCGGCGCCGGCGTCGACTGCTCATCGACCCAGGCGCCCTGGTTATGGCCATAGACACTGGTGCTCGAAACCCAAATTACCAGCCGCGGTTTTCGCTCGGCACTATCGATCGCCCTGGCGAGCGTCGCCGCACCATCCACATAGGATTCCTGATAAGCCTGCGGGGTAAATGCTCCCGGTGTCAAAGTGACCACCAGAACATCAAAGCCCTCGGCGAGAACTTGCTGTAGTCGATTGAGGTCGGTAAGGCTGCCAGCAATCGGCTTGATTGCATCCGGCAGCGTTTGCGGATTGCGCTTGAGACCAAAACAGTCATACTGCGACGATAACTGCAATCCGGTTCGGCAACCTATATCACCACAGCCGGCCAATAAAATTTTCAAACGATGTTTCCCCGCTAATTTAATTTGGCTATTATTGTGTCACCTTAGAGGTTATACAAATGACAAGCAGTCACTACCACCAAGCGGCACCACCCGCCCATCTGCGCCATTCTGGCACGACTGCAAAGCCCTGTAACCTGAAAACTTCGCTATTTACATCCACCACAATGACTGTATGCGAACGCTATGCAAGCCCTGCATAACACCACTGTCGACAAACTGCGTGGCGTTGGCCCACAACTTGCCGGGAAACTGCAAAAAATCGGCCTGCATAGCATTCAGGATCTGCTTTTCCACCTGCCGCTGCGCTATATAGACCGCACAAAAATCACTGCTATCGGCGCAATCCAACCACTCACAGAAGTGGTCATAGAAGGCGAAATCAGAGTCAGTGATGTGGTCTATGGCCGCCGCCGCAGTCTGGTCTGCCGAATACAGGATCACAGCGGCATCATTACACTGCGGTTTTTTCACTTCAATCAGGCGCAACAACAGAGCCTGCAACCGGGGACCAGATTGCGCTGTTTTGGCGAAGTGCGGCGGGGCAAATCCGGCCTGGAGATGTACCACCCCGAATATCAGCATCTCAACCAGGCGGCACCGCCGGCACTGGCAGAAACCCTGACGCCAATCTATCCAGCAACCGAGGGTGTCACCCAACAGCGCATTCGCGATCTCTGTGGTCAGGCACTGCAGCGCCTTGACAGCCATCAACTCGAAGACTGGCTGCCCGCCGATCTCGGCAACCAGACATTATCCTATTCGCTGGTTGATGCGCTGCGCCTGTTGCACAACCCGCCACCGGGTACAGCGCTAAACCTGCTCGCCGAGGGCGAACATCCGGCACAGCAGCGACTGGCCGCTGAGGAATTGATCGCCCATCATTTAAGCCTGCTGCGACTGCGACAAAAGATCCAGCAACAGGCGGCGCCGGCACTGGCTGCGGATAATAGCGCTACCCAGCGCTTTCTTGAGCAGCTGCCGTTTGCACTGACCGGCGCACAACAGCGTGTTGCCGCTGACATCAGTGCCGATATCAGCCAGCCGATTCCCATGCTGCGTCTGGTACAGGGTGATGTGGGTTCAGGCAAAACCGTCGTCGCCGCCCTCGCAGCAATACAGGCGATTGCCAATGGCAGGCAGGCGGCGCTGATGGCGCCCACAGAAATACTCGCCGAACAGCACCGGGTAAATTTTGACGCCTGGCTGCGGCCCCTGGGTATTCGCATTGCCTGGCTGACAGGCAAACTTAAAGGCAAGGGCCGCGAAGTACAGCTCGCCGCTATTGCCGATGGCAGTGCGCAGATAATTATTGGCACCCATGCGCTGTTTCAGGAGGGTGTTGAATTTCACAACCTTAGCCTGACGATTATTGACGAGCAGCACCGCTTTGGCGTTCATCAGCGCCTGGCACTGCGCAAGAAAGGGGCAAATCTCGACGGTGATCCCCAGGGCCTCGGCTCAACACCTCATCAATTGATTATGACCGCGACGCCAATTCCTCGAACCCTGGCCATGAGTGCCTATGCGGATCTCGACTGCTCAGTCATCGATGAACTACCCCCGGGGCGCACACCCGTGGAAACCGTCGTGCTGAGCAACCTCAGGCGCAATGACGTCATCGAGCGTGTGCGCGTCTCATGCAACGACGGTCGCCAGGCCTACTGGGTCTGCACATTGATTGAAGAGTCCGATGTGCTGGAGGCCCAGGCGGCGGAGGCAACCGCTCAGGAGCTGCAACTGCTGCTCTCAGAACTCTCTATCGGCCTGATTCACGGGCGCCTGAAACCCAAAGAAAAGGTGCAAATTATGCAGGCCTTTAAGGATGGCGAAATCAATCTGCTGGTCGCCACTACCGTTATTGAAGTGGGTGTTGATGTCCCCAATGCCAGCCTGATGGTAATTGAAAACTCCGAGCGCCTCGGGCTTTCCCAGCTCCATCAGCTGCGTGGCCGGGTAGGCCGCGGCAGTGTAAACAGTCACTGCGTTCTGCTCTATCAACCGCCTATTTCTGGCAATAGCGCGGCGCGCCTGAAAATTATGCGCGAGACCAATGATGGCTTTAAGATCGCCGAGAAGGATCTCGAGATTCGCGGCCCCGGCGAAGTCCTCGGCACCCGACAAACCGGCGATATGCAATTTCATATCGCTGACCTGCAGAGAGACTCCCATATGCTGCCAGAGGTAAAGAGTATCGCCCTGGCACTGCTGGAGCATCATCCCGAAAATGTAGATCCATTAATTGCCCGCTGGCTGGGTCATAGTGAACAGTACGGGCAGGCTTAAATCACCCGCTTCAAACAGTAAGCTTTGATAGGCAGGCGCAGAAAAACTGCTGTAGAATAGCCGCAAATAATTTAAAAGGTGTTTCACATGGCGTTGAGCAACTCAATTTCCAATATCTTTGGGGTGTCCCCCGTCAAACCTCTGCAGAACCATATGTCAGCAGCCATAAAATGCGTTGATCTTCTGGATGATTTTCTCAAGGCGACATTTGAGGATAATTGGGATTCAGCAACCGAGGTCTTTGAGCAAATTAGTGGTGAAGAGCAGAACGCCGACGATCTTAAAAAACAATTTCGCATGCACATGCCCAAAAGCTTGTTTATGCCGGTCTCCAGAGGAGACCTTCTCAGCATCCTTACCCAACAGGATAATATTGCCAATCTTACCAAAGACATATGCGGCATTATTCTGGGCAGAAAAATGGTTATTCCCAAAAAGCTGCATGATGACTTTATTGGTTTTGCCGAAAGCTCTGCGGAAACGTGCCACAAGGCTCATGGCGCTATCAACGAACTCGACGAACTACTCGAAACCGGTTTTGCCGGGTCGGAAGTGAAATTTGTTAAAAAACTGATTCGCGAGCTGGCCGCTCAAGAGCGAAAAGTAGATAAAAATGAGCAGAAATTACGCAAAAAGCTCTTTAATATCGAAGCTGATCTATCTCCTATTGATGTGATTTTTATGTATAACATCATTGATCAAATCGGCGGTCTTGCCGACACTGCCGAGCTTATTGGCAACCAGGTCGAGCTACTCCTAGCAAAATAATAACTAGAAAAATCCTCTAGAAAATCACCACTTTCGAGAATAAATACTATGGAATTTTTTACTGAATACGGCACTATTCTAATTATCATTGCCGCGCTAGTCGGGTTTTTTATGGCCTGGGGGGTCGGCGCAAATGATGTGGCTAATGCAATGGGTACCTCGGTTGGCTCCAAAGCGCTGACCATTAAACAGGCCATTCTTATTGCTATGGTGTTTGAGTTCGCTGGCGCTTATTTAGCGGGCGGCGAAGTCACCTCAACCATTCGCAAAGGTATCGTCGATTCCGCCATATTTGTCGAGAGACCAAATGATCTGGTATTCGGCATGTTATCTGCGCTTTTGGCTGCAGGCACATGGCTGATGATTGCCAGTTTTATGGGCTGGCCAGTGTCGACAACCCATTCCATTGTCGGCGCAATTGTCGGCTTTGCGGCAATTGGCGTTTCCGTTGACGCAGTTAACTGGGGCAAAGTTAGCACTATTGTCGCCAGCTGGGTGGTCTCGCCAATCATGGCAGGAACACTGTCTTTCTTGCTCTTCCGCAGTGTGCAACAGCTTATCCTGCTGCAAGACGACCCCTTTACAAAAGCCAAACGCTACATTCCTATCTACATGTTTTTCGTTGGCTTCCTAATCGCCATGGTGACGATACTAAAAGGTCTCAAGCACGTCTTTAAGGACAACGGAATGACATTGAGCTTCGCAGAGTCGGCAGGGATCGCCTCACTGGTCGGCATCATTGTTGCGATTATCGGCGGCTACTTCTTGTTGCAAATTAAGCGAGATATTTCTCTGGAAGCGGATAACCGCTTCGCCAATGTTGAGCGCGTTTTCGCGGTTCTAATGATCTTTACTGCCTGTAGTATGGCTTTTGCTCACGGCTCCAACGATGTCGCTAACGCTGTTGGCCCCCTGGCCGCGGTGGTCAGCATTGTTAATTCCGGCGGCGATATTGCTGCAAAGTCGGTGATGCCCTCATGGATATTATTGTTGGGCGGTGGCGGTATCGTCGTAGGTCTTGCCACCTACGGCTTCAAGGTAATGGGCACCATTGGCCGCAAGATTACAGAGCTCACCCCAAGCCGTGGCTTTGCTGCTGAACTGGGCGCCGCGGCTACTGTGGTAATTGCCTCAGGTACCGGCCTGCCTATTTCAACCACTCACACTTTGGTTGGCGCCGTTCTCGGTGTTGGTTTAGCGCGTGGTATTGGCGCATTAAATCTGCGTATGGTGGGATCAATCTTTCTATCCTGGCTGGTGACTCTGCCTGCAGGTGCCGGTCTCTGTATTATCTTCTTCTACATCTTCAAAGCCAGCTTTGGTCAATAAAATCCAAGCACCGTTGGACAGCTCGGCTGTCTAACGGTGCCAATTTTTCGCAATTTAAGTCTCTAGCCATAAAAAAACTGCCCCAAGATAAAGCCAAATAGAAGACATCTCGCACCAGCTTGTTTCAAAACTCTTACCTCTAGTATTTCTGAAATTACCTAAGCCTTTGATTTTATTGCCTTGGCACGGATATTGTATTGTCAAAGTCGACATTGCAGTCTGCTGGGTAACGAAGCCCGTGTGCAACCTAAAAGTTGTGCACGGGCTTTTTTTGTTTTTTCAAGTTAGTTTTTTCACAATAGGATTTACTATGAACCACACACGCATCATCTCAACCGCTGCAGCGGCGCTCTTCAGCCTGCAGCCTTTTGTTACAACCTCTGCCGAAGATGCAACCAGTGTCAGCCAGATGTTCACTGATGGCAGCGCTTCAACCTTTTTCCGTTACCGCTACGAAATGGTGGACCAGGATGGCATCGATAAAGATGCCGGCGCCTCTACCCTTAAATCTCGCATCACTTGGAAATCAGCTTCCTTCAACGGCTTCAGCGCTGGACTCGAGGCCGACAATGTGACGGTTATCGGTAACGAGCGCTACAAAACCCCAACCAATGGTATGGCCGGTTATCCAATCGTTGCCGACCCCAAGGGCACAGATATGAACCAGGCCTTTGTTGCCTACTCAACGTCTTCCTACAGCACCAAGGTCGGTCGCCAGCGTATTCTTCACGCCGGTCAACGTTTTGTTGGCGGTGTTGGCTGGAGACAAAACGAGCAGACCTACGACGCACTGTCTGTGAGCCTGCCCAATCTCAACTCTGTGAAAATTAATTACAGCTATATCTGGAACGTCAATCGAATCTTTGGCCCAGTGGATAGCGCAGTTCAGGCCAAACAGTGGGGCTCAGACTCACATGCTCTTTTGGCCTCGTTCTCACCGGCTAAAGGCCATTCTCTGACTGGCTACGCCTACTTGCTGGACTTTGATAACGCCGCAGCAAACTCGACCAGTACCTATGGTATCGACTACAAGGGCAAATTTGGCAAAACCGCACTGGCGGCAAGTTACGCTGTACAGTCTGACTATGCCGACAACCCTGCGAGCTTTGACACCGATTACCTAAAACTTGAGCTGAGCACGCCAGTAAGCGGAGCAACTGTCTCTCTGGGCTATGAACTGCTCGGCGGCGATGAAGGTGTAGGTTTTAAGACACCACTGGCTACTCTCCACAAGTTTCAGGGCTGGGCTGACAAGTTCCTCGGGACACCGGGAACCGGTCTTGAAGATACCTACCTGAAAGTTGCAGGTAAGATTTCCGGCATTCCGGTTGCTGTTTTCTACCATCAATTCAGTGCCGATGAAGGTGGTGCAGATCTTGGCACGGAGCTGGATATTGTAGGAACCTACAAAATTAACAAGAACCTCTCTGCACAGCTCAAGTACGCAAGCTACTCTGCAGACACCCACGCGTCGGATACAGATAAACTCTGGTTCACGCTTAATATGAAGTTTTAATAACCTTATCTCCCTAAGATAGTAGTATTAAGATTGGGGCGTGGATATGATCGGCGCCCCTTTCTTATTTCTTCACAATAGATAAATTTATGGCCTCAGTGGCAGAAAAAAAATGCGCTCGTGTAATGCTGGTTGATGACCTTCCCCAGCGCTCTGCCCGTGTGGAAGCAAAACTGATTCAAGAGGGTTTTGATGTTATTTCCAGACTGCCCTCGGCAACCGGACTGTTATTCCAGATTGAACAGCTGCAGCCGGATATTATCCTCATCGACTTACAGTCCCCGGGCCGGGATGTCCTCGACAGCCTATCAGTAATCAATGATCACAACCCAACGCCTGTGGTTATGTGGTCCGAGGAAGATGACCCCGGTTTTATTAAAGAGGCAGTGGATGTCGGTGTAACCGCCTACATGATGGGCGATGTTGAAACCGACCGGGTGAAACCGGTGATTGATGTGGCCATGGCGCAATTTAAATCCTACCAGTCACTGCGCCAGAAATTGGACACCACAAGAACACAACTGGAAAGCCTGTCGGTTATCGACAAAGCCAAACGCCTTTTGATGGATCAGCAGGGCATCAGCGAGGACCGCGCCCACAAGGTGCTGCGCAACCTCTCTATGGACAGCAACCAGAGCTTGCCCCAGGCGGCCAAGTCAGTTGTACAAATACTCAATAAAAATTCTTAGTGCCGGTTATGAATATACAAATCAGTAAAAATCTTCCCTCCGCCGAACTTGGCCATCTCAATCTTGGCTACATGCGACTCACCGACAGTGCGCCATTTATTCTTGCCCAGGACATCGGGCTGTATGACAAGTTCGGTCTAAATGTCACCCTGCATCGGGAAGTATCCTGGGCGAATATTCGCGACAAGACCATTGCCGGCACACTTGATGCCTGTCAGATGCTGGCACCGATGCCGCTGGTGACCACCATGGGCGCCGCCGGGATTCGCGCGCCGATGATAACCGGCCTGGTGCTCTCGCTAAACGGCAATGGGGTTACCGTTTCCTCATCGCTGTGGGGCAAAATGAATGCATGTGCTGAGCCTGAGCAATCCCTGGACAATTCCCTTAACGGTTCCACTGATAACGCACTGGCCACAGCAAAGGCGCTGAGAATGGTTTTAAATAAAACCCACAGCGGTCCACTCACCTTTGCCACGGTGCACTCCTTTTCCAGCCATACACTGCTGCTGCGCAAGTGGCTGATCGCCGGCGGCATCAATCCCGATACCGATGTGCGTATTATTGTTCTGCCACCAGAGCAGATGGTCGACAGTCTGGCTCAGGGCGTTATTGATGGTTTCTGTGTCGGCGCTCCCTGGAACACAATTGCCGTTGAGTATGGCGTCGGTATTATGGCCACTACCGGGTATGAAATATGGAATAACGCACCGGAAAAAGTCCTCGGCGTTCTCGAATCCTGGCATAGTCGCAATCCCTCAACTCATTTGCGCCTGCGCCTGGCAATGATGGCAGCCTGCGAATGGCTGGCCGATATGGACAACCGCAAGACCGCGGTTGAAATTCTCTCACGACCGGAGTACCTGGACTTACCCGCCGACTACCTGCGTCCATCGCTGACTGGAAAACTTATTCACGACCGCTCGAAGGCTGCCCAGAGTCAATCCAACTTCCATGTTTTTTCAAGCTTCCAGGCTGGCTTCCCGTGGCGCTCACAAGCTGAATCAATGCTTGAACAATTTACCCCGCTACTCGGCAAGCCGGTCGATTCAGACAAACAGGCCTCTCTGGCCCAGCAGTGCTTTCGCAGCGACCTCTACCGCGAAGCGGCCACTCGGGCCGGGTTAAATTGTCCCGAGCAGGACTACAAGCCTGAGGGCATACACGCTGAACCCTGGATGCTAAATGACCATATTGAACTCGGCAGCGATCTGATGGTGAGCCCCAACGCGCCATTACGGAACAAATAAGTACTTTCTGCCAGGGAAAATGCACATCTTTGGTGCCCGTATTTTTGACCTCACCCGTCAGGTCGAATGCGATCAATAAAATAGCGCGCGCTTATTGGTTTATTTCGAATACTAAGCCTCTTTTAAGCGCCTTTTACCCTGTTTATCCCGGTTTTTTTGCCTGAAACACTATTTTTTACTCAAACCTAATAACTGGCACAGTTATTGAATACCCATTGCTACGCACTGCAATGCAAGACCTCATCGCTGATGAGCGTCACCGGGTAACGATGCCCGCCAAGCTTCCTGTCACTGGAAGGTTGGCGGGCATTTTTTTTGATTCTTAAATATTGAGGTATATCTTTTATGCACTCCGCTCCAAAAAACAGCTTTAAAGGTGTGTTCTCTCGCACACTGAAAACATTAGCCGCTGTCGGCATGATGTTAAACGGCTCAAACGCAATAGCAGAGCTAGGCGAACCCGAAAAAGACGAGCTTAAGTTTGGCTTTATTAAATTAACCGATATGGCGCCTATCGCCATCGCCTATGAAAACGGTTACTTCGAAGACGAAGGTCTGTATGTAACCATCGAAGCACAGGCCAACTGGAAAGTACTTCTCGATGGCGTAATCGATGGCAAACTCGACGGCGCACATATGCTCGCCGGCCAGCCTCTGGCAGCGACCATCGGCTACGGTACCAAGGCGCACATTGTCACCCCCTTCAGCATGGACCTTAACGGTAACGCAATTACTGTCTCCAATGATATCTGGAAGCAGATGAAAGAATATGTGCCGGTTAAAGACGGCAAGCCGGTTCATCCGATTAAAGCCGACTACATGAAACCCGTAGTCGACAAATTCACCGCTGAAGGCAAGCCGTTCAAGATGGGTATGTGATTCCCTG
>ERZ1048068.3673-NODE-3673-length-9994-cov-4.389476_pt1 | contig 9994 bp, 6 predicted proteins | sample MGYA00383098_ERZ1048068 | MGnify/ENA primary metagenome ERZ1048068 (study PRJEB29581, sample SAMEA5548368) | metagenome | biome: marine; feature: coastal; material: water | depth 1 m | study: Short-term variability in the microbial, nano- and picoplankton dynamics... | reverse complement strand
TATCCAAGGTATCACGAAGATCCGCGACTCCACCCTGCCCTGCCGGTAAGACCCGACCCGTTACAATCGTCTTGGGGCCATCATCATGGAACTGAGGAAACAGAATCATCGGCGTGACATCATCGCGCGCCGAACGACGGAACTGGTTGTCGTTATTCGGATTGGCCGAAGCAAATGTCCATCCGGTGAACACCTTGGCCATCTCTTGAACGGTGTCGTTGGTGTAAGTTGCGATCGGAAGGCCACGATTGTTGAGTTTAAGGGTTCCGTCGGGCTGCAATTCATTCAATCCGATGGAGAACAACTGCATCACTTCCCGCGCATAATTCTCGTCAGGTAAAGCTCCCGTTTCGGGGTCCGCCTTGGCATTACGCAGGTGGCTTAAGAAAAGCCCCATCGACGGCTGAAGCGTGACCTTCTCCAGCAACGAACGGAAATCGCCAAACGCATGATCCAACAACACGTCGTAATACGCCGTAACGCCGTTTTCCCAATTAAGAAGCTGGGTGTTCTCGATCGAGATGACAAAAATCTGGCTTAGGGCGAAGGCCACCCGTTGCCGCAATTGATCTTCCCCGTTGATCACATCTTTGAACCAGGCCGAATTGCGGTGATAAAATCCGGGGCGGGCGTTGTTCATGCCTCGGCCATTTGCCGGCACCGCTTCCCACTCTGCGATCGTGTCCGCGCTGAGGTGAGACACCGGTTTAGCGACCTGTTCCTCAATCCATGCATCAATACCGATCGATTTGACCCGATCCATATCCGCCCGGATCGGTCCAAAGGTTGCCTGGGTCAAGAAACGCGCGGCTTCGGTATCTGTCGTAATTACATCCGATGCCTCGGGCACGGTGGGTGGCGGTTGGAACTCCACGGATCCGGTATTGAGCACCAAGCTGCTCGCGATCTCACCCGCGGGGAAATTAGCGGTTTCGATCGTCACGTAGACGCGACCTTCACGGAGAGCCTGCACCAAATCGGCCGACGTCAGGCTACCCGTGGAATTAAAGTCCCACTGAGCATTAACGACCTGACCAATCGGCAACCTTAACAGATCGGGACCATTGTCACCCGGCACACCCATACGCAGGTAAGCCACCGTTTGCGGTGAAGAAAGTCCGGCAAACGACATGTTGATCAATGACGTCGTTCCATCCGCTGCCAACTGGATAGAGATAGACCCGAAGGCTGTGGAAACGACACCGTTTTCAGGCCGCAAGTTGCCAATATAGAGCTCCCCTGGAACCAAAACGATCGCCACGGTAGCCGATGGTTGCGTGCCCGGCAGGTAGCCCGACCCAGGCTTTACGGAGAGATTCACCGTTTTGCTCGATACCGTGGAGACGGTATTACTATAAGTCCGGATGTTGATCGTCGTGCTCGATTCTCCCGCTGCGAATGTAGCGGTTGTAGGCACATTCACAAAATCGGTTCCCATTACAGCAGATCCGCCAAACTCGAGATCGACTGTAAGCGATTGGGCCGAATCTCCCGTGCGCGTGAGCGTAAATCGTCCGGGAGGAGTGCTCGCATCCGTATCGGTCGTAGCAACGGACGCTGCCACGCTTACCGCTGCGGCCCCCACTTGGCCCAGGTCATAAACCTCCACCAATGAGATTCCCGCCGCATCACCCACTCCGCTCACTTGCATTGTGTAAGCACCGGGTGCGAGTTCGATCATCGCCACCGCATCTTTACTCCCTCGTTCGAGGGCAAATGCACCCACCGTTTGAAAAATCGCTTCCAGACTTTCCGGGTTCGCAAATGTCCCCCAATCATCATTGCTGGCGATTTGCACAGCATCGACCGCCCGCACGACTGCGATAGCCGGATCGCTCAACGAGTTCTCCACGCCAAACCCACTCAACGTCGGTCCCACGGCCCGCACCAACAACCGTCGGCTCTCAGCTCCGGGAGCGACGACAAATCCGGAGATCACTAGCGATCGGTTAGATTCGATTCGACCACGGGTCGAAAGATTCAACAGCTGGGAAGACCCTGATAGATCATAAATTTCGATCATACCCTCGCCGTTCGCGTCAGCTCCAAGTCCCAACGCATGCGCCGAATAGACCCCGGGCTCCAATGTCACCACCATCGCCGCATCACGGCTGCCACTCGGTAACTGAAACGCTCCCACCGTGCCAAACGCCGCGCCGGCGGTGGATGTCCAATTATCGTTGGTCGCGATCAGATTGTTGTTGGAGTCGTAAAGCTTGAGTTCCGGATCGATCAGCACTCCGGGAATTCCGTAATCCGCCAAGGTGGGCCCGATCGCGCGGATGAGCACCTCTTTGGAAGCACCTTCGCTGATAACAAACCCTGCCACGAACACCTCGCTTTCCGTGCCCACGAACCCACGGGACGAAAGGTTTAGTAACCGTTCATCACCGGGCTGAGCCGTTAATGAAATCGCACCCAAAAGGAACGCTAACCAACGTAAACGATGAATCATGACTGGAGGGGATAAATGGGGAGTGATGGTGGGCACCCGAAGAGATGAGAGCCCTCCTTGCTAGAAGGAGACACCATAACGACCTAAATGTTTCGCCTGATAAAGGCCTAATACGTTCACAAATTGTTGAAAAGTTAAGCGGCGTTAACCGCCAAAGCTGCTTCCGAACCGTCCTTTGCGGATTGAGATTATTTTATAATACTTATTAACGCTAATTTGACCTCCATCTAATCCCTAATTGTGAGGTTTTTACTCTTATCCTTTCGTCTCATATTAATTATTATCACCCTTTGCCTGTTTGCCGGAGCTCATTCTATTCACGCGGCTCAAGTCGTCACCGAATCTTTTAACGACGGTTCCCTCATCGGCGACGGTGACACCGATGCCGTCGATTGGTTTGCCGGCAGTGCGGCGGCGCTTTCGATCGTCGATGATTCCTCGGGGCTTCAAGGAGGCAATGCCCTTCAACTACTGAGCACCTCGGGATTCTCGCGCGCCACGGCCGAATTCTCCTCGACCGTTTCTCTCACTAGGGATGACAACCTACTCATCTGGTCATTGAAACTACGTTTGACGCGATTCAGCGCGGCTAACACAGGCGGCATTCGGTTCGGCCTCCACCACAACAACGGATCCCCCGTCGACGCAACGACCGTCGGCAACGGTTGGACAACCAACACCGAAGGCTGAGACAGCTACTACTTTCACGGCGGCGATGCCGGAATGCGTATTTTTCGCGACCTCAATAACGTCAGGAACAGCGCCATGGGCGGCAGCGGCGATGTCACGGTCGGAAATGGCACCGCCTGGTCACTGAATGACACCACCGCCCACACTGCGCGAATCGAAGTGGAGCGCCAAAGCAACGGCCAAAACACCCTGCGATTCTACTGGGACGGCACCCTCCAACAAGAAACCACCACCGCCACCGTCGGCGGAGCCCTCGGCTCGTTTACCAATATGACCATCGGTTCCGGATCGCCCGAGGTGGACCTCCTCGTGGACGACATCACGATCACCACCACCACCGCAGCCGGCGAAACGACACCAATAGATCTGGCGGCCCGTCTCATCGACTGGACCCGCGCCGGGGTCGAGGGCGGCATCCCAACTTACACCAATGTTATCGATTTCGACACCTCCGGCGGGGACAATACAGGACTCATCGACAACAGCCCCCTGCTCCAATCGCTGATCGACGATCTCACGAACGATTCCGTGATCAAGTTCGGCGCCAGCACCTACCGATTCGATGCTCAAATCAATTTCCAATCGACCTCCAGTCGTTCCCTTCCCGGATTGGTGATTCGCGGCGCTGGCACTGCCAACACTCGCATCCTATTCCGCGAATCGCGCGCCGCTGAAGCCGGGCTGTTCGATATCGCCGGTTACGACGCAGGCTCCGCAATCAACATCACAGGAGGCCTCACCAAAGGTTCGACCAGCATCACTCTCGCTTCGACCAGTGGATTGGCCGCCGGAGACTGGCTTTGGATTCGGCAAGACAACGATCCCGTCGCGATCGCGACCACCCGCGACATTCCCGATTTCTCATCAACCATCGAAAACAACAACGGCTGGGCCCGGCGCGTCGTCGGCCAAGTCGTAAAAATTGCCTCGGTCGGATCGGGTGGCATCACCATCGCCCAGCCTCTCCACCTCGACCTCACCTGGCCCAACCCCACTGCCCAAAAACTGGGCACCGTCAATGGAGTCGGATTCGAAGACTTCACTCTCGACAACGGCTTGGGATCCGCCGGTCGATTAGACTTCGATTTTAGCCGCGCAGTGAACTGCTGGATCCGCAACGTTCACAGCCTAATGGCCGTGCATTCCCACATCGCCATTTCTGATTCCGCCAACATCACCGTCCGCGATTCCTATTTCAATGATGCCTACCGCCACGACGGTGGTGGACACGGATACGGTGCCCAAGTTTTGGATACCGCCACCCACTGCCTCATCGAGAATAACGTTTTCCGCAACCTCCGCCATGCCATGATCTGGAAAGAAGGTGCCAATGGAACCGTCTACGCCTACAACTATTCCACCGACGGAAAACAGGACGGCTCCCCCGCGGCCAAAGACATCTCCGGTCACGGTCACTACGCCTTCGCCAACTTGATCGAAGGCAACATCGCTCAATTCATCCATGCCTCTGACTACTGGGGCGCCATCGGGCCCAACAATACCTTCCTGCGCAACCGCACCGCGGAGGAACGCATCCTCATCGAAGACGGCACCAAGAATCAAAACGTCATCGGCAACGAACTCGTTTTCACTACGTCGCATTTCGTCGTGGTCGATGGCACCTCGACCGGTGCCTATGTTCACGGCAACAACGAGGGCGGCAACCTCCAGTGGCGTTCCGGCGAAATTCAAACCGTCGTTTCCTCCTACTATTACTCCGCGACCCCCGGCTTCTGGAATATCTCTGATCCGTGGCCTTCCATGGGACCAGAGCGCACGCCCGGCGCTTTCACCATCCCCGCCAAACACCGTTGGGATATCAACCAAATGCAGATCTTCACAGCCGGAGCCGCCACGGGTCGCCTCAGTAACCTCTCCACCCGTGGACAGGTACTTTCCGGTGACGACATCCTCATCGCCGGATTCGTCGCGGGCGGCACTGCTGATCAGACTTTATTGCTTCGCGGTACCGGCCCGGCTCTCGACGCTTTCCTCGATCCCGACACCATTCTAGACGACCCCGAGCTCACCGTCTACCTCGGTTCCGAAGTCATTTTCTCCAACGACGATTGGTCGACCCAAACCGACTCGGCCAACGTCGCCAGTGTGACCGCTTCCGTCGGTGGTTTTGCGCTCGCCGATGATTCCAAGGATGCCGCTTTCGTCGCCACCTTCTCTCCCGGCACCTATAGTATGCACCTGAGCGGGAAAGCCGGCTCCGGTATCGCCCTCGCCGAAATCTACGAAGCCGATGGCGGCGCCAACGCTCAACTACTGAATATCTCAACTCGTGGTCGCGTCGGTAGCGGTGCCCCCTTCATGGTCCCCGGCATTGTGGTCACCGAATCGAACCGCAAACTCCTCATTCGCGGAATCGGTCCGGAACTCGAAACGTCCTTCGGATTCGCGCCCAGCACCACCCTGCCCGATCCGGTGCTGACGCTCACGAATTCATCCGGCCAGGTCCTCGCCACCAACGACAACTGGGGCGACGAAGCGGCTTCGGTCGTGGCCGAGATTGTCAGCGTCGCCTCCGAAGTGGGCGCATTTGCCCTCACTAGCGGTGGTGATGAAGCCGTGCTGCTCGTGACCCTACCTCCCGGCGTTTACACCGCGCAGGTCACGGATGCGAACAGCGGAGAAGGGATCGCGATCGTCGAGGTCTACGCTGTAACAGAGTGATGCGTTTATCCGGCAACCGGTGTCTTCACTGATTGCATTTCAGGGAAATTCGGACCAATCGTCGGGTCCCGTCCTCCTCTTTACTTCCATGAAGCGTCTCCTCCTCTCATTCACCGCTCTTCTGACTGCCGGCAATTTTGCTCTGGCCCAGAACCGGATTGGCACCGGTTCAGTCAATGATCTCTACCAAACCCACTGCGCAGCCTGCCACGGCGAAAACCTCAAGGGTGGCCAAGGGAGCTCGCTGGTGGACGGTATTTGGAAATACGGCGCCACCGACGCCGAGATCACCAAGTCCATCCTCGATGGTAAACCTGAAGTCGGCATGGTGCCGTGGCGCGGGATTCTAACCGAAGAACAGGTGCGCTCCCTCGTGATCTACTTCCACGAGCAGACGCAACTCGCCGCCGCTTCTCCGGCCGAAAAGGTTAATCCCGAGGGCACCGTCTTCACCACCGATTCGCACAACTTCATCATGGAGAAGGTTACCGAGGTCGAGGACACGCTGTGGTCGATGGCCTTCATGCCCGACGGCTCGATTCTCCTCACTCAACGCGACGGTCCGGTCTGGCGGCACAAGGACGGCGAAAACCACCTCATCAAAGGCACGCCCGAAGTCTGGCAAAACGGTCAAGGTGGCATGCTAGAAGTCGCCCTGCATCCCGACTACGACGAGAACGGTTGGATCTACTTGGGCTTCAGCGAAAACACCGGCGCCAAAGAAAACGGTAAAGACGCCGGCATGACCGCCATCGTCCGCGGCCGCATCAAGGACAACCAATGGGTCGACCAAGAGGACATCTTCCGCGTGCCGGGGAAATTCCACACCTCAGCCGGCGTGCACTACGGAACCCGTTTCGTATTCGATGACGGCTATCTGTTCTTCGGTATCGGTGACCGCGGCCGCATGGACATGGCCCAAGATATCAAAAAACCCAACGGCAAGATCCACCGTATCCACGACGACGGCCGCATCCCGAAGGATAACCCGTTCGTGAAAAAGCGCGGAGCCTACAAATCCGTCTGGTCCTATGGTCAACGCAACCCCCAGGGCTTGGATAAGGATCCTTCCACTGGGCTTTTGTGGGAAACCGAGCACGGCCCCCGCGGCGGTGATGAAGTGAATGTCATCCGTGCGGGCGTGAACTACGGCTGGCCGGAAATCACCTACGGTATGAACTACAATGGCACGCCTATGACCGACGAGACGGCTCGCGAGGGCATGGAGCAACCCAAGCATTATTGGGTTCCCTCAATCGCGGTGTGCGGAATCGATTTCTACGAAGGTAACAAATTCCCTGATTGGACAGGCAACCTCCTCGTATCCGGCATGGCCTCCCAAGAGCTTCACCGCCTCGTCATCGAAGATGGCAAAGTGGTCGCAGACGAAATCATCCTCAAGGGCGTTAACCGCGTGCGCGATGTCCTCAGCGGCCCCGACGGCTACATCTACGTTTCTCTCAACACCAAGGGCCCCAACTACGGCGAACTCTACCGCATCAAACCGGCGAAGTAATTCGCATAACCTAAGCTGTCCACATCACCCGCGCACCTTCTCCAGCGCGCATGTGGATCACCTGCGGCGACGCGCCCCATTGCAACTCATAGGCGGCGCTCACCTCAGCGGCATCAGCGTCGCCGAACTCGGCATTCGTGAGGGCCATGACGGCTCCGCCAAATCCGCCTCCGGTTAAACGGGCCCCATAAACATTCGGCACGCGGATCAACGCATCGACCAGCGAATCTAACTCCGGCGTGCTGTTTTCGAACGCATGCTGGGAACTCCGATGAGAGGCCACCAATAACTGGCCGACCGTATCCAAATCGCTTTCGCCAAGAGCCAAAACAGTGCGCCCCACCCGATCAATCTCTTCGATGATATGCCGGGCCCGTTTCGCTACCGTCGGAGAAAGCTGATGCATCTCACTCTGGAAGAGCTCCAGCGATGCGTCGGCGAGTTGCTTCACGCCCAAGTCTGCCGCAGCTGCCATGCACTCCGTGTGGCGGGCACTGTATAATCCATCGACCAACGCATGCTCCGTATGGGTATTAAAAATCCAAAAATGGGTGTCCGCCGGCATTGGCACCGTCGAGAAATCAGGACCCCGACAATCGATAAACACCAACTTGTCTTTCTCCCCGAAACCAGAGGAACCTTGATCGAGGATGCCACAAGGCACGCCCACAAAATCGTTCTCCGCCTTCCGACCAATTTTCACCAACGTCTCCTTGTCGACGTCTTGGCCCGTCAAATTGAGAAACGCTAAGGCAGACGCCAATTCGATCGCCGCGCTGCTGCTCAAGCCTGCGCCCACCGGCAAATCGCTGAGCACCGCATAATCAAATCCGCCCGGCACCTTGAGCCCAAACTCTCCCAGCGCTGAGATTACGCCTTGCGGGTAATTGGTCCACGACGACGAGCCCTCCAGTTTCGAGAGGACTGCGCCCGTTTCGATCACCGCGCCGGTTTCGCCAGAGCGCCAGCGACGACGATCGTCTTCCCGCGGGGCCACCGCCACCCAAATTCCACGATCTACCGCCGCGCCTAATACCGTTCCACCGTTGTAGTCGGTATGATTCCCAATGAACTCCACTCGGCCAGGGGCCCGCGTTATGACGGTCGGCTCATGACCATAGCTATCACGAAAGAGCTGGACGAATGGTTCTAACATAGGGAATCACCAGTGATGTTGATCGAACCGAATCGGTCAAAGCATACTCGCTAGGATTTCGGGGGCGATGCTTCAGGAGGCTCCCCCCCTTCGAACCCAGGAGGTGCTTCGCCTTGTGCACCCTTCATTGTCAGGCTGAGAAGATATTGCATGGCTTGCACCCGATCACACCCACGATCCACCGCAATTTGATCAGCACGTTTGAGCAATTGCTCCGCCATGCGTTGTGCCTGTGCTTCGTCCGCCCCGATGGAACGACAAAGCCGGGTGACCTGTTCGAGTTCTGACATCAACTCAGATCGTGGACCAATCCTTCCCGGAGTAAACCCGTTAGCGGGCCCGTTTCTCTTCCGCTAAAAAACCCGCCCCCCTTCCCGACGAGCCATTATCGTCGAGGTTTTTCACCCTAGGTTATATCGAAATCTGCAAAATCGACAATCGGACTTGAAAAAATACCGACAGAACGCGCGTGGAGAATGCTTGAGCAATTCCTGAGCGCCCAAACGACGCTCATTCCGTTCAACCCTTTTCTCGACTCCCCGACTCCAACCATGTCCGACGTATCCGCTAACTTCACTGCCTTGCTGGTCGATGATGAACATTACTTCCGACGGTTCATCTCCCAGGCCATTGGCAAGTTAGGCATCACCAATATTGTGCAAGCCTCTGACGGAACAGAAGCCGTCACTCAATTTGAAGCGTCCTCTCCGGACATGGTGATCCTCGATATCAACATGCCCAACAAAGACGGGCTCGAGACTTTGCGCGATCTAAGGAAGATTTCCGACGAGGTGCCCATCTTCATGCTCACGTCCACCTCGGACGAGTATATCGTCGAACAGTGCGTGGTCGACGGTGCCGATTTTTTTCTACGCAAAGATGTGCCGGCCAACGAACTTTCCGCCCAACTGGGTGAGTTGATTGCCGAAAACTTCCCTGATTTGACCGCCGCGACTCAATCATAAGTGAAACCAATCCCCCCGACCGCGCCTCATCGATGGCGGACATGATTGTTCGCTACGACTTGGCAACGATGCGGGAGGAAATCAAACAGGACTTCACTCCTGATTCGGGGTCGCATCGTCTGCTGAAACAGAGCGATATCAGTAAGCGCTTCAAACGCCGCCGGGCCGCCCTAACCAAACCCAAACCCGAAGACTCATGAGTGCATTCGCGGGTTTCATAGATCGGTTCAATGAGGCGCTTCCCGATCAACTGCAATTGATCGAAAAACTCAGTCAACGTCACGTCGACGACCATATCGCGATCATCAAGGCGATTACCGAACGTCATTTGCTCCCCCATACCCGGATGTGTCAGCTCTGGGGCGACAGTATCGGCAAAGCATTCGTCAATCCTTTCGAAGTGCGGATCCCCAGCGGCGAAGGCGCCCAGCTCCCCCGCAAAGTGGCCACCATCGGCCACGCGATTGTGCTGAATACCCTGAAGGATACTGCCACCGTCGGTATGGCCGACCCCATCAACGAGCGACTCA
>ERZ1048068.3672-NODE-3672-length-9995-cov-4.799799_pt1 | contig 9995 bp, 13 predicted proteins | sample MGYA00383098_ERZ1048068 | MGnify/ENA primary metagenome ERZ1048068 (study PRJEB29581, sample SAMEA5548368) | metagenome | biome: marine; feature: coastal; material: water | depth 1 m | study: Short-term variability in the microbial, nano- and picoplankton dynamics... | reverse complement strand
GTTGTGTCTGAACATCAGGCCGGCAAGGTGCTGGACTGGCCGGATACAGGCATCACTATAAATGGCCGCAGATCAACCCCTGGCCGATATTTTCAAGTGGCTGAACCGGGGCTGGGCTGGGGCGGAACAAATCTGGAAGACCCGCTCAAGATTCTGGGCGCATGGCGACCAGCCAAAGGCGCACGGCCGGGATTAACCATGCTGATGGTATCAACAACCGGTGAACATTCCGGATATTATATTCTTGATGATGATCTGGTGCCACAGCCGCATCCCATGCCAAAAGATTTGCAAGACAGTGTTGATCTGATTGCTGAAAATTGTGAACCGGCGCTTTGTACGGTGATGTTTATGGGTGGGGCTGGCGGCTCATTGCGCGCCGGGGTGACAACAAACCCGATCCGGCTAACCGAATCCGTGCAATCACGTCAGACAAAAGTCACCTGCGGTGGCATTGAGGGCTTTATCTGGCCGGGGGGCGGTATCACGATCATGGTTGATGTGGCGAATATGCCTGAAAACGCGTTTGGTTATGTGCCAACCCCAGCGATTGTTGCACCATTGGAGTTTACGACAACTAAGGATGAATATATCGCGCTGGGCGGACATGCCGGACAAATCCGTTCGGTAGCTGATATTATCAAAACCGGTGGTGAGTATTCCAAAGACAGTCAGGTGCTTTCTGTTATATCGTCTGATCATGATGATTAACCATTAACTGGCGAGTCGGTCATGTCTGTATCTTCTATCCAAGCCGCATGGTTGCCGCCCGATAACCGGCTACATCTATCGCATGGGCCGATTGATCTGATCATAAAAGCAGAAGGCGTATCCGCAGACCGTGCCTATCGGAAAGCGATACAGGCGATGCAATATCTGCTGGAACGGTTAGTGGTTGAATTGCCGTATTTGCGCCAGAAAACGCAATCACCTGATCATTACCGGCATCCGGTGGCACGCCGCATGGTTGATGCAACTAGCGGCTATGAAAACCGGTTTATTACACCAATGGCGGCCGTCGCAGGCGCGGTAGCCGATCATGTGCTGGCGGCCATGACCGCTGAATCCGGTTTGACCAAGGCAAGCGTGAATAATGGCGGCGATATTGCGTTCTGGCTGGCAGATGGATATGACGCAACGGCAATCATGGCCAATCTGGACGCGGCACGATGCACGATACCCCATGATAGCAATTGCCGGGGTATGGCCACATCCGGATATGGCGGCCGCAGCTTTTCGCTTGGTATAGCAGATGCGGTTGTTGTGCTAGCTGACCATGCGGCCAATGCAGACGCGGCGGCAACCATGATTGCTAATGCGGTTAATTTGCCAGCTGATTTACCGTCTGATCATCCGGATATGCAGGCGGTGACGCGCGTTCCGGCAAATGCGTTATTGCCAGAAAGTGATCTGGGCGATCAGCCCATTGTCACATCGGTCGCGGCATTATCGCCAGCGGCAATAGAATGGGCATTAGATGCCGGTGAAAACGAAGCAAATGCGATTATGGCACTAAAACCGGTGGCCGGTGCATTGATCAGGGTCAAAGATCATATTCGGGTGGTCGGGCTGGATCAGTATCTCAATACCGGACAAATAAAACATGAAGCGATGCAACTGATGGAGAAAATAACATGACAAGCTTTCCTATTCGTAAAACACAGCTTTTTCTGGAAACGATTTATCACGAAGGCGGCCCCGCCCCGCAAACACCGCGGATGCGCGCGGCAATGGTGGCGGTGGTAAGCAATCCCTTTGCTGGTAAATATCACGAAGACTTGCAATCGGTGATGGATGATCTGAAGCCGCTGGGGTTGATGATGACAGATGAGCTGATTGATGCGCTTGGCGGTCTTGATGGCATTGATGGCTATGGTAAGGCCGGACTTGCTGGTGAAGATGGTGAGCTGGAACATACCGCGCTCTGGCATGTGCCGGGTGGATATGCGATGCGGGAAAGACTGGGTGAAGCCAAGGCTATCGTTCCGTCTTCGATGAAGGTGGGCGGCGCCGGATGTGCTATTGATATCCCGTTAGGCCATATTAATGCCGCCTATGTCAGGAGCCATTTTGACGCCATGGAAGTCCGGCTAGCTGATTCGCCGCGCCGGGGTGAGATCATGTTCTGTCTGGCCATGACCAAAGGCGGCCGTATTCATCACCGCATGGGCGGATTGGCGGTTGAAGATATCAAAGGCGAAGACGGGCTGCGCTAGATTGCTATGATTCCGCTTGTTGCCATGTTGCATGCGGCCATGTTGCCGGCTTAATCAACAAATGCCCGTTCAACCACATATTGACCGGGCATACTGTTTGATCCTTCGGTAAAATTCGCATTGTCCAGTATGGCTTTAACGTCTTTCAGCATGGCCATTGATCCACAGATCATGACACGGTCATGCTCGGGATCAAGCGGCGGCACGCCCAGATGCGTATATAATTTACCGTTTTCCATTAAATCGGTGATGCGTCCCATGAATGACGTGTCTTCGCGCGTGGTAGTGGCTACCAGGTGAAGCTGGTCAGCCAGCTCACCAACTAGTGGATCAGCTTTCGTTGCAGCAACGGTATTGATAGAATAGCTCAGCTCAGCGGCCTCACGACAGGTATGGGTCACAATCAGGGATTCGAATTTTTCATATGCTTCGGGATCACGAATAAGCGAAGCGAATGGCGCGAAACCTGTGCCGGTGGATATCATCCATAGCCGCTTGCCGGGCAGAAGCGCATCAAGCACCAAAGTGCCGGTCGGCTTTTTGCGGAACCAGACTGTATCGCCAATCTTGATATTCTGCAGATGTTCGGTTAACGGCCCGCCGGGGACTTTAATTGAATAAAACTCAATGGTTTCATCCCATGATGGGCTGGCAATGGAATAGGCGCGCCATACCGGTTTTTCGCCGGGTAGTCCGATCATCACAAATTCCCCCGACCGGAAGCGAAAGCTGGCCGGACGGGTCAGCCGAAACCGGAACAGCCGGTCTGTATAATGTTCAACTTCGGTGACGGTTTCTGAAAAAGCTGAATCAGGACAGGTAAAGCTCATAATACTCTCGCAGGTGCTGAATGGGTTTAGGGTTGGCTTATCTGATCATATGTAGCCATATAAATTGTTTGTATACGAACAATTTATAAAGCTCAAGTCATTATTTTATCACATTCTTCTTGGTTGGCGGCGCTCAAATATAATGGCCAGATCATCAATAGTATCAGCATCAAGAAAGCATCTGTCATCATTTATAGCAAGCGGATTAACGGCATGTGGATGTAAACTAATGATATCCCTGCCGCCTTTATCGCCCGTGATCTGGCGCAAAAGCGGTAAAAAGGACTTCCCCCATATTGCCGGATTAGCAGGGCGCGGTTGCCGGGTTTTTGATTTTATCACCGGTAAGGTAATGGAATGGTCGGGGTTGGCGGCAGATATGTGATGCTGATAAAGCGCATTGATGATTTGTGCCGTGATATTGGGCATATCGGCAAGCAGGATCATGACATCGGTGACATGATCACCGATCAGGTCTAGCCCATGACAAATAGACTGGCTCATCATGAGTTAGCGTTACGACAGCTGACATATGATCTAGTGCCGCCGAATCAAGAATATCATCTGGCCAGTCTTTGATCAGCGTTGTATCCGGAAAACGGGCTTCATTTATAAAACTGGTGCGAGGGTCAATGACGCTGACATCAAACCCTGCCGTCATCGCCATTGGTGCCAGATGCTGGCTAATATGCACGGCACCAATAATATAAAGCCGGGGCTGGGGGTCAACGGATAGACGAAAACATGTGCCATCACCGGATAATGTGTTGGCAGGCTGATCTGTTCTGGCAATGGTCATCATGTGCTGGTCGATATGACAGTCAATCACCGCCGCTTACCGTTGAGCGAATTGCGTTTTGATATAGACAAACAAATCAGTCATATGATTGGTCTTGGCGGTGCTGGCGCATATCCAAACCGATATGGCGCCACCACAAGATAGCCCTACTTGCCATGCGTCTTCGTCCGCGACATCAAAATTAAGCTGTGTTGCGGTGGCATTAATCATAGCATCATTAGCGGCCTGCATCACGGCGCTTTCGACACAGCCGCCAGATACTGAACCTTCTATGTGGCCGTCATCACGGATAATCATAACGCTACCGGCTGGTCGGGGGGATCATCCCCATGTCTGAATAACAATAGCGATAGCCAGATCACGCCCTGACTGATGCCATTCGACCGCCAAATCCAGTATTCGGTCATCAGATAATGCCCGTATGTGTTTCTCCGGTATGATACTCTGATACCGAAAGATATGAATTATTTACTAAGCACAGATATCAGTAGTTAACAATAATAGAAAGTTATAATAAGATCACGTTAGAAAACGAGATTAATTAAGGGGGGTATGATGCGGGCTTTATCTTTGCTGGTTATTGGTGGGATTTTTGGTGCAATGGTCGGGTTTCTGGTTGCGGCCGGTTATGGCATTACGCTTGATGGTCATGATCACGCGACCGATCACCATGATACGGATAAACAGCATGCAGCAATGCATAGCAAAATGATTGACCTATCGGATATGGCAAATCCACCATCGGTTAAATTGATGGTGATGAAAGACACGGTATCCGGTTGGAATCTGCATCTGCAAACAGAGCATTTCCGTTTTGCCGCTGATCAATCCGGTGCCGCGCATAAAGCCGGTTACGGCCATGCCCATCTGTATGTTGATGGCGTTAAAATATCCAGACTTTATGGGGAGTGGGCTCATCTGGGCGGCTTAACGCCGGGGGAACATGTGATCCGCGTGACGCTGAACGCCAATAGTCATGAAGCGCTTACTGTTGGTGATATGATGATTGCCGCCGAAGCCACGGTTATTCAAGAATAAACACATCCCTTTTCCATGCCGGTGGTGTCATTGGATAAGGCCAGAATGATAAGAGAGTTTTGATGTCTTTATACGCATCCATCATGCTGGCCACTGGTGCGCTGGCTGGTGGGTTTATCAATGGACTGGCCGGTTTCGGGACAGCGTTATTTGCTTTGGGCTGGTGGCTGGCTATTCTGCCGCCCGAAGAAGCGGTTACTATGGTGGTCATTATGTCATTGGTTAGCGGCATTTATGGATTGCGTGAAATCCGTCATTCTATTCAACCGGCTCGTTTAGCGCGTTATGTGGTGCCGGCATTAATCGGCTTGCCATTTGGCATGGCTTCATTAGTGCTGGTTAATGTGCTTATTCTGAAAATTATTGTTGGCTGTTTGTTGATTTTATTTGGGGGCTATTCCATTTTGCGGCGACGCATGCCAGACATCACTGCAACCTATTGGCAGATAGACATCTGTATCGGCGGCATTGGCGGCATACTTGGTGGGCTGGCCGGTCTGTCCGGGGCAATACCGACCATGTGGGTAACATTACATGACTGGGCGAAAGCAGAGCGCCGCGCGGTGTTGCAACCGTTTAATATGATTATTCTGGGATGTGTGCTGATTGTGTTTTTGATACAGGGCATGATGACGATGCATGTTTTGTTTATGGCATTGCTGGCCTTGCCATTTACCGTGCTGGGGGCAAGACTGGGGATTATGCTCTACCGGCGCGTCAATGATAAGCAATTTTTACAGATTATTATCTGGCTTATTCTGATATCCGGTCTGGTGCTGGTTAGCCGTGAGCTGGCACAATGGTTGCGTTTCGGATAAATGATGGCTCTAGCTCAAGCTATACTTTATCGGATAAATATGTCTAAACTGCCTTTGATGAAACAGAAGTTACCGATTTATTATCATGACAGATTATTGCAATATGACAGCAACCGCGCTTGTTGCAGGCATTAAAAAAGGTGATTTTTCACCTGTTGAAGTAATGGAAGCATCAATCCGCAGGATTGAAGCGGTTGATATGGCATTGAATGTTATGGTCACGTGGGATTTTGACCGTGCCATGGATAGCGCCAGAGATGCCGAAGCCAGATATATGAAAAACGAAGATATCGGGGCATTGGCCGGATTGCCAGTCGGCATCAAGGATTTGGAAGCCACCGCCGGTATTAAAACAACTTATGGCGCTCTACCGTTCAAAGATCATATTCCTGATCAGGATGATCTGTCGGTTGCTAATGTAAAGTCAGCGGGCGGGATTGTCATCGGCAAAACAAATACGCCAGAACATGGTACTGGCGGTAATACATGGAATGATGTTTTTGGCATATCCGCCAATCCGTTTGACGTTGATAAAACCCCATCCGGTTCATCGGGTGGATCAGCCGCCGCGCTGGCCGCAGGCATGGTACCATTAGCGTCAGGGTCGGATTTTGGTGGTAGTTTGAGAACGCCAGCCAGTTTTTGCGGTATAGTCGGCTTCCGCCCTAGCCCCGGCTGTATTCCTGATGTTGATAAGTCGGTTGGGCTGGCGCCATTTGCCGCGCTGGGTCCTATGGCCAGACATGTTTCTGATGCCATATTGTTATTGCATGCGCAATCATCATTTGACCCGCGTGATCCGTTTTCACATGCCGCGCATGGGGATATGCCGGCATCCCTTGATCCGGCAGATTTAAGCCAGATGACCGCCGCGATTTCCACTGATCTGGGGGCGGCGCCAGTTGCGAATGTGATACGCGTTTTGTTTGATCAGCGGATTGGGCATCTAGCCGGATCGTTCAGAGAATGCCAGCGGCGTGATCCGGTTTTTGATAATATCCATGACTGCTTTGAGATTTTGCGAGGGGTCAGTTATGTTGCCGGCCTCAAGGATTATGTTGATACTCATCGCGATGTGATCAGCCCGTTAGTGGTTGATAATGTGGATAGGGCGCTGACCTATACGCTGGCTGATGTGGCAGATGCCTCACATACGCAAACAGTTCTGGCTAAAGCATGGTTATCGCTATTTGATGAGGTGGATGTTGTGATTTGTCCGGCGGCATCTGTTGCGCCATTTGCGAAAACAACGAAATATATTGATACGATTGATCAGATAAAACTGCCAACATATATGACATGGCTTGCGCTCAGCTATGCACCAACGATGGTGATGGCATGTTCGCTAGTGGTGCCATGTGGTGTTGATCAGGACGGCATGCCGTTTGGGATTCAATTGCTGGGCGCGCCGGGGACAGATCGCAAATTACTAGCCATTGGTCTGGCGATTGAACAGGTGCTGGCATCGCATCCGGAAACCATGCGACCATTACCCGATCTGGCTAAATTGATCGCATCCATCCGATAAAATAAAGCCAAGCCAATCGGGTCAGAAAATCAGCAGGGCAAAGATATCTCCGCCCTGCTGAATGATCACGATATGGCGATTTAAACGCCAGCTGGATTATCCAGATCAGCACCTATCGCGGCCAGATCAGAATACCGATCACCAATGCGGTGATGGGGACGGCCACCGGTTGATCCACCAAAAGCAACAATCAATTCCTGATCAGCTGGTGCATCATGGATATGCATCTGAACCGTCAGATAATGCGACCGCCGGCCAGTGTCATTTTTATCCATAAGCGGAATATTAAGCTGGGTATTGCCGGGGCCTCTTGTGCTGGTAAAGCCCAGATAGGCCGTCCCGCCAACGGCTTTACGCAGAACATTGCCATAATTAACGGTATGGATAATCGCCGAAGCATGTTCCAGCTCACCGTCCAGCCCGACCATGGATGCTTTCCCAAGCGCCTCGATAGCATCGCCACCACCGCCAAGCTCCAGCATCTGATCCGTCAGGATTTGCCCCATTTTAGGGCCAAACACTCTGATTTCCGGCATTAAATCTTCAACAAAACCACGGCCTGCCCATGGGTTTTTTATAACGGCGGCAGCACCAAACAGCACCAGCGGCTGTTCGGCTTCTTTGCCGCCATCGGATGTGATGATTTCTTTATAGGTCACAATTTTTCTGATTTGTGGTTCCATGATGTGATCTCCTTTTCCTTTGTTAGGCTTGTAAGATGCGGTGATTAAATAGAATGATGTATGGCCAGAAAATCGACCAGTTCCTGATTAAACCGGTCGGGGTCTTCCATCATGGCCATATGCCGCAATCCGTTTAAAATGGTCAGCTGGGCATCGGATATTTCGGCGGCAATTGCGGCGCTCATATCGGCATTATTGCCATAATCTTCGTCACCTGTCATGACCAGTGCTGGACAGGATATGGGCGGTTCAGGCGCGACCAGTTCATCCACGCCGCTAACCAGCACCTGATAGATATCCGGATAGATATTTTTGTCATTTGCTTTCACCCATTGTCTGATCTTGTTCAGCGTATGTAGATCATTGGTGCGAAAGGCATCCGTAAACCAGCGGATAAGCGCGTCTTCGACCGTTGCATCGGGGCCGTCTTTTTGCGCCTGATACACTCTGTTCTGAATGTGATCATGGGCGGCTTGCGTGCGCTGATGGGGGGAATGCAGGATAGCAATGGATTTGGCTTTGTCGGGATGATTCATGGCAAAGCGGCGAACGATCATGCCGCCAAGCGAAAATCCCATAATCGTTGCCTGCTCTATATTCAGCGCATCCATTAATTCCAACAATTGACGGGAAAACATGCTCAGACTGGGCTTTTCCGGTGGCGGCACGGATTGGCCATGCCCATAAAGATCATAACATAGCACCTGACCATATGCGGCAAGCGCAGGGGTTTGATATTGCCACATCTGATGGTTAAGCCCTAACCCGTGGATAAGAATAATGGTCGATTTACCATCGCCAGTCAGCTGATAATATGTGCCATTCAAAACGCCATTTGTGTTCAATATAGTCATGCTATGATACCGTCAAGCCGATAGCGGCCGATAGGCAACAACCTCAACCTCAACCCGAACATCGACCAATAGCTCACTAATTACAGCGGAACGTGCGGGCGGGTCTTGCGGAAAATAATCAGCATAAACGGCATCAAATCCCGGAAAATCAGCACGGTCACGCAACCATACCATCGCTTTTACCACATCCGGCAAATCGCAATCAGCCAGATGCAGCGTTTCGGTGATAACATCCAGAACAACACGGGTCTGGTCTTCTATTGTGCCGTGTGTCATGACCGCCCCATCCTGCATAGGAATCTGGCCGGTTAAATAGACAAAATCACCTGCTCTGATAGCACGCGATAAAGACAATGTGCGTCCATTAATTACTAATGGCTCACCAATGACAGTTTTCATAATGTCCTCATTCAGGATGTTGTTATCCATCGTCACTGGCGAAAGGTTAACAGGTTTTCACTTTTTCGCCAAAACATGGCTAAAAAATTAATCTTGGGGTTTCCTGTCTTTCTACCATAATATAAATGAAACCAGACATAAGTTATCGGAGGAAGCAGAAATGGCAAATCAGAACACATATCAGATGCTGATTGATGGCGCGTGGGTTGACGCAAGCGATGGTAAGACATTCCCCAGCATCAATCCGACCACTGAACAGCCATGGTGCCATATTCCGGAAGCTACAGAAAGCGATGTTAATCAGGCTGTTGAAGCCGCGCATCATGCGTTTACCCAAGGCCCATGGGCTAAAATAACACCAACAGAACGTGGGCGGTATTTGCGCCGTCTGGCCGAATTGCTGGCAGAAAAGTCAGAAGAATTAGGCCGGTCAGAAACCATTGATACTGGTAAAATGCTAAAAGAAACGCGCTGGCAAGCCAAATATATTGCCGAGTTTTTTCAATATTATGCCGGATGCGCCGATAAAATTCATGGCGAAACTCTGCCCATTGATAAGCCGGACATGTTGACCATGACGTTTCGGGAACCGCTTGGCGTTATTTCTGGTGGCGGTTAAAATTGGCCCGGCGCTGGCGGCGGGTAATACGGTTGTGCTGAAAGCATCCGAACATGCCTCAGCACCTATGCTTGAGTTTGGTAAACTGATCCAAGAAGCCGGTTTCCCCCCCGGCGTGGTCAATATTATTACCGGCCATGCTGATCCTTGTGGCAAAGTGCTGACCTCGCATCCGAAAGTAGCACGGATCAGCTTTACCGGCGGCACTGGC
>ERZ1048068.3668-NODE-3668-length-10003-cov-5.557499_pt1 | contig 10003 bp, 10 predicted proteins | sample MGYA00383098_ERZ1048068 | MGnify/ENA primary metagenome ERZ1048068 (study PRJEB29581, sample SAMEA5548368) | metagenome | biome: marine; feature: coastal; material: water | depth 1 m | study: Short-term variability in the microbial, nano- and picoplankton... | reverse complement strand
AAAGAGCCACCGGCAGGTACAGGTACAAAAGAGCCACCGGCAGGTACAGGTACAAGTACGACTACAGAATCACGTTGGGTTTTAGCTATGAAAAAAAGAGAACAAGAGGAAAAATGTAAAAACATAATAAACGAAAATCATCCCAAATATTGGGATGGGGCTAGATGGAGAGGACCAATGTTTATTAGAGGAAGCTACAAAGGAAATTATAATAAACGAGTCAATAGGAATGTAGTAAACGGAAAAAATTACGAAAACAATAGATCGTCGTTTTTATTTTTCCATAATAAAATTGAGTACAGTAGAAATGATAATGATTGGCACGATAGCTGGACGAATACATTTACACAACAACAAGTAGAGAAGTTAAAACAACAAGAAGCTCGCGAATATCATGTAAATTGTTGTAAGGTATTAGAACAATATGGTAATAGATTGGAAAAAGAATCAAATGATTACTATAATGAAACAGGTGAGTTAGACGAATTCGCAAAAGCACAAGTACAACGCATGCAATATGAAAAATATGCCGAACAATTTGAAGTCGTAGAACAAGATGACGAGAATAGTTTATCAGAGGATTATATGGATGATGAAGAATATTTAGAAGACGATTATAATTAATGTGCGAAGTAATAGAGAAAAATATGACGAATGAGTTAAATGTAAAATGTAAAAATATTTGAAATAAATAGTAATGAGTTATGAAATAGTAGATAATGAAATAGAAATAGAAATAGAAAAAGAAAACGATGAACTATTTGATACAAACTGGATAAATGAATATGAGAAAAATGAAATATATTATTCTATGTTTTACCCAGAAGTAAATAAATCGTTAAAAGTGAATATATTGTATGTAAATAAGAAAAAAGAATTGGAAAAAATAAGAGAAACAACTATAAATTTATTACATGATAACTTAATAACCAAGCAAGAGTGGATAAAATTAGTAAAAGACAATAATAAAATAGACAAAGAAAAATATAAATTAGTGAGTATATTAGTATATAACTTTGAATTGTGTGACGAAGAATTAAAAAACTTTTTTAAATATAGCAAGCAAAACAGTGAGAATATAGTACATGGATGTGAGCTAGACGAGTTTAATAATAAATATGATTATATGAAAAATTTAACAACCATTGACGATTTTCATTTGTCGTCTACTATAAATTGTTTACAATCGGTAAACAACGCATTTATTATATTTGGTTATGATGATAAACAAAATGATAATGTAAAAAAAATATATCCAACCAAAAACCTATCACATTACGAAACGTCCGATGCATCTGATATGTCTTACTCTTCAAGTCAAATAGGAAACTCTATAATGAAAAGCACAAATACAATGGGAACAACAATGGGAACAACAATGGGAACAACAATGGGAACAACAAAGCGGGTTAGATTTAGTTTGTTAAGTCCTAGTAAAAAAACAAGGCGTAAAAAATAAAATCGACAAAAGAATAAAATTTATCTAGATAATAGTGTCATTTATCTAGATAAATATTACCATCATACCCTAGATAATTAATAGAAATATACTTAAAGATTAGCACGTATAAAATAATAGTAAAATGGCATCCTTAGTATCAGCACTAGATATTACGAAGAACGTTCAATATGGTGAAAATAACCACAGAGAATATAAATGGAGTAACGTTCAACAAGAAAAGATACTGCAACTTAGTTTTCAACTATTACGTACTGAAAATGTAAATAAGAGAACAGAAATCGCTATAAGATTTCGTGATAGTTTTGAAAAGGGAACGCTAGAAGAAAAAAAGGTGTTGGTAAAGTTACTGGCACATACAAGAGATGTCGAAGAAGGCAAAGGAGAATATGCCATTAGTTTTTCTATATTGAAACAACTTATGATAGTAAATAAGGAACTATGTACTGAAATTATGAAAGCATTCGTAGGATCAGAAGAAAATATCAACTATGAAATATCAACTAATACATCAAACAATAAAAAATCACTAGGAAGTTGGAAAGATATGAAGTATTTATTTAATGAGTTGAAATTTTGTCCGGATGAACTAATAAAAATAACAAATATGCAATTGCGAAAAGATCAAGACAACTTGTCGCGGTCAAAACCATGTTCTTTGTTAGCAAAATGGATTCCGCGCGAAACAAGTAAGAAATTCGGGTGGATTCATGAAAAATTAGCAAAAGACTATTTTGCACACTACGGGAGAAGTGGTTGGACGACGAATGCAATTAAAAAGGCCCAAACGCATTATAGACAATTAGTAAGTTCTGTTAACAAGTATTTGGGAACTATTCAAATAAACCAATGCGACCATACGTGGAGAAATATAAATTTCAATCGCGTAACAAGCATAACTATGATGAAGCAAAAAAACGCCTTTTTAAACAGTAGAAATATTGACAGCGAGGATAGAGAAAGATGCAAAGAAAATTTACTGGCATATATGGAAAACGTAAAAAAAGGACTATATGAAATGAAAGGCAAGCAAGCCTCTATGGTAGATTTTGTAAAGAGTGCATTAAATAATAAAGATACGAACGAACGAGATATAATCAATGAAATGTGGAAAAATAATAGTAAACACACAAAAAGTTTAGAAAAAATGATTGCCATGGTTGATACATCGGGGTCGATGGAAATAGACAATTGTTTGCCACTCTATAGTGCAATTGGTCTAGGAATTCGTGTAGCTGAAAAATCAAAATTAGGTAAACGCGTCATGACCTTTAATAGTAATCCCACGTGGATAAACATAGACGAGAATAATTGCAATGATTTTGTAGACCAAGTACAAACAATCCAACAAGCTGAATGGGGAACTAATACAAATTTTCATAAAGCCATGAATGTTATTTTGGAACAAGTTGTGAAAAATAAGCTAACTGCAGAGGATGTAGAAGATTTGGTATTGGTTGTATTTTCAGATATGCAATTTGACAATGCTGAATCTAAGAAAACTGATACACCCGACATCAATGATAGTACAGTTAGAAGAATTTTGGAGGACAAGTTTTATGATGCAGGCGTATCAGTATGTGGAAAAGGTTACAAAGTACCTCATATTTTATTTTGGAATTTGAGATCTACTACTGGGTTTCCCGAATTATCATACCAGCCAAATGTAACCATGATGTCTGGTTATAGTCCAAATTTACTAAACTCTTTTGTAGAAAACGGAATGAATAGTTTACATGATACTACGCCATGGACGATGTTAGTAAAGATGTTGGATAATCCAAGATACAATATTCTAGAGAAATATGTGGAATAAATCAAGAATAAACCAAGAATAAACCAAGAATAAACCAAGAATAAAACATTAAATAATAAGAATTAAATAAAAATTCTTATTATTTAATAAAGTAATATTAATGAGTTTCTTTGATGAATGCGTGGATCTTGATAGTAGTAGTGATAATGAATCATACAATGATAATGAATCATACAGTGATAACGATGATAACAGTGATAACGATGATAACAGTGATAACGACGATAACAATGATAACGACGATAACAATGATAACGATGATATCTTAAATTATAATATATTATTAGGACCAACTAATATAAATACACATACAATACGTAGACCAGATTTGAGTTTGAATGTAGATAATTTAGATACTTTGTTGGAAATAGATAGTATGCATAATACTATGATTGAAGAACAATATAATTCAATGCATGAAAGAGTATTTGAAAATATAATGCAGCGGTATGTATTTGGAAATTTTTTATTAGATAGCCAACATAATTCAAATATACTTTCGAGAAATGAATTAGATAGAAGTAATATAATACAATTAAACGATATATCAACGAATCAATTCAGAAATAGAACGCCAGGTGCGCCATATGGACCATCGTCATTTACATATTATCCATTATCATATAATTTAAACGATTCATATGAAAATATAGTAAATAGTACATTATATCAAAAAAATAAGTATAAGCGAGTAATATCAGACAAAGGAAAGGAGAATTTAATAGTTATGCAATATACAAAAAATAGTTGTTCGAATGACTATTGTCCTATCAGTCAAGAAGAATTTACTGAAAAACATATAATTACATTGTTACCATGCAATCATGGATTTGTGAAAGGCCAAGTAGAAACGTGGTTAGAAAAACAATGCCCGGAGTGTCCTATTTGTAGATATGCATTAGATAGCATAGAAGTAGAGGAAGAAGAGAGGGAAAGTACAGGAGGTGAAGAAAATGAAGAAAATAGTAGAGAAACTACCAATAGAAATAGGGGTAATTTAATAAGATCTTTAAATTCAATAGAATCAATCATCCATCCATTTGGACGAAATCAAATATTTGAAACAATACCTCACGCGTATATACCAGATACAGGGTATAATGAAGAAGAAGAATTAAATAGAGCAATAATAAATAGTTTACAAAATCCAAATAATGATAATTCATCTACCAATATAAATGAAGATGATGAAGATGATGAAGATGAGCCACCCCCATTAATACAAAATATAGACGAACAAGATACGATGTGTATAGATTAAATATCTAGTAATACAAAAAATACGTACAGATAAATTTGTACGTATTTTTGTATTTTTGTATTTTTGTATTTTTGTATTTTTGTATTTTTGTATTTTTGTATTTTTGTATTTATATAAATTTAAATATCGTCAATATCGACATCTTCTCCGTCAATAGTAATGGCTGGGGCATCTTTATAGGAGCTATAGATATTATCACTATTATCGCTATTATCTTCTTCTCCTGCAATTAGGTCTTCCAATTCATTATATTTATCTGTATCGTCAAAGTCAATGCCATCTTCTTCGTCAATAATTACATTATCGTAATCGCTTTTAAGCTTAGCAAATATAGGGTTACCTGACTTTTTCAATTTATTTTTTTCTATATCATTGTATACTTCAAGAAGGTCATGTTTTGGTTTGGCACACGATTCGAAATCACGTTCACCAATCAATACCCATCCACCTAATGCGACAACATTGTCGCGTTTACTTCGCCCCTTAAATTTATTTCTCATAACACATAGTCGTTCTTTACCGTCAGGATCATTCGCATAGAACATACCTTGTCCTAATAATTTAGTAACAACTGCATAAATCTCACCATCTTCCTTAGCAAGACGCAATTTTTTATCTACCGGAGCAGAAAGGAACTTGCGTCCCATTTTCTTTGATTTATTGCCACCTTTTTGATTTATAACCATATTGTCTATTAATAATAACTAATAAAAATATAGTTATATCATTTGTATTCAATTTTTTAATAAAATATTAAAATAGTATATTATTTATTTTTCTAATTTATAACAACAATGATTTACTTAAAATTGGTTTGCAAAAAACATAAACATAAACATATACACAATCATACACATATTTAATAAGTAAATTGATAATCTTTTGGAAAATTATGTATAGATTTTTCACCAAATATATGACAATACCATTTTTCCCAATTACTGCTTTCCATATGTAATATGGACTTTTCTTGAGTTTCGCGACTTTGTTCGTCGGGTTCATATCCATATTCTTCATAAAACTGTTCGCATTCGTCGTCATCTTTAAAGATGATTTTATTATTCTCATCGTCTATAGTAATGTCAAATTTATTCATTCGTTCTTGCCATACAGGACACAAGTAGGCAAAATATTCCCAATGATACCAATAAGAATCATTGATATTGTCTTTAATCATGCTACAATGACTATTTCTAGACAAGTGAAACGAAGAACAAAGGGGGGTAATAGAATAAATACGCTTGTAAAACAATGTTTTATATATTTGTTTATTGTTACCGCTAGTTAATGATATCGGTTCTTGATGAATATTCATAATTTTATTGTATTCGTCATTTAAACAACTAATATACATTTTTTTTTTAGATTTATGAAAATCACTATTAAATATCAGTAAACATAATTTCGCCCAAGTTTTGTGAACGTAATTTGTATAATGACTGGTTAAAATATGTTGTTTCAGATCATTTATTAAATCAATTGTCAAACTTTTATCCATCCTACTAAAATATATAAGTGCATTGTCAAATAAATCATCAATGGTAGTTTTTTGCGTATTTTCAACTAAACAATTATTGTTTATGTTTATGTTTAAGTTTTTGTTTTCGTTTTCGTCGGATTTGATTTCGGGTAAAGAAGAAACGGCAAAATGATACATATGTTTGTCAATATACCGAAACAGTCCATGATATTTATTTGATATATCGTTTAACCAAGAAGGTTTTTTTCCTCGAAACAGTTGTGTAATCTGTTTATCACTAGCATTATATTGTCTGGTAATAAATACTTGAGAAGAACTATTCATTTTATGCATATTTTTAACAATCGTCATCAAAGACAACATAGGATTGTTTGATGATGATTCATGTTTTTTAATAATAAACTCTTCAAATTGTGGATTTAATACATAATAGAAGTCATAATAAACGAACCAAATTAAATCCCAACATTGTTTATCATATCCAGATAAGTATAATTCACTAAGCCAAAAGTAACATTCTTCTAAGTCGTGTTTTTTCAATAAAGATGTAATGAATGATATACATACTTCATCAAATATGTATAAGAATCGCGTTAAAATAAGTTTAGCCATAATAGGTAATACCTATAATTTATTAATTTATTACAAATTGTTATTAACTAAGTTTTAAGAAAATAATAAATTTCAATTTTAATTTTAATAATATTTATTTTACCAACTAACTTCCACAAATAAATTATTATATTTCATTAATATATAAAATGGCAAATGAATGGAGAGCACACGTAAAAAAAACCATGGCTGAAATGAAATCTAAAGCTAAAAATGGTAAAGTTATGTTAAAAGACGTACTAAAACACGCAAAAAAAACATACAAAAGACCTGCTGCCTCAGCGGCCGCCAAAGGAATGTCTGGTGGTAAGAAAGGTAAAAAAGGTACCATGAAAAAAAGAAAAACTGCAAAAAAATCCCGCAAGCACAGAAAGAAATAAATGTTTGTTTGAAATTTTTCAAATTTGGAAAAATACAAAAAATAGAGTAGTGCTAAAAAATTGAAGAATATTACTGTTATTGTATAATTTTTAATGATAGTTAAAAAAGGAGAAATAAGATGTTTTGGGTAATTATTGCAGGCGTAGTAGTGGTTTTATTATTTGTTTCGCTAGTTATAGAAGAAAACAGAAGAAAACAAACACACAAATAGTCAAAAAATATCAAAAATATCAAAAAATATCAAAAATATCAAAAAATATCAAAAAATATCAAAAATATCAAAAATACTAATTAAATAATTGGATAATTAGTATTTTATTATAGTAAATATATTTATTGGATAAACAGTACTTCGTGTATATTTTTCAATAAATCGATATTTCTTTCTTTAAAAAATGAATGGATATAACTTTCAAAAAGTGATTGTAGAGAGAAAGCAGAAATAAATTCCTCGTAATTAATAATAAAATAATAGCATAAAGAATAGTAAGACCATGAATATTTCCACTGCATAACATAGGTAATAATATTATTTGTATTATAATTGTTAAAATAATTAATAATGTTTTTTATTTTATTTATTTCTATTTTCTCTCTACTACTACAATATAATTCGCAAATGTCTTGGCATATTGTTTCTGTCATTATGTCGATATTGTTAGTTAGTAAATAACATATAAGAAATACATCAATACTAATGTATTTATTTTCCATAATTTCTTTTCTGAAATACATCTTAAGATAGGACGATTGTATAATGGGAAAATAGAAGGACTGGGAAAAGTCAACTAAATTAGGTAGTAGATCATTATATCCACGATCATCGTTTCCATCAGTTCCATCAGTTCCATCAGTTCCATCGCTATCATTACATATAAGACCTGATTCTGTAATAGTAAAGGAAACCTGATGTATATGTAAAAGAGAACAAGAATGAAATATATGATATAATGCATGAGAGAAGTTATCAATATTAAAAAAAAATAATTGCCAATTGTTGTAATATAAATTGACTAATTTATATGTAATTTCTCTCTGTGTTTTATTATTTACACTATTATCTACAGTATCACTTATAATTTGGTAGTTGGTATCTAAATTGGTAGTTTTCATAACAGGACAATAATATAGAAAAAAAAGGGGAATAGAAGAAATTTTATTAGAAATAGCAATATTATTATTGAGAGAAAATGAATTATTGAAAAATAAAGACATGAATAATATATTAATTTTATATAATTATAGTGAATATTTACCGTATTAAATTAACAACTATTACGATCAAGCAATCAATCAAGCAATCAAGCAATCAAGCAATCAAGCAATCAAGCAATCAAGCAATCAATCAATCAAGCAATCAAGCAATCAAGCAATCAAGCAATTTTACACACACACACTATCGTTAAAATCGTCCTTTCTTTCCATTTCGCATAATTCTTTGATGTAATCTCCATTTTGTTGTTGATAGATAAAGTAGCGATTTTTGAAAGTTTTCTTAAATTTATCAGTAATAACACTGTTAGAAAGTTCCAATTCCTTAAGTCGTTCAATTTCCTCAGTAATATCATCTTTATGGCCTTCACAAAATTGGGAATACAAAATAGCTGGTTTAATGATTGTATTTTCACGATAAGCGTGTTCTTTAATGTATAAATCCATATTTTCAATGATTTGACAATCTATGGAAATGTATTTTCTGCGTTGTTTTGGTTCGGTTGTTTTAGTACTTTTGTTTCGAAAATAATAGCGTCCGCTTTTATACATTTTATCTAAGGTATTTCCATCATATCCAATACTTTTAAGACGTCTGCATTCTTTATCAACAAGTTCATCGTTATTACTAATCCACTTAGTCCATTGTTCTTTATAAATATGTCTATCTGTATATTGATACAATTTAGCAAAAGATTGCAGTTCACTAATGAATTCATTTGAAAATTTGAATCGAAAAATAGCAGTGTCGGTCATAATATGCAATTAGGTATCTATAGCGAGTTATAATGAAAAGGTATCGATAGATAAGTATAATAATTAATAGTATTAAAATCTATTAATTATTATTAGTAATCAATTTTATAAATTAAAGGAGAATAATTATTACTAATTATATATTTTTATAAGTATATATTATAATTATGCCAATTGATATAAGAATGATAGGTAAAGAGGGTAGAGTGATGTTTAGTAAGTGGAAAAAAGAGCAAGATTACTATAATAGTGCAAGAGTTAGAAAACAATTCAAAGATAAAGATGGAAATTTAGATAATTATAATAATAAGGTGCGTAAAATAAATGAGCATTATCGTAAAGAATTAAAAGCATTAGAAAAACTAAAAGAAGGACAGAAAAAAGAATTAGAAAAGATGAGAAAAGAAGAGGAACAAAATAAGAAAGAAGCAACTGCAATCAAAAGACGTTTAAACAAAGAAAAGCGCATGTTAGAGAGAACTAAACAAGTTCTTCGCAGATCAAGTAGATTAGTAAAAAAAGAAAAACGTTCCCGTTGTCCTAATGGAACACATAAAAATATGAAAACAAACAAGTGTGAGAAAAAAACAGAAAAAGCAAGAAAACGTTGTCCTAACGGTACCCGTAAAAATAAAAAAACAAAAATGTGCGAAAAAAAATAAATTAATAGATCATCGTACAAAAAAATAATTGCATAGTATAATAGTAATATGCAATTATATTCTTTAGAAAGCATACCATATTATGATTCAATAAACCAATCATATAGAAATATTTTGTCAATAAATAAAGCGCCAATAGGTCCATTAAAAGATATCACTCGAAACATAAAATTAAATAAACTATCGCCATTTGATACACATAATAATGATTATTGCAGATCATCGTGTGTTATTGGAGTAACAAAAATAGACAATAAAAACGAACTAATGTGTGTAGAAGAAACGTCTGATTTTTTTCAATTTCTATTAACAAATGGATATACTATAGACACATCAATTACAAAAATATTACAAAAATCACATA
>ERZ1048068.3667-NODE-3667-length-10003-cov-17.541315_pt1 | contig 10003 bp, 10 predicted proteins | sample MGYA00383098_ERZ1048068 | MGnify/ENA primary metagenome ERZ1048068 (study PRJEB29581, sample SAMEA5548368) | metagenome | biome: marine; feature: coastal; material: water | depth 1 m | study: Short-term variability in the microbial, nano- and picoplankton... | reverse complement strand
GTGAATCGATCAAATAAAGGCGCCCATATAAATTTCCATGCATAGGGCAGTTGAATTAAAGCAAAAAGGCCAATGGCTTTAAGGTCTAATCCACTTTCAGCAAGCCAGGCAGGGAATAAGCTAATGAGTATAAATAAGGGTAAGCCTGAGGTGAATCCAGTAAAAAAACAAATAACAATTTTTTTGGTGAGTAAATCTTTCCACTGAATATTTGTTTTTGTCATGGGTTGTTCTATTTTGAGACTAGTTTATATAACGCCAAAGCTCCAAAAAAATTAGGATAAAAATTTACTGATTTTTTATCGGTTAATATTAATCGTTGTTCTACTTTTATTTTATTTTTTCTACATAAATTATCAAAATCTTGAATGGTACATAAATGTATATTTGGCGTTTCAAACCATTTGTATGGAAGCTCATCTGATACCGGCATATTTCCTTGCATTATTTGAAATCGGTTTTTCCAATAACCAAAATTAGGAAATGTAATGATAACCTCCTTACCTACCCTCATCATTTCATGGATAATTTCTTCAATATGATTCATTGACTGAATAGTTCTTGATAAAATCACTAAATCAAATGAGTTAGTTTCAAAACCGGCCAAACCTGCCTCTAAATCCATTTGAATTACATCAATATTATTTTTTAATGACAACAACCAATTATCTTCATTTTTTTCAATACCAAAACCTTTAATATCTTTTTTTTCTTTTAAATAATTTAATAAAGATCCATCACCGCAACCAAGGTCTAATACTTTAGAATTTTGGTGTGTCCAATTTTCGATAATCGGAAAATCATATCTTGAATTTTGATCAAATTTTTTCATTTAGATTTAAATATATTCTTAAAAAATGAATTCAATATTTCATGATAATGATCATCAGACATCAGAAAAGCATCATGTCCACTCTCTGCAGAAATTTCTGCATAACTTACATTAATATTATTATCCAATAAGCTCTTCACTATCTCTTTAGAGCGACTTGGAGAAAACCGCCAATCGCTTGTAAAGGAAATTACTAAAAATTTAGATTTAATTTTTTTAAATACCGCACTTAGCTTTTTTTTATTTTGTTTCGTGGGGTCATAATAGTCCAATGCCTTTGTCATACGAATATAGGTATTTGCATCAAATTCCTTGGCAAACTTATCTCCTTGGTAATTTAAATACGATTCGATTTCAAATTCAGTATTAAAATTGTATTGAAAATCTTTATTTTTTTTCTTTCTACCAAATTTATTTTTCATTGCATCATTTGATAAGTAAGTGATATGACCTAACATACGTGCAACCCTTAAGCCTCGTTTTGGTTTATTTTTTTTTGTATAAAAATTACCTTTTTGAAAATCTGGATCCGTAATGATTGATTGTCTCGCAACTTCATTAAATGCAATATTTTGAGCAGTTAAATTAGGTGCTGCAGCAATAATAATTGTATTCTTTACTTCATTTGGAAATTGAAGATTCCACTCTAAAGCTTGCATTCCTCCAAGGCTGCCACCTATAACTGATGATAATCTTTGAATACCCAAATAGTTAATTAAAGTTTTTTGAGTCTTTACCCAATCTTCAACAGTTATGATTGGAAAGCTGGATCCCCATACTTTTTTTGTTTTTGGATTGATAGATTTTGGCCCCGTACTACCTTCATTGCCACCTAAATTATTTATTCCAATGACAAAGAATTTATTTGTATTTAATGGTTTACCAGGGCCAACTAAACTATCCCACCAACCAGGGTGCTTGTCTGTTTTTTTATGTCTGCCTGCGACATGTTGATTTCCAGACAAAGCGTGGCAGACTAAAACGGCATTATCTTTATTTTTATTTAATTTTCCATATGTTTCATAAATTAACTCGTAATTATCGAGTGTCATTCCACAAGATAATTTAATCGGGTCTGCGCATTTAAAAATTTTGGGTTTTACAATGCCTATTGAATTAATTTCTTTCATTTAAGAATTATACTATTTGATTAAGCTTTAAATTTTTATTTTTGATGCTGACGTTACTCTAATTTTTTGATTAATATCTCGATGTTGTTTTATGTTGTTAAAAGACTTTTGTTGAAAGTAATTTTTGACTCTATTTCCTTGTGTATGGCCATGCTCAATCATTAATAGTCCTTCTGAATTGAGAAATCTTGGCGAGGTATCAATAATTTTAAAAATATCTGCAAATCCATTTTTAGAAGCAACTAAGGCATTTGAGGGCTCATAACCTAATTCGAGATTATTCAAATGATCATCATCTTTTGAGATATAGGGAGGATTGGTCAATATTAGGTCAAACAATTCTTTCTCTTTAAAGCTATCAAACCAATCACTTTCCAAAGAACGGATATTTGTTACGTTGTGATTTTTAATATTTTTATTTGCAACATTCAATGCTTTTGATGAAATATCTGAAATTGTAATCATTGAATTTGGGTAGAGTTTTGATAATGTGATGCCAATTACACCCGAGCCAGTTCCTAAATCCAATATATTAAGTTTAGATCCTTTATCGTATCGTTTTAATACTAGATCAATTAATAATTCAGTATCTTGCCTTGGAATTAATGAATTTTTATCTAAATAAAAAGTTTCTCCGTAAAAATCCCATTCATTAAAAATATAAGCAAGCGGTTCTCGTTTAATGCGTTTTTTTAGAATAGATGAAATCAATTCTTCTTGGATTTTATCTATATTCGTTTTTTGGTTAGATATAAAAAAAGAGGAGGGTTTTTTGAGGGCAAACTTTAAAATATATTCAGCTTCAATTTGAGCTTCACGTTCATTAATTTGTATATTCTCTCTTAAACACTCTTCAATTCTTTTTTTATGAAAACTTACTGAAGACAATTTTTTTTATTCTTTTTCTATTTGTGCAAGAAGGTCAGCTTGATGTTCAGCTGTTAATGCTTCAATTAATTCAGTCAAATCACCATCCATAATGTAATCAACTTTATATAACGTGAGATTGATTCTATGATCAGTGATTCTTCCTTGAGGAAAGTTATAAGTTCTAATTCGCTCACTTCTATCTCCACTGCCAATCAATGATTTTCTCTCTGAAGCAATTTGATTTTGCTGCTCTTTAATTTGATTATCTTTTATTCTTGCCGCAAGAACACTCATGGCTTGTGCTTTATTTCGATGCTGAGACCTGTCATCCTGACATTCAACAACAATTCCAGTTGGTAAATGTGTAATTCTCACCGCCGAATCTGTTTTATTAATATGTTGCCCTCCAGCACCAGATGCACGATATGTATCAATACGGATATCAGCGGGATTAATATCAACGTCACTAATTTCATCTGCCTCTGCTAAAACGGCAACTGTACAAGCTGAAGTATGAATCCTGCCTTGTGTTTCTGTATCGGGGACTCTTTGAACGCGATGGCCACCTGATTCAAACTTTAGTTTTGCATAAACACCAGAGCCCATCACCTTCATAATCACTTCTTTAAAACCTCCAGCTTCAGATGAATTGCTGGAGATAATTTCTATTTTCCAGCCCATTCTTTCAGCATATCGGGTATACATCCTATAAATATCACCAACAAATAATGCTGACTCATCCCCACCAGCACCGGCTCTTATTTCAATAAATATATTTTTCTCATCATCGTCATCTTTTGGGATTAGAAGTTTAAGAAGTTCTGTTTCAACCTCTTCAATACTTGCTTCACCTTTCTCGATCTCTTCTTGTGCAAATACTTTCATTTCAGGATCGCTTAAAAGTTCTTTTGCATCAGTAATATCGAGTGTAATTTTTTGAAATTTTTTATATATTTCAACGATTGGTGTTATATCAGAGTGTTCTTTAGAAATTTTCTTATATCTTTCCATATCTTTTGTCACATCTTCATGACTCAATTCAGTATTAAGCACATCAATTCTTTTTACCAAAGCTTCAAGCTTGCTTTTCATTGATGTCTTCATTTTTTTTCTTCTTTAATGTTATAAATTTTTTTTATCAGTGAATTTGTTTCAAAATCTTGTTCATTTTCACGAATTGCTTTTGTGGGACCATGCAGAAATTTTTTTGTTAAATTGCTTATTAATTTGTTAATTACTTCATCAGAGGATGAGCCAATTTTTATGCTTTTTTTTGCTTTTTCTGCCTCAGCCAATGCAATCTTTTCAAATTGATTTCTTAAAAGTCTAATTGTCGGCGTATTTTTTATCTGCCGAGTTTTATTATAAAAATCTTTCGCTTGGTGTTCGATTATTTGGGTAGCTTTTTTTGTCGCACCTTGCCTATTTGTTAATCCTTGTTGAGCTATGTTAACGAGATCATCTAACGTGTATAAAAAAACATCGTCTAATTTACTTACTTCCGATTCAATATCTCTTGGAATTGCCAAATCTACAAGCATGATAGGTCGATGTTTTCTTTTCTTCAAAGCTTGTTCTATCACACCCAGCCCTATAATGGGTAATTGGCTTGCCGTTGAACTTATTAAAACGTCATAATTATGTAGCTGATCGTATATTTCACCAATAAGGCATGCTTCACCATTTACTTTTTTTGCTAAAGCCTCACCTTTTTCGAAGGAGCGGTTAGCAATTGATATTTTTTTTGGTTGATATTTTTGAAAATATTTTGCACACATTTCACTTATATCGCCAGCACCAACAAACATGACCTGAGTTTGGTTTATTTCTCCAAAGATTTTTTTTGCTATTGCAAGCGCACAAGAGGCAATCGTTGTGGCACTAGAACCTATCTGAGTTTTTGTTCTAACTTCCTTTGCGGTTTTAAAAACATCTTGAAAAAATGTATTGATATATTTGCCTTGAACTCCTGATAAGTGAGCAATCTGTGAAGCTTGTTTCATTTGTCCAAAAATCTGTGTTTCCCCGATCAGCATACTATCCAATCCTGAGGCAACTTTACAGGCATGAACATAACAATCTTGATTTGAAAATGTATAAAGATATTTTTTAAGCTCAGTAAATTTTATTTTATTAAAAGTTGCGAGCCATTGGTAAATTTCATTAGGATCTTTTACTTGAAAATATATTTCTGTTCTATTGCAGGTTGAAAGTATCAAAGCCTCAGCGCCTGTTTTTAATTTTAAATCTTTAAGAACATGGCTGAGCATATCGTGCGAAAACACGAATTTCTCCCTGATTTCAATAGGTGCTGTCTTATGATTTAGGCCTACAAGATTTAAATCCATTATTTATATAGTCCGCTTGCTTTATAATTTATTTTATTAAAAAGAGAGTAAAATACGCATTTTACAATAATTCAATTAAATTAATTTGGGAACTTAGTATATATGGAAAAAACATTTAGAATTGCCCCTAGCATTTTATCAGCTAATTTTGCAAAATTAGGTGAAGAAATCACAGACGTCATTACTTCTGGTGCAGATATTGTTCACTTTGATGTGATGGATAATCATTATGTACCAAACTTAACTATTGGACCTTTAGTATGTGATGCTATCAGACCTGTTACAGATGCAATCATTGATGTCCATCTGATGATTGAGCCCGTCGATAGAATAATTCCTGATTTTGCTAAAGCTGGTGCAGATATAATTACTTTTCACCCTGAAGCTTCAAATCATATTGACAGAAGTCTGTCCATGGTTCGAGATCTTGGATGCAAATCCGGTTTAGTTTTTAATCCTGCAACCTCACTAGATTATCTTGATCATGTGATGGACAAGATTGATATGGTTCTTCTAATGTCAGTTAACCCTGGTTTTGGTGGCCAAAAATTTATACCAGAGACTTTGAATAAATTAAGGTTAGCAAGAAAAAAAATAGATGCCTACACTGAAAAGACAGGAAAAGAGATTTGGCTAGAAGTAGATGGTGGTGTTAATGCTGATAATATTACTGAGATCGCTCAAGCTGGTGCTGATACATTTGTTGCAGGATCCGCTGTATTTGGGGCATCAAATGATAAAGACCCTAATAAATATGACTCAATTATAAGTGCATTAAGAGCGTCATTAGCAAAAGCTTAGAATTGGGAAAATTTAATAATATAAAAGCAATCCTTTTTGATTTGGATGGCACATTATTTGAAACAGCGCCTGAATTAGCTGAGGCAGTAAACTTAATGCTTAAAGATTTGGAAATGGCTGAATTAAAAACAAATGAAATTAAACGTTTCATTGGAAGGGGGGCTGAAAATCTTATCAAGCAATCAATAGAAGTTTCCTCAAAAAAAGATCCAACCCCTGTTTTTGCTAACGCTGAAAAATTATTTGCACACCATTATTCATTAATTTCTGCAAATAGTCTCATGTATGAGGGGGTTGAAAAGTCCATTATTGACTTAAAGGCTAAAGATTTTCTTTTGGGGTGTGTTACTAATAAACCCGCTATTTATACAGAAGCCTTAATGAATCATTCAAGGTTATCTGACTTTATGGATATAATCGTCTCAGGTGATACAACCGAGAAAAAGAAACCAGATCCGCTTCCAATCTTACATGCACTCAATCAATTAAATATAGAACCTAAAGATGCGATTATGGTGGGTGATTCTGTTGTAGACATTGAGGCAGGATTTGAAGCAGGCACATATATCTTTACAGTGCCATACGGCTACCAATTTGGTGAGTCAATTATTTCTGATAAAGTAGATTATGCAATGTCAAATTTCAGCGAACTAACTCAAATTATTAACTAATATGCTGTCAACTATTTCAAGACAAGAATTCGATAATTTTAAAAAAAATGGATTTAATAGAATTCCTTTGGTACTCGAATGCTTTGCTGATTTAGATACGCCATTATCTGTTTATTCAAAGTTAGCAAATGATCGTTATAGTTATTTGCTTGAATCGGCAGATGGAGGTAATAAACATGGGCGCTATTCCATTATTGGCTTGCCAGCAAAAGTTAGAATACAGATTAAAAAAGATAAAATTTTAGTTTTTAATGAAGATAAGGTCATAGATGAAATCTCTGATAAAAATCCTTTAGATTTTATTGATAAGTTTATGGATCAGTTTAAAGCTCCACAAAATTTAGATTTACCAAGATTTTCTGGAGGTCTTGCTGGTTATTTTGGTTATGAAACGATTCAATACATCGAACCCAGATTAAGTAAAGAATTTTTAGAGGATAAGCTTGATCTACCTGACATACTTTTGATGCTATCAGATGAGGTTGTGGTTTTTGATAACGTCAGTGGTAAATTATATTTTGTAATCTACGTAGATGTGAAAACTCAAAATGCTTACGAAAAAGGTATCCTTCGCCTTAATGCTCTAGAGGAAAAATTAAAACAAGGACCTTCACCTTATTTAATTGAGAAAAATAATTTTGATGATAAGTTGACTGAGGTTCGATCAGAATTCGGCGAAGAAAATTATTTAGAAGCAGTTGAGAAAGTCAAAGAATACATAGTCAATGGCGATATTATGCAGGTTGTCTTATCTCAAAGGCTTAGCCAAACATTCAAATCTAATCCACTATCTTTATATAGAACATTAAGAAATCTTAATCCCTCTCCTTATATGTATTTTTATAATATGGATGACCACTTCGTGGTAGGTGCATCTCCTGAAATATTGGTCACATTGGAGAAAGAGAAAGTAACTGTAAGACCAATTGCGGGAACTAGACCAAGAGGTAAGGATGAAAATGAAGATCTTGCCTTAGAAAAAGACTTACTCAAGGATCCTAAAGAAATTGCTGAGCATGTACAACTGATGGATTTAGGTCGAAATGATATTGGGCGAGTTTCTGAAACATCTTCAGTCAAGGTAACTGATCATATGATTATTGAAAGATATTCTCATGTCATGCATATTGTTTCAAATGTCGAAGGCAAACTTAAAGATAAACTTTCTGCAATGGATGTTTTAAAAGCTACCTTTCCTGCAGGGACAGTTAGTGGTGCACCAAAAGTAAGGGCGATGGAAATCATTAATGAGTTAGAATCAACTAAGCGGGGTGTTTATTCTGGTGCTGTTGGATACATTGGATTCGACGGTGATATGAATGTTGCTATTGCTATAAGAACTGCGGTCATAAAAAATCAAACACTATTTGTTCAGGCGGGGGCAGGTATAGTCTCAGACTCAATCCCCATGAATGAGTGGGTAGAAACACAAAATAAAGCAAAAGCGATTTTAAAGGCAGCCGAGTTAGTTCAAGCAAGGATTACGGAGTAGTTTTATGTTGTTAATGATAGATAACTATGACTCATTTACTTATAACCTAGTGCAATATCTTGCAGAAATTGGACAAGAGGTTGAGGTTGTTCGAAATGATAAAATTTCTATTGAGGAAATTAATAAGCTAAATCCGCGGTATATTGTAATTTCTCCTGGCCCATGCACACCAAACGAAGCGGGTATTTCACTCGAACTAATTGAGGCTTTTAAGGGGAAAATTCCTATTTTAGGGGTTTGTCTCGGGCATCAATCAATAGGACAGGCGTTTGGCGGTAAAATTGTTCATGCACAAACTATTATGCATGGAAAAACCTCAAAAATATCTCATAACAATAAGGGCGTATTTAGAGGTATTAAAAATCCTTTCATTGCAACAAGATATCATTCGTTAGTTATTGAAAAGCAAACCTTACCAAACTGTTTTGATATAACAGCTTGGACTGATGATAATGAAATAATGGGAATCAAACATAAAGAATTAGCAATTGAAGGTGTCCAGTTTCACCCAGAATCTATTTTGAGTGAGCACGGACATGACTTATTAAAAAATTTTTTAGATCAAAATGAGTAATCACTTTACAAGCATTATTAGCTCTCTTATAAATCAACAAGATTTATCTTATGGGGATATGCAATCTGCTATGAACCAGATAATGTCTGGAGAGATAAACCCAATCCAAATTTCTGGTTTTATGGTTGCTCTTCAAATTAAAGGGCCAACAATTGATGAGATAGCTGCTGCGGCCGAAGTGATGAGAGAGGTTTCAAATAAAGTAAAATTAACAAGTAAGCAAAATTTGATTGATACCTGTGGGACGGGTGGCGATAGTCTGCAAACTTTTAATGTATCAACACTTGCAGCCATTGTAGCTGCATCAGCAGGAGCTGTTGTTGCGAAGCATGGAGGCCGTTCTGTTTCATCAAAATCTGGTAGTGCTGATGTATTAGAATCATTGGGCGTAAATGTTAATTTAAACTTCTCTCAACTTGGAAATCTTGTTGATGATATTGGGATTGGTTTTATGTTTGCACCTAATTATCACCCTGCAATGAAACATGTTGCTCCTGTCAGAAAGGAATTAAAACTCAGGACCATTTTTAATTTACTTGGACCTTTAACCAACCCAGCCTCAGCAAAAAATCAAGTGGTTGGTGTTTATGGTAAAGAATTGACTATTGTTTTTGCCGAAGTTTTAAAAAAACTAGGTAGTCATCACGTACTTTCTGTTCATGGTGATGATGGTATGGATGAGATATCAATTACGGGTAAAACATATATTGCTGAACTTAAAAATGGAAAAATTTTAGAGTATGAATTTAACCCACAAGACTATGGATTTGAATTGGGAAGAATTGAAGATATTGAGGTTTCTGATATAGAAAGCTCAAAAAAAATGATGCTTGGTGTGCTGAACGGAGATAAAAATACCGCTCGCGATATCACAATTTTGAACGCAGGGGCAGCACTCTATGTTTCAGGTATCTGTCAAGATTTTGAATCAGCTTTTGAAGTTTCAGCTCAAATGATTGATGAAGGCCACGCCATTAAAAAACTTAAACAATTAATTAAAAAATCAAATGAGTAATATTTTAAATAAAATTTTAGCGACAAAGTCTTCAGAAATTGCTGAAGCAAAAAAAAGTATTTCAATTGATCAGCTTAAGAAACAAATCTTAGAGCTTGATAAGCCAAGAGATTTTATTCAAGCATTAAGAGAAAAACATTTAAACGCCGAAGCAGGTGTGATTGCTGAAATTAAAAAAGCCAGCCCATCTAAGGGCATTATTAGACAGAATTTTGACCCTGTATTAATTGCGCAGTCATATGAGAAGGGAGGCGCTGCCTGCTTATCTGT
>ERZ1048068.3665-NODE-3665-length-10011-cov-6.303636_pt1 | contig 10011 bp, 4 predicted proteins | sample MGYA00383098_ERZ1048068 | MGnify/ENA primary metagenome ERZ1048068 (study PRJEB29581, sample SAMEA5548368) | metagenome | biome: marine; feature: coastal; material: water | depth 1 m | study: Short-term variability in the microbial, nano- and picoplankton... | reverse complement strand
CAGGACGGAAAGACGAGCGATACCCAGTAATGTTTGTTTTTGCAGTATCAAAAGTACGGTCGATAAGCAACTTAGTATCTGAAATAATAGAAATTACAGTTGCGCCGTCCCCTCCAGAAGGACTAGTTGAGTTTTGTAAGTTAAGAACGTCTCTTAATTTTACATTTGTATTAAACCCGCTTCCTGTAACTTCGTTAGAGTTTGCTAAAATAGAAACCGTACCTATAGAACTCCAAGCCGTTGTAATAGAAGCATTTCCGGTGCCTACATCTCTGTAAAACTGCGTATCAGAGAGTGCAGTAGAATTATACTCAAGCAGCTTTAAAGACGGCGTTGCTACATCTAAGTAAAGATAGTATTCTTCGTCAGTAGAAATATTTGAAACATTCTTTGTCCCAGATATTGTATATGTAACAAAAGGATTAGTTACAGAAGCCACACTTGCATTTGTGGCTTGAAACTTAAAATGATTATTAGAGTCTATAACCCCCTGCGCAGTAGAAATTACTCCTTTTGGAATACCTCCTGCCATGCGAGGCACGTTTTCTCCGTAAGGGTCATAAACTCCATAGGAGATAGCAGTATACGAAGATAGGTTACCTTGACGAGAGACTCCGCGTATTTTAAAGGTTACACTACCATTAGGAACGTTATTTAGTAATATTTGAGTTTTATCTGTTTTTAAAGGATTTTCTATTCCTTGTATATTGTGTAGTACCTCATACTGTACAATTGAGTCTACATCGGGCTCATCCCATTCAATTATTAATTCTTCCCCTGGGCTGCCGGCATCAGTTGCTAGTATAACTCTTGGGTTTACGGGACGAGCTAATGTAGCAGGCTCATTCTGTACGTAAATTGAGCTAGGAACTGTTCCTAGTGCATACTCTTCCTCAATTGCGGTAAATTTTTCAATATAATATTCTACTGCGGATATTGTAAAAATATTAGGCTCTTCTTCTCCGATGCTTAATATTTTATACATTTTTTCGGAGCCAGCAACATTTAGCCCCCCAGAAGTTTCTTTTAGTGCCCAAATATTATGCTTTGAAGGAGTAGTATCAAAAGTAGCAGAATTTGCAAGAGTTACTGTGCTTACAGTACTACCTGGATTTGTAATCTCATGAGATTCTACATAAGAGTACGGCTTCCATATAACAGGTAATAATTCAGAACCTGAACTATCAATAAATGCATTTGAGGCTCTCTCTTCTGTGTCTAAATTAACTAGTACGTAGGAAGAACCGTTGTAAACATATCCTTGATCTACTTTTTCACCCTTTGCATAGGTAACTGAATTAATAGTTACACTTTCATCAGAAGCATTTAAAGCCGCTGGAGCTGTAACAAGCGTGCTCAGCTCGTAAGTAGACCCAGAATTAAATGATACATTTCTATCAAATGTAAGAGTAGTAGAAGTAGCAGAACTTGCTCTGCCACTATAAGCTACTCCAAATCTGTCTGCATCCTGAACATTAATAACATCTCCCGGCTTAACGTAGTGTGCCGCTAATGATGTTTTGAAAGATACAACTTCTGTTTGATTTTGAGCGGTCCATAGCTTCCACCGCCCGTAACGAATAGCCTGACTTTCAGAAGTAGCTCCAAAAGCAACAGCATTTTGACTTATTATTCTACCTGTGCGTACAATACTTTCTCTGTCTTCGACAACAACAGGAACAGGCTCATAATTAATAGTAGGGTCGTTCCAAGTAACTACAACTTGATTTGTTCGTGTTCGAGACCCTGAAGACTCGTAAGAAAAAGCGCCGTCTATAACGTTTCCTTTTGTGAAATTATAAACAGGATCTTGAGGAGCATCCTGTACAGCAGTAATTTTACTATCCTGCCAGTAGAGTATACCTAAAAATATTGTTGCAAAGTCCTTTAATACTTTATATACATCTGTAGCTTTTGTAAGAAATACATTAGCACGAAAACGCGGCTCAACTCCATAAGCTACTCCAGTTCCTGATATTGCAGTATCCGTAGCCTGAAATATTGTGCCAACAGCATTACTAGAGGCCCCTACAGAAGACCAGGTAGTGCTACCCGCTGTATTGATTCTATAAAAGTTACCGACTTTTAGTGGTTTTGTAGAGTCGTATTCACTACCATCATCTACCAGTTCATCGCAGTAGCGAGCAATTCTATAAAGTGCAAACTTATCTATTTCATTATCAGTAACCCATTTACCCGCACCATATCTATTATTAGTTACAATATCATAAAAAACCCAAGCAGGGTTATCTGTATAAACAGGTGCATTATGAAAAGTACCATCCCAAAATCCTTCGTACTTTGCGATTCCTGTGGTTGAGTATTCACGAGGAGTATAGCTTGTTGGAATTTTTACAAGCTTTCCTTGAAGTAAATAACTTCTTTTAGGAATACTTGAAAATTGTCGAGTCGAAAAGCTTACAGAAGCAATAGAACTATAGGGATATATAAAATTATCTTTAATTACGGCACGTAAACTCTCAATTGAAGCTTGAGCAGAAAGTTGCCATTTTTTCTTGTTTGTATCGTCTTCATTTGTACCGGTTTGACGAACGGGTAGTCCTATGTGACGACTTACTCTTAATATACGAACTTGAAAATCTTCGAAAGGCCCTATAATATTTCTGTAGCCGTCAAGGTTTACAGAGTGGTCAAACGATACAGGCGCATTAGTATTTGCAAAATGCTTAACGTAGTCTCCTCTGCCTGGAAAAAGAGCTTTCCAGGCTGTATATGCGCCGTCTTGTTGAAAACGAATTTGCATCACATAGAAAGCATAAGCAGTTTCTTTATCTCCCTTCTCTATATTAATTATTTGAAAAGCGGGGTACTTAATAGTAAATCCGATTTCATCTGCTTCAGCAACTTTAACTGCCGTATCAAGCCCAAAAGAGCTACTAGGCATAACTGTAGGATTATCGGCCATTACAGAGTAGTCAGGGGAGCCAGGATAGTCTTTACTTCCATCTGAGTTTGGAAGACCTTCTTTGTCAAAGATTCCTATCCCTTCCGAAGTTGAGAGTGCTTGACTAATAATTTTTAATTCTAGTAGATTTACAAGACCTGTATTTCCGGAAACCGCAACAGATCCTCCTACTCCGCCAATCGAAGAAGTTATAGGCTGTTGTAAGTCTCCTCGGCGAAAATCAATGTTAAGGTTATTAATTTTTTTAACTACACTCGACGAGGAGGCAGGAGCTTCACCAGTATCGTCTACTTGAAGCTGTGTTCCAATAGAAAATTCATAACTTCCTGAAGCGGGAGCTGTTGCTAGGGTAATCTGTCGACTGGCTGCGTTTATAGCTGTTATAGGTATATAATAGTAAATAGATATAGTATAAGATCCCGAAGTAGGAAATTCTCGACTACTCGCGTTTGTAGTAAGCTTGACTGTATTTGAGTCTGTAACTCTAAATACGCCGGTCTCAGGCTCAGCTTCTGAATGCGATACAGATACTTTAACTTCAGCATTTCCTGATAACTGAGACCCTGTTTCCCAAGAACTATCAAAAGGAGTCCCAGATACTGCGTCTAATGTTATAGTTCGTGTGGTATTAGCACTATTTGTAACATCACTTACTAAAGTCGCTGTTGTTTGTTTATATAGTAGTTTAATACTTCTAGGGCTATTTTCGTCAAACTCTAAAGAGCTTACATCAACATTAGAAGAAACTGTGCCTGTAGCACTGCCAGAGAACGTTATGCTGCCGTTTACAAAAGATTCAGGACTAAAATCTGAAAATTTCGAGTCCTCTACAGCTACATCGTCTAAATATAAACTACCTGCACCTTCTACTAATCCCTTAATAGGGCCTTCGCAAATTAGGTCAGTTACGTTTACGTTCTGCGCTGTAGATCCGTTAGTTATTAAGTACTGTGCAGTACTCTGTGTTCTTCTTCCATTATTACTCATACAAAGTTCCTTTAGCGCATCTGCTCATTTTCAGTTTCTTCGGCGGGTGGTCCTCCTCCGCCGGGAGGGACAACAATTTTAGGATTAATAGCATCTGCCGTAGAATCTACATATGCTGTTCCGTAATCAATATAATTTTCTCTTTCGTTACGTACTTGTAAACTTATAGGACGTCCTGGAACTCTTAGTTTTCCGTATAATACAGGAACTGGGTCTCCTTCTATAAGAGTTTGCCCTGTTCCTTGAAACAAATAGCTTTCATCTTGGTCGTTGTCAACACTCGGATCTGGAGCCATAATTTGATTTATGCCGGTTAAGGCTAAGTTTGTAGCAAGACTTAATGCTATTAGTCCAGGGGTGCCTGTAGCTGCTAAAGCCTGTCCAAAACTTATCATCGAGTTTCCGGCAAAGCTAAATCCTCCGATACCGGCTGTTATCACTACAATCGCAATTGCAGCTAGTATTTTTGCTCCTCCACTTTTTGAGCCGGCGGGCAAAGCAGTAATAATCATATCTCCTTCTCTGTACTCAAGAAGTAATTCTTTTTCTGTTTCTAAAGGCTTACCTGCAACTTCACATACAAAGCCTATATTATTTTCACAGCATTCAATTAAATAGTTTCTAAAATTAGGATAATTACACTCTAAGCATCGAAATACTTCAGGGAAAGAGACTGTATTCATACTAAATGATTTTACAAATCTATCTCCTATATCTCCTTCTAAATAAATATTACGAGTCATGTCTATATATTCCTATTATATGTTTACCCCAAAAAGGGTAAAGAGATTCTCTGCAAGAAAGTCTATTTTCTGCATGATGAAAAAATACATCGTTATCTAAGTACACTCCACAATGGTTACCAATTAAACTTTCTACTGCAAATATTAACAAATCATTTCTTTGAGGAGTCTCTACTTTTTTAAAGCCCCACCCACTAATTATTTCTTCCGTAAAATAATCCAGCCCCTTTAGCCACCAATCATCTTCAAAAGCTGCTCTTTTTGGTATATTTATACCTTCTTTATTTAGCCAGTCTCTCATTGCTTCAAAGCAGTCGCTTACACCAAACTTATATTCTCTCCCTATAAGAGGGTTAAAGTTTTGTTTTGGTTCTACTATATTTAACTCTAATTCTGGGTAGCTAAAAATATAATAAGGTATTCCAAGAGCATTACAGTTATTTGTATCATTTTCACTAGGTTCATTAGTAGTATTTATGTGATTATGCACAATTGCAAATATGTCCGCTTTCTTTTTTGTGTCAAACCAGTCTTCTGAAGACATAATAAAATCTTCTTCGGTTTCTGCAACGTTATTGCACGGAAACCACTTTTTCTTTCCTTTTACAATTCCAATTAACCCACAGCCTTCTTTTGGGTACTCACTATCAAAATGTTGTTTTATTTCATCTATCATTTAAATTGCTTAGCTCCTGGAAAGCCTCCAAAAGGTAAAACAAATACGCTGTTTAAACTATCATCACTATTATTTCCTTGGAAACGAATTTTACAAGAATTTAAAGTTTTTCCACATACATCTAACCTTTGCCAGTAAGCTTTTGAGTATCTAGGGTTGTACTGCCCATTAGAAGCTTCCGTAGGTACTACTCTTATAGTTTGCCATATTTCAGTATGACCATTAGTAATAGTTTTTGTTTTATATCCTAAAGCTCTTGTACTGTTTGTTGTTGAAGCGTTATACGTAGGAATGGAAGAAATATTTTTTGTTATAACATTATCATCCTTGTCAAAGAATCTTCCATTACTATTAATAGCCCAAGTACATCCTCCATCTTTGGAAGAGACTCCTGCACTGTCAGGTAAAAAATGGCCTTGGTATCTCCAAGGGCAGTATTTACCAACTACAACTCTATTAGGAAGTACTACTCCTTCTATATCCATTGGATTTGCAAGCTCAAATTGAACTATGATGTTATTTTCTGCGGACACTCTATCAATTATGTATGTTTGAGACGGAAACTCTATAGGAGCCGACGAAGGGTTAGAATCTGAACTTGTATAAGTTTTTTTGAATAAAGTTCTTCTAACTACTACTTTTGAGTTTAACAAGTCTTCGTTGTTTGTTATTCCCTCTGAATTTAGTATATCAAGTATGTCATTTTCGTCATCTACCCCGTCTGAGTTGTTAGATATGCTCCTAGATAAAACGGGTATATTTGCTATAGAAAGAGTAGGCCTGTTTGAAGCTCCAGAACTATTACTTTCAATACCTTCTATTTGTATAGGTATTGCTATGTACTCATTCAAGGCATATACTGAATTACTTATTTCTTTTTCAGGAAAATAAACATTATTTGTTCCGTCATCAAGTCCATCAAAAAAATGTGTAACAGTACCGCTTGGTAAAGTAACATCAAATAAGGTTATTAAAGCATCATCTACTTCTTGTATTTGTACTGTATCAATTATATCGCTCATGGCTCATAAACTCTTCGTATAGTGCAGGTAAGAGAATGAAAGTTTTCTCGAAGGTAATTTACATTATAAGTATCACAAACAACTTTCATTGTTGTGTTTGAAAGATTGCCTCCTGTGAAGGTATCAGTTACTGTAAAATTAAAGTTTTTTGCAGCCTTACTATCAAAGAAAGCCACAATTAAATTTATATCTTCTGCAGTACGATTATTAAAAGACAAGTTAAAAGAATCTTCTTTTGTATTTATTCCATCAAGAACTCGTTGCTCGTACCCATCTCCAAATTTTGCTGTTAAAGTTCTATGCTTAGAAGAACGAGCCATGCCTCGGTCTGCAGTAGCTTCAAAAGCGGATTGTCCTGAAGTATTTTTTAAACTATTCACATCTGAAGCAGATATTGTAAAACTAAAAGTAGCCATTATGATACTCCCATTGAATTAAGAATTCCGCCTGCACGTTTTTGATTTTGTAATTCTTTTTGTACTGCAGCGGCAATAGCAGAGCCTAAATTAGCTCCTTGAGTACCGTTTGCTTGTGTATTTTGTTGCGCTCCTCCCTGCCCGTCCATAGAAACATTTACAGTTACATTGTTATTTTGCCCAGCTCCTTTCATATCTACAGGAATAGACTTACCGTTTGGAAGAGGCACTACGGCTTCTGTACCGTGAAGAATTGCAGGGTATCCTGAGCCTGGTCCTTTTGCGACCCCGCCTGTTGCGTAGCCAGAGACTTTTCCTTCATTTGAAAAAACGCCTCCTGTTTTACCTGCGGGTATTCCTAAAAAGGTTCCAAAAGTTGAACCGCCCAGTGCTGCCGTTAATAGCTTGGCAGTAAGTAACTCTGCGATAACTTTGGCTACAGATTGTAGCATACTAGTTGCCATGCTTGCAAAAGCTTCTTTTGCGGTCATAGTACCTTGAATCAACCCATCAAAGGCGCTTTGCATGCTAGAAGTAAGCGAGTCTCCTATTGCAATGCCTAATTGCCCTATATCAGATGCATTATTTGCTGCTGTTTGGGCTTTTTCATTTAATAATCGTATTTCGTGCTGCCTATTTGCAACTTCTATATCGTATGCTTTTTGTTCTTCTTCTCCAAGATTTTGATGTGCTAATACATACTGGGATAAAGACAGCTGTTTTTCTCTAAGGCTCTGAGCTGCTGCTTCTGCTTGCAAGTCAAGCCCTCCTTGCCTCCCTACGGCTCCAGGGGCCCGCTTCATTCTTATCTGGGATAAAGCATTTTCGTTCTTTTCGCCTGCCAAAGCCGCCTGAGCTGCTGCAATATCGCCTAGACCCCTTGCTAACTGATTTGCATCTATACCTGCTGCTTTATCTAGAATATCTGCTAAGCCCCCTTCCCTATTTAGTACGTTTGCCGCAGTATCCCCGGCATTTGCAATGTCTATGAGACCTCTGAGCATTACTTCGGCTCCAATAGCATCTCCTTTACTTAGAGTCTCTCTAAGATTAGTTGCGGCATCATTAATAGCACTAAGACTACCTTGATAGGTAGTAGCGGCATATGTAAGGCTTTCTAACCCTGTAAAGTCTCCTGTTTCAACTGCTACTTCGAACGCTTTCTGGAATGATTCTCCGAAAGCAGACATATCTATATCTTTGAATACTTCATTAAATACTTTTTGAACGTCCCCACTTGCTTTTGCTTTTTCTATTGCCGCTTGAATAGGTAAAGTAGAAATACCTTTCGTTATTTGAGAAGTTTTTGCCATTTCATTGTTTTGTTTAACAATACCTGCTGTAATATTCTCAATATCTTCCCTCAAATCTTGGTACTTCATTCTCATATTATCTACATGAGCTTCTTCCTCTTTTCTTTCATTAGTTGCGTCTTCGATTTTTTGTAAATCTGCTCTACTTGTTCCTAAAGCACCTAGAACTGATCCCTCTATTCTATCGAGAGTTTTATCAATATTATCAGCAAAAGTAACTTTAGCAATTTGAGGAGCTTCTCCAAATAATTTACGCATCAGAGCATTATCAAGTAAAGCATTTATTCCCGTTATAATTAAATTTAATGCTGTTTGAAACCCTTTTATCAATCCTGATAAAAATGATTTCATGCTATCAAGGACCGTAATAGGAGTTTCTGCAAGCTTTTCAAGAGCTTTTATTACGGTACCAATTACGCCTGCTATAAAAAAGAATTTTCCAACTGCGCTTACGGCACCTTTTATGTATGGAGTAGCTCTTTTGGCGCCATTGCCAATCATACGGTAGGCTGCTGCTGTTTTTCTTGCAGCGCCCCTAAGTTTTTGCATGCTCTTTAGTGCTGTTTTACCAAACCCTTTTTGTATTTTTTCTTTTGTGCTTAGGCTTGTTTTTCCTACTTTTGCTATTTCGGCTTCTAAGTCTTCAACAGCCTCTAAAGTAGTTCCTGCAAATACTCCTTTTGCTACTTCTCCTGTATCTTTTAATTCTTTCTTTACTCTTTTTAAGTCAGATTTTAGTCTGCCCAAAGCTTTAGCACTTACTTCTTCTCCTGATACAAGCTTTGCAACTGTTTTACTTTTACCTCCTACCTTAGTAGCGGCACCTTTCATATTAGCAGATCCAATGCCTTTTAATTTTTCTTCGAGCTCTAACTCTGCGAATTCAATTTCATAAACAGCATTTTTTGCTGCATCGCTTATTTTTCCACCAACGGCACTACCTACAGATCCAAAAGAGCCTATAATATTTTTTGAAGCCCCTACAAAAGCTCTCGCCATGCCTGTAACTACTGACTTAGTAGCGGGGCCTAATCCTGCAATATTAGTAAGAACCAAAAGAGCCAAAGCTCCAAATGCTACGGCAGCAGCTGTAGCATTTTTATTTACTGCATCAGCTATAGCTACAAACGCAGGTAAGACTTTTTCAGTAACGTCCTGGGCTATTTTTTCAAAAGTTTTTCCTAATTGAACAAAAGGATTTGTTAGTACTTCTTGGTCCCCAAAAGTAGCATTTAACTGTCTCATTGTTTCTACAAATACAGCTTGACTTCTTTGAGCTGCAGTAAGAGTTTTAGCATTTTGACCAATCTGCAGTCCGTATCTACGGGTGGCTTCTTCTAGCCTTAGTGTGATACCTAATTCATCCAACAGTTCTGGTTCTGCTTTTGATACACCTCTTAATAATCTATCAAAAGTGTCTTGAAAACTTCTGCCCAAAGCTCCGGAAGCTTTTGCTGCGCCTTCAGTAAGTTGTACAAGTTGAGAAGTACTAAACCCTTTGGCCGCTCCCATTGCTGCGGCTTGTGCAGCTTCTTGGAACCCCATCATGCCTCTAGAAGCTTCCTCTAATTCATTAGTTACAGATTTAATTGCTAAACCTGAAGACTGGGCAAAAGTGACTTGAGATTTTCTTAAATTTTCTAAATCTGCGGCGTTTTTTAGAAAGTTGAATGCGGCAGTTAATGCAAATACTTGGGCAGCAAAAGCAGCATACGCAGGAACTAGACCTCCTGTCATGCCCTGTGCCATTTTAGCAAAGTTTTTAGACCCGTTTGCTGAAGCCTGTGCCAGGCCTTTTACTTGTCTGTCTGTACTTTGAGCGCTTTTGCCTGTTTTTCTTAATGCTTCATTAAGTTTTTTAGCAGACACAGTAGCTTTCTGCATCTTGCCATTAACTTCGATGTCTATAACAATTTTCTTTGCCATTA
>ERZ1048068.3661-NODE-3661-length-10021-cov-4.405278_pt1 | contig 10021 bp, 6 predicted proteins | sample MGYA00383098_ERZ1048068 | MGnify/ENA primary metagenome ERZ1048068 (study PRJEB29581, sample SAMEA5548368) | metagenome | biome: marine; feature: coastal; material: water | depth 1 m | study: Short-term variability in the microbial, nano- and picoplankton... | reverse complement strand
AATGCATAGAACAAGGGTATGCAGAAAATATTCAATTATCTTATAATACCAATGGAAGTGTATTTCCTGAAAACAAAGTACACTTGTGGAAACACTTTAAAAAAGTTCAAATATTTTTTAGTATAGATGATGTAGATGAAAGATTTAATTATATTAGGCATCCTGGAAAGTTTGAGGAAGTCATAGCAAATATGAAAAAGTTTACCGAATTAGAAGGAAACTTTGAGTTTGCTATGTTTCAAACAATCGGTATACTAAATATATGCACTATGAACGATCTTACAACTTTCTGCAATGAGCACTTGCCTATGCGAATGCATTACAATATGGTTTTTGAACCAAAGCACATGAGTGCTAAATGTTTACCACCAGAAGTTAAACATAGTATAACAGAAATGTATAGCGGTGAGCAACCAGAATTTATTAAAAACACATTGCAGTTTATGAATGGTGAGCAGTACGATAAGCAGTATTTTAGTCAGTTTGTTCACACAACGAAATTTGGAGATACATATCGCAAAGAAAACTTTGTAGAAACATTTCCGCAACTATACGAATATATAAAGGATAAATGGGATGAGTGATTATTTAGAAAGTAAAACATTTTGTCCGTACCCATGGATATCAGTAATGACACAACCAACAGGAACAGTTAGTTGGTGTTGTGTTGCTCGTGATAACTTTAAAAATGATGACGGCAGTATGGTAGATTTGAATCGAGGACACAAAATAGAAAGTGTCTGGAACAGCAACCATATGAAAAAGATTCGCAAGGAAATGATAGAAGGTGAGATAGTAAAAGGTTGTGAACATTGTTACGATTTAGAGGACATGGGTTTTCCGAGTTACAGAACAAACTATATCCGAGATTGGTTTGAGTACAGCGGCAAAGGTGATGAGATACACGATATTATTGAATCAAGTATTAACAATGATTACCATGTAGATACTGCTCCAATGTATTTGGACTTTAGGCTTGGCAACATGTGTAACCTTAAATGCAGAATGTGTCAGCCTCAAAATAGTTCACAGATACAAAAAGAGTATTCCAAGATTGAAGCAAACGATCCTTCGTCAGCACAATTTATCAAAGACAACTTTACTTGGGGACAATTTGTTGATAACTTAACAAACTGGGAGGACGATCCTGATTTTTTACGTCAAGTAGAAGAATGGTTACCCGGTGTAGTAAAATTATATTTTACAGGTGGCGAGCCAACTATTATAGAACGTGTATATTGGATTATGGAAAAATGTGTAGAGTTAGGCATTGCTAAAGATATTGAATTAGTGTTTAACAGCAACATGACAAACATACAACCTCGTTTTTTGAATCTTGTAGAGCAGTTTAAAAATGTATTGATGTGCGTAAGTGTAGATGCTTATGGACATGAGAATGAATACATAAGAGGAGCAAGTCACTGGAAACAGGTTGAAAAGAATTTAAGAAAGTATTGTGCAAGTGATGTTATCGGTACTTTATTGTTTAGTCCTGTTATACAAATTTATAACGTACTAACAATAACAAAACTATTAGACTTTATAGAAAGTTTAGAAATAGAATACGGCAGAGAAATATTTGTAACATTCCTAATATGCGATTACCCTACAAGTTTAGACTTTAGAAATTGCCCGGACCAAGTTAGAGAAGTTGCCGCAGAAAGATTAGAGCAATGGCTTAAAACAAGCAAAGTGCTTGTTAATCGTCCTGAAAATGTGCAATCAATTAATGCTACAGTTAAAGCACTAAAAGAAAATCGCAAAGATAACTGGAGGCAAGAACTTATAACTTTTCAGAAGTACACTAACTTACTGGATAAAAACAGAGGCGATGACATGAAAGAAGCATTACCCGAGCTATGGGAGTTAATGTATGGCAATTGAAAGAATAGCATATTTTGGCGATAGTTATTGTGCAGATGCTAAACTTTTATATAGTAACAACGGTCCGCATTTTCCGTATTTTTGGCCTACTAAAAGTTACATAGATCATCTTTCGGAACAAACAGGTTTGCCAATAGTACATCGTGGCCGCAGTGGCCATGGCCCAAACTTTACAATATCTGAATTCATAGATTGGTTAGACAATAATAGAGATCTTATTCCTACAACGCAATTTATTTGGTGTTGGAGTGATCCTGGCAGAGAGTTAGTAAGAAATGCAACAGAAGATTCACTGTCTGAAGAACGTTTATCAGAACCGGAAGAATGGCATTCATATAACCAAAGTAGGGGTGTTACAGATAACCAGCACTATTGGCATGAGCCAAACCATCCGGGTGAATTCCCGTCTCCTGGCCCAGATTCACCAATGGTTCAAGAATATTACGATAGTGGTGTTGAAGGAAAACGAGGATGGGCTAAAGCATTAAAACTTCACTATCTTTACCTTCGAAACAGCGAAGATTCGCATAGACGATTTATTGCTAATTGCAAGTTGTTTCAATATGTTATTAAAGATTATGATGTAAAGCATATTCAGAATTATCGATGTTTTGGTAGTTACCTTTACAAGAATGAAAATAATTTTGATATGACACAATGTATGCCTGATTGCACATTTACATGGCAGGGCCAAACTCAAACAAACTTATTTGATTTTGCTCGTCACCCGGATTTTAGATATGGTATAGATAACAACGATAGTGGATATCCCTGTCATTTTTCACCTTCGGGTCAAAAAGCGTTTGCTAGTATTATTATGGATAGGATGAAACAAAACTTATGAAGAAAGTGCTAACTGTGGGATGCAGTCATACTGAAGGTAGTGAATGTTCTACTAGTTGGCCTACTGAGTTTGGCAATATTGCAAATTGTGACATTATAAATTTAGGTAAGGGCGGAGCAAGTAACTATAGTATAGTTGATACTACTATAAAATATTTAGAGACCAACACTGTTGATTGTGTAATAATAGCATGGACAACATTAGAAAGATTCCAATTTGCATTCCGCGACCGAGTCGTAGATTACTCCTTCTGCAAACGTGATTCTAAAGACAATCAATTAGATACTTTCTTACGTTTTGCCGATTTAAATATGGCAGATTGGAATTACGGTAAAAGTGTAACTGAAACATATGTGCTGTTATTGCAAAACTATCTAGAGAATAACAACATACCGTATGTGTTTTTTAATATGTTTAACAGTGCTTTCACTAGTGATCAAAATTATAAATTTAGCAGTATAAACTTCGATAAGTATTACATACCAGCAGAGGGTATATTGGAAAAGTATTTAGAGGATTACCCGGAGGCATTTACAGATACAAAACACGCCTGGGATCCACAAATTCATAGAATGCTTGCAGAGGAAATATTCAATAGCAAACAATGGCATGATATAGGAAAACGCAATGACTGATAAAAAAGATTATAAAGACGTACAACAAGATCAGACTGAACTCAACGGAGATGGAAATCGAGGATTGGGATCGGAAGGTGAAGATTTGAGTTTAACGCAAGAAGAAGAACAAAGGCTTAAAAGAAAGATCGAAGAGTTGCGTAAAAGAGATCCCTTTATTTACAGGTGAGAAATTAAATAAATGATTATTCTAGGTATAAGTTCAGGCTTCCATGACGCCGGTGTTACGTTAATTGAAGATGGCGAAATACTATTTGCAAGCCATAGCGAAAGATACAGCAAAGAAAAAAATGATGCGTTCTTAGACCATAGGCTTATAGATGCGGCACTGGAGTTTGGTAAGCCGGATCAGATAGTACTACATGAAAAGGACTGGGCAAAGAAACTGCGTAATATCTATGCAGGTAATTTTTCTGCCCTAAAAGATTATAGTCAAGAGAAATGGATTAAGAAATTCTATCCACAACTGGCAGGCATTCCAATTAAAAGTTACTGGCATCATGAAACACATGCCGCGGCAGGAGTGTTTACTAGTGACTTTGACGAATGTGCCGTTATGGTTATAGATGCCATCGGCGAGTTTGACACAGCCAGCATCTGGAAATGGAGTGAAGGCAACTTAAAGAAAATGCACAGTGTATGGTTTCCGAGCAGTCTAGGATTGTTCTACAGTGCTGTTACTCACAGTGTAGGACTAAAGCCAATGGAAGACGATTACATATTGATGGGTATGGCCGCATACGGTGACCCTAATGTATACAAAAAGTTAAGTAGAAAAATGGGTAAAGATTTCTTTACACACGACTATGCATGGATGAGTGCTATGGATAGTGTGCGTATGAATAAGAATTTACAACGCGGGCTACCTAAGGACATATATAAAGATTATGACGATTTTGACATTGCCGCCGCCGCACAAGATCAAGTAGAAAAAAGAATTCTAGCATATGCAGAGTACGCACATGAAATTACCGAGAGTGATAACTTAGTATTCATGGGAGGCGTTGCATTAAACTGTGTTGCTAACAGTAGGATGTTTGAAGTAGGTTACAGCAACATACACATAATGCCTAATCCTGGTGACTGCGGAAGCAGTTTGGGTGCCGCGGCACTAGAATATTTTAACAAGACTGGCAGTAAAGTTAATTGGGAAGGTCCTTATTTAGGCCACAAGATAGAAGGCCCCTATCCTATTAAGAAGGCATTAAAGAGTTTAGCAAAAAATGAATTGTTTGGCATTGCGAACGGCAGGGCAGAGTTTGGGCCTAGGGCATTAGGTAATAGAACGTTATGTGCAGACCCACGTGGTCCCGATGTTAAAGATAGAATGAATGTTATCAAGAAAAGGCAGATGTTTAGACCTTTTGCACCTATGATACTCGAAGAGCATGTGCATGATTACTTCGATATGCCTAACGGACAAACAAATGCACCGTACATGCAGTATGTTGCAAAGTGTAAAAAGCCAGACGAGTTTCCTGCTATTGTACACGAAGACGGTACAAGCAGAGTACAAACAGTAAACAAACACCAACACCCCGACCTACACAAATTGCTGACAGCATTTTATAAAAAGACTGGATGCCCAATGTTGCTTAACACTAGTTTAAACATTAAAGGACAACCTATTGTAAATGATGTTGCTGATGCAGAAGCATTCGCTGAGCATTATGGTGTACCGGTACACACCAGCGATTAATTTATGTTTGATATATATTATATTGGTAACAATCAAAAACTAGTAGACTTTGTTCCCTTTGCCAAGCAAGTAGACTCTGTTGAAAAAATTAATCCTAAAACAAAAATGTATTGGTTAATAGAATCAAATATTGAGATACTGGACTATGATATCTTTAACTTTAGGCCAGAGAACTACGATCAAAAATACCTACACAAGTTCAAATGGAATCAATCTAACTATGGCGGTGTGAGTCTAAGGCCTAGAAAGTATACAGATGACGGGATCAAAGAAGTCAACAAAGTAGTATGCAAGAAAACATTTGACATGCTATACAGTAAGACGCCAATGGAATACTTCAATGATAATCCTTTTGCAAGCCATGTGTGGTGTGTGGACAAAGAATATAAGTTATCGGATAATATTGAATGGGCACCAAGTAATTTTGAACCAGATTTCATACATAGTTTTCATCTACGTGGTCAATTAGAACATAAGTACCCTGCACAAGAAGGGGGCATAAAACTATTTCCTAAAGACTGGAAAAATGCAGATACTAAATATCATGGCTTCCTAGATGCTAGTGCTAATTTTCCTGTCATGTTTGTGAAAAATGTTGAGGACTATAAGCAACGTAATACATTCAAGGAAGATTATGTTTGGTTGATAGATAGTAAACACAAGATAGATATGAATTCTATCGACTGGGTACCTAACCCATTCGAACAAGATATGATACATGTATTCCGAATGCCATATCAACTAACAGATAGATATCCTATGGCAATGGGAGGTATTAGGTTAGTACCTAAAGACTGGAGAAAAGCAGAAACTAAAATACACCCTGCTTGTCCTGTTGAGGACGAAAGTTATGATGTTTTTTATATTGACGAAGATGAATTCGGAGACGAAGAATACGGGGAAATAGCAGAGAGAAGTAAAACAGATTGGTTTTGGGTAGTAGACAGAGAGTATGACTTCAATGGAAAATTACTATATGTGCCTGAAACCCACGAGAAAGATTATATACATGTATTCAAGATCCCTGGACATTTAGAAGAACGGTATCCTCCTGATAACACAAAGCCATGGGATAACCGTTGCGGAGGCGTCAGACTGGTAAGTAAGAATTTTGATATGACAAAACATAAATATCAGAAGAATGTTGTTCCAGTCAGGTACGATATATTTTATGCAGACGACTTAACAAATTACGAGACATACTCACGTAAGAGTCGCACAAAAATGTTTTGGCTAGTAGACAGTGAGCACGATATCAGTGAAGTGTTTAATTATGTCCCGCATAGATATGATCAAAAAGCAATTAATGTATTCAAGGTCAGAGATCAATTAGAGTATAAGTATCCTAAAAGTGTTACAAACATAAGCGACAAAAGATGCGGCGGCGTAAAACTTGTACCCAAAAAGTATGACGAAAGTAATCAAAAGTTTATATCTGTATCTCCTACAGGTAGTAAGTCATATCCTGTTACTAAAGTAACAAACATAGATGATTTAAAATCAGTAGACCAAGACGGTTGGATAGTAGATGAGGACTACTTAATTGACGACAAGATAGAATGGACACCACCAGACTTTCAGCGTCAATCAATGCATGTCTTTCATGTACAAGGACAACTACGTCATAAGTATCCTGACAATATGGGAGGACTTCGTTGGGTGCCAACAGATTGGGATGGCACTATAGTTATACACGGTGAGCTAGATGTCGGAAAACGTTTGGTAATTAATCGTGTAGACAATCCTGCAGAAGACTACAAACAATATAGTGATTGCTGGTTAATAGATAGTATGTACAAGTTAGAATTAGATGACTTAAAATGGGCACCTGATTTATTTGATCGTAATATGGTGCATGTTTTTCATGTGTACAATCAACTAACAGATAAGTACCAAGAAGAAATGGGCGGTGTTTACTGGCTACCAGCAGAACCCGAATCAGCAGAAATAAAAATACACACGAAACCATTGCACCTATCAGTAGATCAGTACCCTATACATTTTGCAAAAGATCCTAGTGTGCCTTTAGAAGATAGTGCTCACTGGGTAATAGATGATCAATACAAAATAGACAAGTCTAAAATTAATTGGGTACCTGACATGTTTGATATGGATAAGATACATGTTTTCCAAATTAAAAATCAGTTAACGTTAAAGTATCCAGATCAAATGGGTGGCATGTATTGGCACCCTACTAATGTAACAAAACCATTACTAAAAGTGCATCAGGAACCTATGGAACTCGATGCTGTAGGTTACCCTGTTCTTAGAGTAGATGACCCTGCAGACTTTAGTGTAGTAAAAGAGGACTGCTGGTTAGTAGATCAAGAGTATATTATTGAGGATAGCCAGTTCAGTGTAATACCTTGGCAAACAGAAAGCGAAAAATTGCAAGTGCATAACTACCAGGTCACTGGACAGTTAGAACACAAATATCCTGAGACGGTGGGCGGCATATATTGGGTACCCGCAAATAGAAACAGCGAAATGAACGTACATAGCATATCACCATTTGGAGATCAATTGAGCTTTCCTGTTTTCGAAACAGAGGAAGAAGGTAGGAAGCAGTCCACATCTAGTTGGTTTTGGGTAGTAGATCCAAATGTTATTGTACATGAAGACTTTGATTTTGATTTTATTCCCAAAGTATGGGACAACGGTAAGACGCATGTATGGCAAAAGTTACGCCCTGATACAGGTAGGCAATATGATTACGCAGGTGTAATGTTATGTCCTAAGGTACCGCAAACTAAAGGCAGACCCAAGTACATTAAAGAGTCTGCATGTACACAACGTGAGTATCCGGTGTATCATTTACAGCCCGAAGACTACAAAGACGGCTTAAACGACGTCTATGTGCGTCTAGCAGGCCAGACTACTACTGATATGTTCTGGGTAGTTGATGCTTTTACTAATATCCATGAAGATTTTACGTTCGATCTATACCCCACCCAATGGGAGAAAAACAATGTTCATGCTTTTGCAGACGAGGATGGTAACTTTAATAATATTAGATTATTGCCAAAGCAAACGTTTATAGACAACAAGTATACTGATAAAGAGATAGCAAACAATACATTTAAGAATTTAAAACAGATGAACACTATTGCAAGTTATAGACCTAAATGGCCAATAGTAGACTTAATTAATCAATATCCAGTATACCATATACAGCCAGAAGATTACAAAGACGGCTTAAACAGCGTCTATGTGCGTCTAGCGGCCCAAACAATAGAGGATATGTTCTGGGTAGTTGATGCTTTTACTACGTTACATCAAGACTTTAATTTTGAACACTACCCTACGCAAGAAGAGACACAATATGTCCACGTGTTTGCGGACAATAATAACGAATTTAAAAATGTTAGACTAATACCAAAGTCAGCATTAAGTAAAGAATACACAAACAAAGAAATAGCAAACAATAGTTTTGAAGACTTAAAACAAATAAATACTATAGCAAGCCTAGTGCCTAAATGGCCAGTTATCTACTTGCAAAGTTTAGAAAAGAAAGAGTTTACAAATGCAATAAAGGACATAGACGCCCCTTTTGTTTGGACTGTAGACCCCGATATTAAAGTAGAACAGGAAGTGCTTGACTCTGGTTTCATGCCAGTGATTACAGATGTAAGCAAAGTCCATGCATGGCAGAAAACCAATCCAAGGAATGGTAAAGTACATGCTTATGGGGGACTTCGCTTATGGCCAACAGACGCTGACTACACTAACATAACAACAAGTGAACTGAAGTTGAACCGCATTAAAAACATGCAGTATGTTAGACACGTTGGCAGTGAAACATTGCCATTCGAAGTTGTTGTACTCAGTTACAAAGAAGACCTTAGTTTAGTAGAACAGCATATACAGAAGCTCGTAGACAAAGGCATAACTGTAGAACATGTACGAGGAGTCAAAGGCATATTCAACGCACACAAAGAAGCATCTAATAAAGTAAATAGCAAAATGTTTTGGGTAGTAGATGCTGATGCAGAAGTAGCGGACGACTTTGAGTTTGATTATATACCTGATGTATATGACGAAGAGGTTGTACATGTATGGGCAAGTAGTAATCCTGTAACAGGTACCGAATATGGTTACGGTGGTGTTAAATTATTTCCAACGGAGATGGTCAGAGACGCATCTAGTTGGGGATTAGATTTCACTACAGGCCTTAGCAGTCGATTTAAATCACTACCTCAAATCAGTTGCAAAACAAAATTCAATACAGATGCGTTTAGTACTTGGCGTTCAGCATTCCGTGAATGTGTGAAACTCACCCTGAACGATGATGCAGAAAGCATTGAAAGACTAGAGGCATGGTTGCACCCTATACCAGATGCAGACTTTAGACACGAAGCCAAACGTGGTGCAGAACAAGGTAAGGAATTTGCAATTGCTAATAGAAGCAACCTAACACAACTAGACAAGATAAATGATTTCAACTGGCTGGAGCAACAATGGAAACAATAGAATTAAACGATTGGAAAGCAGTCACCAACTATGTAGAGCAAGGATTTCTGCAGGTGCCCAATTGGATGTTTGAACATATAGTCCAACATGGTAACTATTATCCAGCACATGCATTTAGTAAAGGACAACTTGCAAGTAAGAGCTGGTTATTAAATCAATTATATTTTGTTAACTCCGCACCCATTAATGCAACTATAGCAGTATTAGGCAGTTGGGTAGGTGCATTGAATCCGTTCTTGCAAAAGAGTTTTTCACCTGAAAGAGTATATGGCTTTGACATGGATGCTGATGCTATAGAAAAAAGCGAAAGGCTTAATCAACCATATGTCGAAAATTCGTGGAAATTTAAAGGTGTGGTGGCCGATGTGTCGATGCTATCCACACATAATATGCAGTTTGAAACAGGCGGCGAACTAATACAATGCAAACCAGACTGGGTAATTAATACAAGTTGTGAACACATGGATAACAGTTGGTATGAAACTGCTG
>ERZ1048068.3656-NODE-3656-length-10029-cov-5.006918_pt1 | contig 10029 bp, 7 predicted proteins | sample MGYA00383098_ERZ1048068 | MGnify/ENA primary metagenome ERZ1048068 (study PRJEB29581, sample SAMEA5548368) | metagenome | biome: marine; feature: coastal; material: water | depth 1 m | study: Short-term variability in the microbial, nano- and picoplankton... | reverse complement strand
TTACAAGAAAAAGTTTTACAGTAAGTTCAGATTTTACAACTGAAGGCACAGAAACTTTTACAATAGCACTAACAACAATTGATGATGTTTCAACTACAGTTACTATTAATGACACTAGTACAACACTAGTTGCAGGTTCTGAAGTTGTAACAACAATAGGCAATGGTGCATTTACAATTCCAACTGATGTAACAAGTGTTAGTATTATGGCAGTAGGTGGCGGTGCTGGTTCAGGTACAACAGCCGCATTAGGTGCAGGACAAATAACAGGTGGCGGTGGCGCTGGTGCAATGGGTATTGTAAATAATCTTGCAGTAACACCAGGACAAGTTATTGCTTACACAGTAGGAGCAGGTGGATCTGGTAATAACAACGGTGGTGACACTTCAGTAACATACGGTGGAACTACTTATACAGCAGGTGGTGGACAAGCAAGTCCAGCAGTAAGTATAACATCTTTAAACCCAGCGGCTTTTCAACGCAAACTAGGCGGTGCTGGCGGTACTACAACAGGTGCTTGGAACATTAGTAAAGCAGGCGGTGCTGGTGGTGACTCTATGAGATTCAATACTGGTAAGGCAATTGTTGGCGGCGGAGGCGGTGGTGCTGGAGCAGGCTCAGTTGGTGGTACAGGTTATCCATTTAATGACATACTTGATCCTCAAACAAACGGTAAGACATCTCCATTTAATTGGACACAAACTGCACTAGCAACAGTTAGCGCAGTAGACGTAAGTTACTCAGGTGCAATACTAGCAACATTCGATATGTACGCTGGTAGTTATGGTGAAGAACATGCATACATTGTAAGACATAAACTAAATCAAGTTTTAGCAAATTCTACAACTTGGGTAGATGGAGATAATAATGATTATGATTCATACTACTGTTTAATAAGAAACGAGGCTGAAGAGCCAGTACAAGTTTATAAAAGTTTAACAAAGAACTTTGGTCCTAGTGTTCCAACTACAACCTTCGGTGGAGCAGTTGGTGCTAACAATGTTCGATACACATTTGGTAGTGTAAATGATAGTGTAGCAATTGAAACAACAACTACATTTAATGGTACTACCTTTATAAGAGGAAACAGTTACTCAGGCGGCGCTGATGCAACAATAATTGAATTTAGAGGTGGTGTTGGTACTGATGCTACTGACTTAAACACAGTACAACTAGCAACAGTAAAATTATGGCCAGAAGGCAATAAAGGATTACTACCATCACAGACAGCAGGTACAGGTGGTGGACATGGTTATGTTGAAAACTGGCAAAGTGGTACAGGAATAACTTATGGTGCTACGGGTGGCGGTAGTACATTAACAAAAGCACAAACAGGATTACGTGGAGGACTTTCTTCAGCAACTCCGGGTACATTAACTATAAGTGGTGCTGGAGAAGTAAAAACAGGTGTTGCAGGTGAAAAAGGTAATAACGTAGATACAGTAACGCCATCACAAACTAATTATGAAGTAGGTGCTGGTGCAGGCGGTGTGCTTGTTATGGGCCTTACAACATCAGGTAGTCAAACACGAGCAGAGTCAGGACAAGACGGCGGTATTTGGATTATGTATCCTGGTATTAGAGATAAGTTTGAAGCACCACAATATACATTAGCATCTAATAAAGACACTGCAAACGAAGGTAGTACAGTTACAGTTAGTGTTGACAACAATTTAAATACAACAGATCCACAAATTACAATACCATATGAAATTACAGGTATTACTTCAACTGATATTAATATGGCTGGATTAGTAACAACATACGGAAACATTAGAGGATCATTTACACAAGTTGCAAACAGTAAAACATTTACTATACTAGCAGACGATACATTTGATGGTGCAGAAACAATGAACTTAAAACTCATTGAAGACTTAACAGCAACAACACAAGTTAACAATGACTACTATCTTCCGTATATGACCGACGATGCTCAATCATACAATATTACAATTAATGATACTAGTGACGGTACACAAGAAACACTTGCTGGCGCAGTTACTAACAGTGGTGCGAGTGGTTATACATGGACTACAGGTAGTGATAGAAACGGATTAATTAGTGGACTTAATCCTTTTGTAGTATACGACAGAGGCGATACTATATCATGGCAAATTAATGCAGTTGGTCATCCGTTCTATATTAAAGATATTCAAGGCAACGGAACAGACAATCAAACAAATGGTGTTACAAATCAAGGTACTGTAAATGCTATTGTTAGTTATACTCCAACAACAGGTGGACGTAAATATTACCAATGTAGTATCCATAATGATATGAATGGTGAAATTTATCTTTCAGACAAACATTGGGTTACTTCACACTACGGACCATCGGCATCTCGTGCAGACGGAACTACATTCCAATTTGTTGCTCACGCAGGCTCTGGAAGTTCAATTGTTATTGAACAATTAACTAGTGGCAGTAATACAACATGTGCTATGATAAAATATACTGATCGAGGATCTCCAATTTGGAGGCGCTCATTTACACAAAACTATCTTGTTAATACTGCTCTTGTAGACAGTGCCCAAAATATTTTTGTAGGATACAGTGGATCTTGGAACTGGCAAACTAATACACCTAGTGCAGATTATCCAAGTGATGCATACATTACAAAATTAAATGCTTCAGGTACAGCACAGTGGCAACGTAGTTATTCCGATGGTGACGGCAACGGACTTGCTATTAAAGCAATGGCGTTTGCAAGTGACGGGAACATTCTTGCAGTAGGTGCAAATTACTTACAAAACTTTGATAGCGGAATATGGATGTTAAAAATTGATGTTACTAATGGCGATGTATTAGTTGTTAGAAAATCAAATCCAACAAGTAAAAAAGGCGAAGCACAGGATGTTGTAGTTGACGGGTCTGGAAACGTTTATGTTTATGGTACAGAAATCAAATCAGATGGTACTGAATTAGTTTGCATGTTACGAAAATTTAACTCTGAACTAACTGAACAATGGTCTAGAGGATTTTATGTTCCTTCAGCAACTGGAACAGGATTTAATCCTGCAGGTGTAACAGTTGATCAATTAGACAATCCATTAATTGGTCTTGGTCATGTTGATACTCCACAGTCAGCATTTGAACAATCACATGTACTTAAAATTAATCCAACAACAGGCGAAGTGTCAAAGGATTGGGTAATTAATGATGTTGGTGTAAGAGATGTTACAACAGATTATAGACAAACTAAGCCTAAACTAAGAGATATTGATTTTGATACTAGAAATAATAAAATCATTGCTGTTGGTGAACAAAATTTAGACAATAATAATTCCATTGCACGTGGTATGATTGTATCATACGATGATAGTTTAGGTAGTGTAAAAGTAAGAAACTTACATACTAATAGCAGTTCTAACTTGAATACAACAATTTACAAATGTAGTTTAGATAATACACTTAATCCAAATAATAGACTTTGGGTAAGCGGTAACACAATATCAAGTACACAAACTAGTTTAGGTAGAATAGGCGGAATGATTGCAAGTGTTCCAATTAATGAAAGCGATACTGGAAGTGGAACATTAACTATTGAAGATTGGACATATCAAGTACACGGTACTATTACACAAGATACAGATAGTCCTATTGCTACACACAATATAGGTATAGCAGTTGATGACACTACGGCAACAGCAGGCGGATTAGTTAACGGTACTACCAGTACAACAGTAACAGCATTTGTTGAATACAAAATGGTATTAGACATTGGTGTACAAGAAGAGGAAGAAGCGGAAGATCCTACATACAGTTTAACTTCAAGTGGATCAAGTATTGATGAAGGACAAAGTTTTACAATTACATTAGATACACAAAACGTAGCAAACGGAACTAATGTGCCGTATACAATCTCTGGGGTATCTGAAAATGACCTAGGCGGTGTATCACTAACTGGTAACTTTACAGTACAAAGCAATAGTGCTCAAGTTACATTTAATGTAGCAGAAGATACTGCAATTGAAAGTGCTGAAACCTTTACAATTACACTTAACGGAATAGGTACTACAACTAGTGTAACTATAAATGATACTACATCAGCACCACCGGCCTTTGTTCCAGACTATACAATAACAGTTGGTTTTCCTGGGTCAGGATTATATTCAATAAGCGGTTCAGATAGAAGCGGATCAGTAAGTGGTAACAATATTAACCTTGCGTTTAATGTTGGTGATAAAGTAAGATTTAATAACAGCGTATCAGGAAACCATCCGTTGTATATTAAAACTTTACAAGGTACAGGAACAGGCTACGGTGCATCAGGCGTAGACGGACAAGGGCAATCAACAGTTGATTGGACTATAGGATCAACTGGTACATTCTATTATCAATGTACAATACACGGTGCTATGCATGGTGATATAGTAGTATCATCAGGTGGTGGCGGTGGTGGCTACTAAGAAATAATAAATATAGTATAAGGATGATAATATGACAATACAAAATATAAACATTGGTAATATTGCTAACGATGGCACAGGTGATGATTTACGTGAAGCATTTCGTAAAGTAAACGAAAACTTTGATGAACTAGACTTACGTCAACCAGAGTCAACAACAGGTGCTGGTATTGGTACAGGTGTTGCAGTCTTTGCTGGCAAATCAGGCGATGCGTTACAATTTAAAAATTTAACAGCAGGTACAGGAATGGCAGTTGCGGCAGTAGCAGGTAACGACATTCAAATTAGTACAAACTTACAGGGCATGTTAGTAACTACAGATGCAGGCAGTAGTAATATAGATGACGGTGAAGTATTTCGTGTTATTGGTGGTGCAGGTATAAGCACAGCAATGATTAACAATGTGTTAACAATTACAAACACAGCAGATGAAGGAAGTGCAGTATTTCAAACACAACTTGACTTTGGTGATTTTGTTCCAGATATTCAAAACCATGCACAGTTTATGCAACTAGCAGTAGATATCGATTACGGAACTATTACAGCACCAGCAAGTTTTGGTAGTAACATAGGAACCATCGCTTAACATGTCTCATTGGACCCAAAAATCAGGATCAACACTAGTCACTGCAAATGAAGAAGAAACTATTTCAGTTGGCTTACCGCTTAGTTCAGGAATAAATCCTACAATAGAACTTATCGCAGGAGCGTTACCGCCGGGTCTAAGAATATATCAAAACAATATTATTGGTACTCCAATTCAAGTTGAACGTACAACAACATTTAAATTTGTAGTACGGGCAACAGTGGGAATTGATATTGACGACAGAACATTTAAGATAGTAGTTAACGGCGCTGATGATCCTTTATGGAAAACCAAAGAAGGTAGACTAAGCATAGGTAACTCGCCCTTAAACAATCGCTACTTTATTTTAGATAACGAAATAATTGATTTTCAGTTAGTAGCAACTGATGTAGATTTACCAGCAGATAAAAGTTTAGAATTTTGGATTGACAAAGGTGATGGAGAATTACCACCAGGCATTTCAATGTCAAAAGCAGGTAAACTATCCGGAGTTGTTGAACCATTACTTGCATTAGACAAAAGATCTAAAGTTGGTCAATGGGATAATGGAAACTACGACATGTACTTACATGACTTTTCAAACAAAAGTAGTTTGTATTATCAAGGACAACTTATACCGAACTATGTTTACAATCCACCTAAAAAATTAAATAGATATTACGAATTTAAAGTAAGTGTTAGTGATGGTAATGCAGTTGTAAAAAGAAACTTTATTATATATGTAGTTGGTGAAGATTTCTTACGTGCAGATAACGTTGTTGTACAAGTTGCAACAGGAGTATTTACTGCTGACAACACATACATTAGAACTCCAGTATGGATTACTCCAACAGATTTTGGATATCGCAGAGCAAACAATTATGTTACATTGTTCTTAGAAGTTTTAAAAAATGAAAATCAACTAGGTGCAGTACGTTATGTACTACAAGATCTAAATGATGACTCTACAAATAGTGTTATACCACCAGGTATGACAATAGATGCTGATACTGGCGAAATTGCTGGACGAGTTGCGTATCAACCTGCAATTACAAAAGAATACAAATTTACAGTAAGAGCAGAATTATTAATAACTGAAAAAAATGTTGTTAAGGTAGCAACATTTAAAGACAAAACATTTACAGTTAAATTACTAGGTGATATTGATAGTAGTATTGCATGGACTAGTAAACCTAAATTAGGTTCTATCCCAGCAAATCAAATTAGTGTATTTAGAGTACAAGGAACTACAACAGTTCCGGATGCTCCGTTATTTTATTCATTAAAAAGCGGACGTTTACCGCCAGGACTTGAATTACAATACAATGGAGAAATTACAGGCACAGTTGTACAATTTGGTGACAGTGCCCGTAACGGTCTTACATTTTTTGACAACGATGATATGACGTTTGATAATGATACTACAAGTATTGATAGAGTTTATAAATTTACTGTAGAAGCAAAAGATAGATTTGCATTTAGTGCAAGTTCTAAAGAATTTAGCATTGAAGTTATTGACGACGATGATAGACAATATAGTAACTTGTTTATGAAGCCGTTTATGAAACAAGACAAGCGTGAAGCATACAGACAATTTGTAAGTGATCCGGCAAACTTTCCGCCAACCAAAGTTTATCGACCAAACGATCCTAACTTTGGCTTACAGCGTGATATTAAAATTCTAGCATATGCAGGTATTGAAACTGCAACAATTGATGAGTTTGCAATAGCAAGTCAAAAGTGGCATAGAAGACGTAGATTTAATGTAGGTGAATTAAAAAGTGCAGTAGCAAAAACTCCTGGTACACAAGATGTTGTATATGAAGTTATATACGTTGAACTAATTGATCCTGCAAAAGCAAAAATAGGCGAAACTAAAAAAACATTTGTACAGCAAGGATCACTGCAACTTAAAGCAGACCTAGCACAACGTAATGATCATCCTCAAGGAACACCAACACTATTAGATAGTTCAAATGTTAATAGAAACACTGAACAGTATAAATTTATGACTGATGACACACAGTTAGATTTAGGTGATACTGTAAATACTATAGCAACTAACGAAACGCTAACAGCAACAGAAAACACAGATTCAGACCCGTTTGTATTTGGTGAGCATAATGTTGTAAAAGCAGATAGTGATGCTGTACTTGCAAGTGGCGGACAAGGACTAAAACATATTAGTAATATTACAAATATGCAAGATAGTATAAAAGCATTAGGGCGTACAGAATACGACTTTTTACCATTATGGATGCGTACTCCACAAGTTGCTGGAGAACAAGAAACAGGCTTTACACTAGCAATACCGTTGTGTTATGTAAAACCAGGCGAAAGTAACGAAATAATGATTACTCTTAGAAATAGGACGTATGACTTTAAAGACTTAGATATAGAAATAGACCGATATACTGTAGATAGCGTTGTAGGAAACTCAAACGATCAATATATTGTATTCGGAAAGTATAATTATAATGCATAACACTGATAAATATGTGTAGGAGAATAAGATATGGCCATAACTACAAGTAGTTCCAACATTGGAACAATTAATGCAGACTATCCTGTCGCAGGACAAGATAACGACTCACAAGGTTTTAGAGATAATTTCAATAAAATCAAAACAGAGATGACTAATGCACATGCAGACTTAACAGCATTAGATACAAACGCAGTTAAAAATAACGATGCGATTACTAATATGCAAGGTAATACTATTAACAATGTAGTAATTACTCAAGGCTCACAAAAGTTTTACAGTGGTGGTGTATTAAGTTCAGCAGGTGTTAGACCAGTTAGTTACGAAATTGCTACATATCATTCTTACACAATTAATAGTACTGGAGTTACATTACAACTTGCTGATTGGCCAACAAGTGGTAAGTACGCAGAAGTATTAATTGAATTACGTGGACGTAGTCAAGCAGACACAGTAACGTTCGATACAGAAAACAGTGGAAGTATTAAAGTAGCAACAGGCTTTGCACATCCAGCAACAATTGACGATAATATACATCCATACATTTACAGATTTTGGACCATAGACGGCGGACAAACTGTATACGGAGAGTACAAGGGTGAGTTCGATACAGTCCTTTAATCCATTAGTTCAAAGTTTTGACGAATTGTCAAATAATGAAGTAGAAGAAAAAATACTTCAACTAAACAAGCGTTATTGGCAAACTCAAAATCCCCAAGTGAGAGAACAAATCACTGCTATACTTGACATGTATAGAGTCGAAATGGAAGCCCGTGTTTCCAAACCAATAAAAAATGTTCAAGATGACGATAATTCACTTGACAATTTGATTAATATCAGTTAAAATATATGTATGCTTATGAAAACAGACTCTCTCGGTATTCCGCGATTCACAAATAAAGACTTAGTTGATATGATCTATGTAGGTCATATGGATAAATGTCATGTGGTATTGTGTGAGGCTAGTGATGATGTAGACAAATTTAATGAGGCTTGTGAAGAACAAGGTCTTAGTAAGTTACAAAAATATATTCCACTAGATGTAGATCAAAAAACGTTTGACGGCGTATGTCAAAGTGAATGGTTTATGCCTGATGAATACAAAAATATTAATGTATATGAATATGTATTAAGTAGAGCAAAAATACCATGCGAGCAACATGTACAAGATCGTATATGGGAAGAAATGGAAGTATATAAAGAACGTGATATGCATAATTTATTACGTTATATGATCTATCTTGTAGACTTTATGCGTGAAAACGATATTGTATGGGGAGTAGGTCGTGGTTCAAGTGTAGCAAGTTATGTGCTATATTTGATAGGTGTACACAAGATCGACTCAATCCAGTTTGGCCTGGATTGGCGTGAGTTCCTGAGATAAGTAAGTATATAATAAAAGGAGGTATATTATGCCTGTAAGACAACAACAAAAGAAAACTTACCAAACTTTTCAAGGTAAGAAAATTGATATGGATACGTTGCGTCAGCGCAATGAATTAACTCCAGCAGTTGGTAATGCTAGAGTAAATGCACGTGGTGATGAATTAGGCCCAGGTGGCAAAATTGTTAAATCTCGTGAAGATTCAATGCGTGATTATTATGAAGATAATCCACAAGCGGCACCAGACGAAGTAGCACAAGTTGAACAGCCTGTAGAAGAAGTAGCAGAACCTGTTCAAACAAAAGCCCAAAAGAAGTCAGCAGATAATGCTAAAAAAGCAAAAGCAGTTGAAGCGGCAGATGAAGATGACGAATGGGTTGAAGATGACGATGGTAATTTTGTAAAAAGAGGTGAATAATGATTCCAACTATTGACAAATACCAAGGTAACTTAACAGCAGTCGGTAACCGAGTGTTAGTTAGTGATATGGACTTTGGTGAACAAACTACAAAAGGCGGCATTATTTTAACAAGTGATGACGGTAATGTTAGAGGAATTTATCCGCGATGGGGTAAAGTACATTCTAAAGGTCCACGCAATGAGGACCCATATGAAATTGGTCAATGGATTCTAGTAGAACACGGACGTTGGACAAGAGGTATTACTATGTCCAACGAAGGTGAAGAAGATTTAGTATTACGTATGGTAGAGTCAGAAAGTATCTTAGCATATGCTGATGAAAAACCAGATGATGTACGTATGAGCAGTAGTAGCGTAGGCGACTATTCCCCCGATGCAGTTGACCCAGGTCAATTTGTAAACACAGCAATGAATAATCAACAATAGTAAGAGGCTAAATTGACCCAAGTAGATTTAAACAAGTACAAAGATTTTGTACGTGAAGTAACTAGTAATGAATCGCTTTCAAGTATGCAGATGTATAATCGCATAGTTGAGATTGAAACTACTGAAAGCAAAATGAAAGTAAACATGGCGCAACTAATGACTGGTGCTATTGGCATTAGTGCAGAAGGCGGTGAGTTTATGGAAATTGTAAAGAAGTGTGTATTCCAAGGTAAGCCTATGGATGAAGATACACAGTATCATGCTATGCGTGAACTAGGCGACATCATGTGGTACTGGATGAACAGTTGCAGTGCATTAGGTATTGACCCTAATGATGTTA
>ERZ1048068.3655-NODE-3655-length-10030-cov-3.506366_pt1 | contig 10030 bp, 12 predicted proteins | sample MGYA00383098_ERZ1048068 | MGnify/ENA primary metagenome ERZ1048068 (study PRJEB29581, sample SAMEA5548368) | metagenome | biome: marine; feature: coastal; material: water | depth 1 m | study: Short-term variability in the microbial, nano- and picoplankton... | reverse complement strand
CATGTGGAAGTGGTGGGAGTGCTGGTGGAGAATGGTGCAGATGTCAACAAGGCTAATCACGATGGGGTAACTCCCTTGATCATAGCATCAGAGATGGGTCATGTGGAAGTGGTGGGAGTGCTGGTGGAGAATGGTGCAGATGTCAACAAGGCTATGGATATTGGGTACACTCCCTTGTCCACAGCATCAGAGATGGGTCATGTGGAAGTGGTGGAAGTGCTGGTGGAGAATGGTGCAGATGTCAACAAGGCTATGGATATTGGGGTAACTCCCTTGTTCATAGCATCAGAGGAGGGTCATGAGCATGTTGTGAGGATACTGATTGAGAGAGGAGCGGATATCAACAAGGCTGAGAATGATGGGCAAACTCCTTTGTTCATAGCATCAGAGAAGGGTCATGAGCATGTTGTGAGGATACTGATTGAGAGAGGAGCGGATATCAACAAGGCTGAGAATGATGGGCAAACTCCTTTGATGATAGCAGCAAATAATGGACATGAGGATATAGTTAAATTTCTTATTAAGAAAGACGCTTTTGTGAATCATGAGAATAAAGAAGGATTAACAGCAGCCGACTCGGCAGAAAAAGAGGGATACACTAAAATAGCAACTATGTTAAGAAAGCACAATGTTAATAATGAAGTAAGAGGATACAACCGACCTAATATACCAACCTTACGTTCATTAGCACATAGTCAATTAGATACCGAATCTACAAGTGAAATTAATAAAATTAAAGATAGATTACGTCAACCTGGCAAACTTGGTGGAAAAAAACGTAGAACACGAAAACACAAAAATGCTAGGGGTGGAGGAGCATGTATGAGCACAGGAAAAAAGCAGGATGAATACTCGTCGCGCGTATTTTCTCGTAAAAAGGTACATTGGGACACAGGTAAGATAGAAAGTGAAAGTGGAAAAACGCCACATACTATTGATTCTGTTGATGAATTTAAACGTAATCACAAGAAAACCGGGCCCTCAGATAAAACTATTTTTGGTTCTAAAGAATGGTTTGATACTTATTCTAGCGCAGGAGGTAAATCAAAAAAGACAACTCAACCTGGAAAACTTGGTGGAAAAAGAAAAACGAGAAAATCAACAAAAACCAAAAAAAGAAGAAAACCTCGTTCAAAAAAGCAAAAAGGAGGAAATATATATTCTGAATTGTTAAGAGCCATGCTCCTGCAGATAGGAGAGTACGGACCAAGGGAAGGCGATTGGGAAGCGGTGAAAAGGCTGCTAGATCAGGGAGCGGATATCAACAAGGCTATGGATGATGGCACAACTCCCTTATACATAGCATCATATAAGGGTCATGTGGAGGTAGTGAGGTTCCTGGCAGAGAGAGGAGCGGATATCAACAAAGCTGATAATGGTGGGTGGTCTCCCTTGCTAATAGCATCACAAAATGGTCACGCGGAGGTGGTGAGTATCCTTGTTGATGGAGGAGCGGATATCAACAAGGCTACTAATAGTGCCGGCGACACTCCCTTATACGTAGCATCAGAAATGGGTTATGTGAAGGTGGTGAGGATACTGCTTGAGAAAGGAGCAGAAATCAACAAGGCTAATATTGACGGACAAACTCCTTTGATGATGGCAGTAGGTACTGGTCATTTCGAAGTAGTGGAAGCACTTTTAGAATATGGGGCTAATGTGAATGCGAAGACGAATGAAGGCTACACCGCTTTCGATATGGTATATGAAGACGTCTTCCCTGAAATAGCAACTTTATTAAAAACAGGTCAACAAAAAAGTTTAGTAACGAAAAATATAAAAGAATACAAACGACCTAATATACCATCATTACGTTCAATGGCACATAGTCAATTAAATACCACATCTACAAGTGAAATTAATAAAAATAAAGACATGTTGCTTCAATCTGGAAAACTTGGTGGAAAACGAAAAAATATAAGTAGAATACATAAGATGAAAGGTAGAAAATCAAGAAAGAGTTTGAAAGGAGGCGGTAGAAAAACTACTTGTGTTAAACAAACGCTTAAAAAATATACTACACGAAAATCCCCCCCGTATCCTGCTAACAAATGTAAGACTAAGAAAAGAAAAGGAAACGATGGAAAGTTTTACATTTCCAAGGCAAAAGGAGGAACTTATAAATGGGTCCCCTTTGCTGGACACGCTAAGTAAGACCAAAAAGAAAAAGAAAGACACCCAAAATCACTCAAACATAATAGTCATTAATTGAATCAGTAATGCTTGCATGAAGATCAAACAACATATTGTCGTTGACATTATGTTGTTATGTAGTTGATATATCTACAAACCGGGGCATTATGCGGAACAGCAGGTGTACTCTGCACCGGCTTGGGGGTTTCCGGCACATCCACCAGTTTCATACTTGCACACGCCGTCTGTGAAGTAATAGTTGGTGGTACCAAGTTGCTCTGCGCAATAATTGCACATCCAAGCACAACCAGTTCCGGGAGATACGTTAAATGTCACGCAGTTTGACTGCTTCTCGGTCACGCAAATGCGTCCTGCCATAGAAGAAGAAATTGCAAGGAGGGTGGTTAGTGTGGCGAATGCTAAAGATGCGTTCATATAGTATATGAAAAGATAAGATAATCAGGCCGCTATACGAACACGCTTAGGACCACAAAGTCGATCTCATGCCTTCCTTCTTGTAGTGCGTGCCTTTTGCTTAGTGCTTTTTTTTCTGCTAATGCCTCTCGCCCTTCTCGACTTTCTGGCCACAGACTTTCGCAGTCTCCTTGTCCTGCGCCCCCCCCTTTGTGCTATTGAGCAGAGGTTGGCGATTGCCTCCTTGAGGCGAGGATCCATCTCACCAAGGGTTCCGGCTTGTTTGAGATTTTGTAGTCTCTCTGCTGCTTTGTTAACTCCTTTTATCATCACTTCCTTACCCATATTAGATCCTTGCTTTTTCATCTCCTCTTTTATCATACTTTGGGCTTGTTCCCTAGCCATTGCAGAAAACGACATATATATATATATATATACAATATTTAATTACATCACCCGAAAAGAAAACTGAGACTAAAACATTTTGTTATGATATAATATATCATCCAACACATATGAAGCGCATAAACACGTTATTTACTTTAGTCGTAGTCGGGCTCCTCTTAGCGAGCGTGGTTTCACACTTCCTATTCTGCGAGGAAGGTTTCATAACCAAGGGGGCGGCGGGAGAGAAAATAGTTTCGGCAGATGAAACCTTAAACCCGGAAACAACGCCCCAATACAAAGAGGAGGATCAAGCACGGGGCGAGTTTTCGTATCAAAAAACTAATATGTTCGACGACGAATACGTAGATCCAGACGATGGAAAGCTGGCAAGAGGACCCTTCGTGAACTCATCTGTCGAAATATGGAACCCACAGGTCATTGACGATTTTCTGGCGTTTCAAATGCGCCAGAACCCGGATCTCCTATTTGACATGGACATTGTGCAGCAACAGACATCCGAGGAAGAGGCAAAAGAATTGCTAAAAACTGGAAAGTGGCCATGGAGCGAACGCACGCAAGAGATATACCAGGACGTGTTGACCAGGAGCCAATATATAAAGCGTGCCGGGCTAAAATCCATGGAATCAGACCGAACCATATACAACGAGCAGGCCATGTTGCGCATTCTCGGATTGAACGAGAAAGAAGGCCAGTTCCTGCTTTTCGGAAAACAAATACCCAACCCAGACGCGGCGAAGGAAAATACCGGCCAAGGTAGTTACGGCATAAACAGCGGGCTTGTGCATCCCGATATTTACAAGAGTAACATACGTTGCGCGAAAGGAAAGCTCGAACTATCGCGGTTCTCTGGATATAACAAGGGCATTACCGGCCAGGCAATGTTCGACACTATTCCCATTCATCCAGAAAAATTACCCGAGCTTTACAAGGGGTTTCAGTATATAAGCGAACCATGTAACCCGTGTGTTGGCGCGCAATTCCCCTATAATAACTCGTGTCCGTTCTCCATAAAAGCCGACAAATCTGTGTCTCCTGCGTGGGAAAAAATATGGGGCCTCCCCTCTACGCCTATTCAGAAACTTCCAGTAGATTATACCGGATGGATTAATTAACAAATCAAGACATCTGCGAGGCAATCATTGCTTCTTCATGTAGCGACGAATATGCAATGTTTGCATCATACATGTTTATATCATTACCATCGCGATTACATCTCATGTTACGTGATCTCTCCAGCTTCGGGCGCTCTATTTTGGATGTGAACCGAGACAATGTGCGCGGGCTCATATCAGGTATGTTCATGTCTTCGAATTCTTTGAATGTGGGTTCCATCAAATGGAGAGGAGGGCTGGGAGCTGAAAGTGTCCCTACATATAAATCGTGCTCTATAGTATCATCTATGTCGTGGTTCGAAACAATGGGGAGTGACGACGATAGATCAACACTCGAAGGGTTTCTTTTTGTTTCTGTTATCCCCTCCGGAATCATCCAGGAGGATGATGGCTGTGGCATGAACGGATACATTTCTTGGGGAACCTCAACTTCTATATTAACGGAATGAACAGAGAGGACATCGGCCGGATGTTTCGCGTCTGTTTGCTCGCTGGACCTGACCAGCGTTTCCTGAACAATAATATTGATCTTGTCCTTGTCTTTGCTTTTGATAAACCACGACCCTTGTAATTTATCATTTCTTTGTTTTCTAGTTAGTTTTACACTATTCATCCATGAGGTGACGTTGTCACTATTCACATCATTGTGGCCAGGCATATCTAACATTACTCCGTTATCCACATGCACATTCACCTCATTACACACACTATCGCACACTAGCGACAATTCTCCAATTCTGTCGCAACCAGCCACCCTGCTCCGCATAAGGCTGGTGCATCCTCTTGCAAAGTTCACTTTCACTTGGGTAGTCATCCTCAATTAAATATACTATATACCAATATTATTGACTTCATTCATTTTTTTGTTAAATAAATGAAGTAATCAGATTATCCCGCGAACTTGACGCGTTTTTTACCCGACGCGTTCCAATCGATACAGCTGTTTCTTTTTCTGGAAACAGAACCTTGTGTGGTGTCTTCATGGTAGTCAAGTAGAAAAGTTTCTACATATTCATACGCTTGCTTCGTGTTCGGAAAAGTGGTCGTAAAACTTTCCATTTCCAGTGGAATGGAAACAGCCACGTCCTGCGATTTTGTTTCTACAATCTCTACATATTTACCAGGATCGACCGACAACCCTAGCTGAATGCATTCTCGGCTTGTTCTAGTCATGTTCCATTGAGAAAACACAACATATCCCAGCATCTGTTCTAGCACATCCATTGGCATATAGACAATACACTTAGATAACTCCGTCCATCACTTTAAATCAGTTTCACCATGTCTTCTAACCATGGTTCTATCACCTCTTCTAATCCAGTCGCCTCGTCAGCACATACCATAGGAGCCACACGATTGGCGCCTAATTCACATAACCTTTTGTCTATCTGTTTCCCCGCATAACAGAATTTGTCGTAATTGGTATCCCCTAGTCCCACCACCATATAGTTGACTCCAGACAAGGCATCGCGCTGCAAGTTTCTTTTTTTAACGCTTCTCCAGAACCAATCCGCGTTCTCCGGAAAGTCTCCATTTCCCGTTGTAGAGCAGATAATAACAACAACATTATCGGGTTGTTTCCATACATCCCATTTGTCTGGCGATGCAAAGTCATTGAGGTGCGATAATGTTACCTTCTTTTTTTTTTGTCCCGCGCAATTGACCACTATTTCATCTTCTATCCTAGAAAACAAATCGCTCGCGATGCATTCAGAATTTCCCGTCTGGCTGCCAAACAAAATGCATGCGTTGTTCCACATTCTTATGTACTACAGCAAAAGAATAGTCGGCGAGCACTTAATAAATAAGTTTCATACTCAATATATTTGTGTTTTCTTGCTATATAGAATGTTTTCATTATGTATTCCCACAATGAACAGATACGACAAGTTTTTGTCAAAATATATACCCATGTATTTAGCAATGGATCATATTGATGAAATTATAATTTGTGACGAAAATGGCGAAGACGTGAAAAAAATAAAAGAAAAATTTAATTCCCCCAAATTAAAGTTACACGTTAACGAAAAACGCCTTGGTGTTTTTTTTAATAAACGCAAGACGGCGCTTCTTGCCAAGAACGAGTGGGTGTGTATATTCGATTCAGATAATTTTCCGGAGAAAAACTACTTCAATAACATGAAACGATACATCGAGAATGATTTAGGGAACCAAAAAAACGTGATACTTTCTCCTTGTTACGGAAAAGATAGGTTTCTCTTTCATTACCTGGCGGGATCAGTGTTGACAAAAGATACGCTCATTGATGCATTAAATAAGCAACGTTCTGACCCTAACAGACAACCTCATCACTCCGTAGACACGTTAATGAATATGATGAATGCTGTTTATAACAAATACATATTTGAACAGATGGACGTGGAAACGGAAAAAGAACTCATGTTAGAAGCAGATGCAGCAGACGCCATACTTTTAAATATGCTCGCGTTCGAACAACTAGATGCAGAATTTCATGTTGTTCCCGGTGTCGAATATGATCACATTGTTCATGATGAGAGTTTATGGCTTACCGAATACAACTCAGGAAGGTCGGAAAAATACGCAAAAATAATAAAGGATCGTTGGTTGGATCTAGTCTATACCCAGAAGTGCGTTATCACCGACACCAAATACAAGAGATATGGTCTCGGTAAAGATAGTCATGTGTACCCCATGACACTTAGCGGCCTCAATGATAAAAGCGTTGTCTACTGCATTGGATCAGGAGACAATGTATTGCATGATATTGAAGTCGCACACCAGACGGGTGCACATGTTCACATATTCGACCCTCACCCCAGCGCGTTGGAACACATATCGCACGTGAAACAACTTTTATCAGACGGAGGCCTTCCTTCAGACCATGCTCTTCTCTCTGCTCCTTGCAGCGACTATGTTACTCGCCTAATGTCCGTAAAAATTCCCGTAGACAAAATACATACTCATGCATATGGCGTTGCATCGCAAAATAACACGTTTGCTACTTTCTACCAACATGATATAAACGATGACTTTTCGCACAGCCTGATCAAGAACACACACGCCGATCCCGCGATGCATATTGAAACAAAAACACTCTCCACCATCATGAAGGAAAACAAACACCGGATAATTAATTTTCTCAATATATGCGCGCCTGGGATTGCATGTGACATCATCGATGATATCATATCCAACAAAATTACGGCACCTAGTTACCTATCCATCGTATTCGACGAATGTTGGGATTGCAAATACTCGTGTCCTGGTAAAAAACGGATCATGGACACCATCGCGTCTCTTCAGGGTCTGGGATACGTCATGTGCCACCCTCCCTCCATCTCCACAGACACCGAGGGTCGATTTACGTTCTTAAAATCATAGGAGCGCCACTAGGCTCTACTTCTCCTTGTTCTTGACTTTGTTCTTGACTTTGTTCTTGACTTTGTTCTTGATTTGGACTTTCGTGTCTTTTTTACGCGCCTTTTTGTTACCCGCATCGTTCTCTTACTGCGTTTTCTACGCCGTCCGCCTTCTTTGTTGCCACTGAACTTGTCGGCGATAACCCTTCGCATTTTAGGCGTCATCTCGGGGGTAGGTGTTTTACGGCTCGGCATAGTGTCCGGGGGAATAGGAGAATTTCGAAACTTATCATATGTTTCTTGTCTTTGAAGCTTTCCATCTAAATCATCTATACTTTTGAAAAACTCCTCGTCATATTCACCCAACCCCGCTTTTTCCATATCCCGGATAAATCTGTCTTCGAATGATGATTCCCTTTTTCGTTTGTCAGCCTTCGAATTACGTTGCGTCATTATAAAGTACGTATCTATTTTATTATACACAATTTGTAAATTATGAAATATAACTTAAACGTAATTCACAAATTAATTTATGGAGTTTGAAAGCACACATTCTAAAGCAGACGCGCAATTAGAGACACAGACAGCCGAGGCGGGCGAGGAACCCGCAACTACCCCGAAACAGCGTCTTAGTGAGGTTGTTATTGATAACGAGATAACCGCACTAAATATGATGGTCCAGTTTCTGGGCCTTGCCCAGAAGCGCGGGGCGTTCACTATCGACGAGGCGGCAAAAATCTGGGAATGCGTAAAGAAGTTCCAGCGCCCCGATGTTGCGGGAGCTACATAAATATCGATCAGGCAATATTTGAACATAAAATGTCATAATTCTTCCAATGCGTTGGGGAACCCGAGATAAATATTTAGTTCTTCATATACTATAAGGATATGAAGAAACGAAGCAGAAGCAGAAGTGAAGGATATCTGAACACGCCCGACACAACACAAGAAGCAGATCGCCCGACCCCCCCTAAAAGTTTGTTTTTTTCAAAAAATAAAGATCATGCGTGGGTTGCAAATCGAACTAACGAAATTCGTGCAGAGCACGATATAGAAGACATGATAGACGAACTGGATCAACAACCCCCGCAAACAATCAAGAGTGAAGAAGAGGCATTTCAACGCAAAATAGCGAGAATTAGAAAAGGAGGGCGCGCGAGAAAGACCAGAAAGTCCAGAAAGTCCAGAAAAACCAGAAAGACCAGAAAAACCAGAAAGACCAGAAAAAATAGAAAAACCAAAAGTCATAGAAGATAGCTTTCATCTACGACGGGTTCGTGTTTTTGTTCTCCTCTTGGTCCTCTTGGTCCTCTTGGTCCTTTTTTTTACGGAACTAACACGCGTTTTCTTATTAGATCTCCTGATTGTTTTTTTCTCCGCCCCGCCCCCAACAAAAAGGGGGTTGTATGTAGCTCCGGGATCTGGTTTAGTAGGAAAAAACGGGATGGCCTCGCTATTGTACGCTTCGGCGCCACGAAGGCTATCCTCCGATTTAAATATGACATTATCTTTTGTGGTGAAATCAGAAATAGTATTTATTACATTTACAGGCACGTGACCTAATCTGGATTTGCGATTGTTTGCCTCGACCCGTAGGATTTTTTGCCCCCTTTCCAACGTGGGTACATAAAACCCAGAACCTTGAGTTCCGGCCGCGTTATCGGCCAAAACAAAATTTTGCGTCCATCCATACCGGTTCTGACCAGCCCTCCCTGTATCGGCAAGATTACCTTTCATCCAAATGTACTTATCGTCACGATATATGATATACATTTTCATTAATTCTGATGGAGGAGTAAGCTTTGCTGTATATACATACACAGGTACTGGCTTGGGTCTATTTTCTTTAAAATCGGTTAGCTTGACTGCTTCGTCGAATGTTAATTTTCTATAACCTTCCATACCGGTATAACATAGATTGATAAAATAATTATCAAGAATGAGATCGATCCCACATCATACGGCGTTCTCTCTACTTGGCCGGTCGTTCCGCTTCAAAAGTCTATGCACAAATGAATAACCCCCTCCATCTCGTCGTAAAACTCACCGAACCGCATGATGTCGTACTTGACGTTGCCGACACCACTCTTCTCAATGGGCTCTGTCATTGCCAATTGTATATTGTCGTCGTTCGTCTTCTTATCTCGCACATGATCTCTGTTCTCAATCATCCAGTTGGTATTGAACACAGAGCTCTGGCGATAGGGCACATTGCGCTCCCGAATTCTGCGCATCAACGCCCAGTCGTCGCCACCCCATCCCCATAGATTGTTCGGGAACCCGTTTGCCTGTATATAGGAATGCGCGTCGAAACTGCAACACCCACCTAACATCTGGGACCCAATGTACTCGTCCAAATGAGGAACGCGGCGAATGTCCATGAACCCAATCTCGGGTCTTGCCAGGTCTGCCGGAAAAGGCTCTCCAAGATTGATCACGTTATCGCTGTTGTTGTGCACAAACACCTTGGGCTCCAGGGCCTCGTAGTAGTTCTGGGCCTCCAGAAACGCCGCCTTCCACACAACACCCTTGTGGAACGGCTTGTCATTGTCCTGCTCTACTATCACTACCTTCACGGTCTGCTCCGGCATCTTGAAAGATTCTTGCTACTTCGCAACCACG
>ERZ1048068.3654-NODE-3654-length-10030-cov-5.213734_pt1 | contig 10030 bp, 7 predicted proteins | sample MGYA00383098_ERZ1048068 | MGnify/ENA primary metagenome ERZ1048068 (study PRJEB29581, sample SAMEA5548368) | metagenome | biome: marine; feature: coastal; material: water | depth 1 m | study: Short-term variability in the microbial, nano- and picoplankton... | reverse complement strand
CCTCGGGATGGACATCCCGGATGAAGTGTATCGCGACGCCCTTGCAGCGGTGGGATTCGATGTTGATCCCCAGCGGCTCTTCGAACAGCTCCTGATCGGCTGGGAGCGGGAGCACCCGAAAGCAGCGATCCTCTGGGCGCGGAGAATCCCCGGAGAATTCGCCGAGGAGGCTGGCCGGAAAATGCTGGCCTCGTGGCTGGTCATGGATGAGGCTGCCGCGCTGGCTTGGGGAGAACAGAATCTCGACCCCGGCACCCTGGAATCCGCACGGGAATTCGCAGGTTTGATAAAGGAGCGGCCGGTCGGGAAGTCTTCCGCCCAAGCCGCCGAACAACTGGGTGCCCTGCACCAGCAACTCCTCGCTATTTCCGGATCCGACGAAGAGTCGAGCTCTGCGAAGGCCGCCCTCGCCGACAGGATCGATGTGGCCTTGTCGCAATGGGTCCGTCGCGACCCGCTGGCTGCCGCGGAATTCGCGACCACCCTCGACCAGAACACCAGACAGCAACTCTCCGACATGTCGTTCCTCATCGCGGAGTGGGCCAAGAAAGATCCCGATTCCGCCCTTGCTTGGGCGAAGGGTTTGGAGGACGGGAAGGAGCGCGCCGAGGCGCTCGTCTCCTTGCTCCCCGGCTGGCAGCTCAAGCATCCCGACCAGACCCTCGACGAAGCCGCCGACCTCAGTATCATCCCCGATGATCGCTTCAGGATGCTCATCCGGCAGGTGGTCGGGGATTTGGCGACGGCCGACCCCTCCCATGCCATGGAGTATTCCCTCAGCTTGGAGGATCCGGAGAACCAGCGGGCCATGGTGGGCATTACGGTGGAGTCGTGGGCCAGGAAGGCACCCGCTCAGGCCCGGCAAGCAGTCGAGGCCCTGCCGGCCGGAGCACTCCGCGACACGGGTCTTGGCAAGCTCAGCCCATGGATTGCCCAAACGAGTTTCAATGATGCCCGCGGGCTCGTGCATGAGATCGGGGACGCTGCGATCCGGCAGGAGACGATCGAAGCCATGCTGATCTTCAGCAATGCCCTCGAACGGAACTTCCCGGAGGCCCTCCAGCTCGCAGATGAACTACCACAGGTCGACCACATGGCGGTGCATGGTTGGACCTCCAAGATCACCTCGGAGAACGTCCCGGCATTCCGCACCTGGCTCGAGGGGGCCAAGGCGGCGGGCAAAATCCAGTTCCCGACCCACCCCAACCCCGGGGACGCTGATCCCGAGCTGGTGCGGCAACTCAACGAGGCCTCCGCCGCTGACGCCTACGGTGTGATTCTCGAAGCACTCGATCTGGAAGCATTCATTCTCGAAGCACTCGAGAAGGCCCCGGAACGGAAGTGACTCCACCTAACCTAACCCCGCAAAATAATGAAGGGGCAACGAGCGAGAGAAGCAACAATGAAGAACCCAAGAGCAACAAAGATACTTCGGTGGGCAACTGCCATTGGCGCACTTCCCTTGATTGTCGGAGTGCCCTTTGCCATTGCATGGGTTGCGCGTCCGACTGAGTGGTTGAATACGACATTCGGACTTCCTTATGCGGGCGCGGCACTACTTCTCTTCACTGTCGCCTGCATTCTGGGGTTTGTGGCTACCATACTATCCAGACGCGTCACGAAAGATCTTCTGGTATTGGCTGCGGTACAGATTTGCAGTGTGTCCCTTGGAATGTGGCTCATTCTTGTGGGGCCAGGACAAAGCATCAGCGTGTCAGAAGTAATCATCGTGAACGATTCCAGTGAAACCCTCGCGTTCGTCGAAATTAAGTGTCCCTACTACAGCACATCACTCCGGGGTATTGGCTCTGGCGAGAAAAGAGCAGTGCCTGTCATGCCTAAATGTGAAGGTGCACTCGAGATCAGAGTCAAGATGACTGATGGAGGGTTTCTGACCTACAAGGTTTTTATCCAGGAGTGTGCCGCAGAAGAGTTTGTCTTCAATATTTCAGAGAATGGGATTAGTTCCAACAGGATTGAATTGCCACTTAAAGACATCAACCAAGGCGCTACACCGTCCGCCGACAAGCGGCGCCGATGAGCTCAAACGTTCGCTGAAGAAATGCCAATCGCATCCGATCTTGAAAAACTGGTCTCGCTAAGAGATCGTGGTGACCTTTTCCAAGCAGAATTTGAGAAGGTAAAAGAACGGCTGCTATCTGGGGAAGTTGCAGAAGTATCACTGCAAAGGCCACCGATGTCTACCCCCTCGACGGCAGAAGCTGGGTAACGAAGATCAAAGCCTTTAAGGCGCAACAGAAAAAATTTCAGTCAGTTCTTATTAATAAAAACAAAACAAAACAAAACCATGAAACCTATGAACAAACTACGTCTGTTTTCCATCGCATCCTTTGCGAGTATTTCCGTTTTCCTTGCCTCATGCGGGGAAAAGAAAGACGAGGAAGCGCAATCCACCACTGAGGCCAACACCGAAGCGCCGGAAGCCGAAGTCGCAAAGCAAGACACCTATGACAGCCTGATCGATGAAACCATCGTGCAGCTCAACAAGCTCGGTGACGCCTTTGAGTCTGCGAAGGACAAGGCAAGTGGCGAAGAATTTGTCAAAAAATTATCTACCATCGCTGATGGGATGGAATCCATCTCCGCTCGCATGGACAAACTAGAAACCCCGGGTGACGAGGAATTAGCCAGCCTTGGAGAAAAAATAAAAAATTCGACCAAGAATACAGATGATCAGTTTCGCAGCTTCTTTGAGAGGTTCCTGACAAACGATGAACTCGGCGAAAACGTTGGTTCTGCCATGACGGAGTTCCAAGCTCGCATGGACAAGCTCCCGCAGATTTTTAGGCGTGGTGGTAAGAAAAAAGGTGCCCCTGCACCACCTGCACCCACGGATCCTGCTTCAGTGCCGCCACCGGTGCCAGCCGCTCAATAAGCCCCGAACAACACGCCTGTTCTCTATTGTCATTCTTGCAGTAACATCGCTCTTTTTGACCTCTTGCGGGGAAAAGAAACACGGTCTCCAGACCTGGTGGGATAAGGAAGGCAATCTCATCCGCCAAAGCATGTTTGAGAACGGAGTGACGGTGCGGAAAAAAAGTAGCCGACGCTAACCTATGCGACCATTTCTATGAAAACCATACACTTCACCATCGTGCTTGTCTGCTCTCTGGCATTCACAGCCTGCAACAAGAAAAAGGCACAAAATGAGAGTTCTGTAAATCCACAGGATGAAAGAGCAAAGCACTCAGATTCCAATTTGAAGAACGAAAATGGTATCGTCGTCGAGAAAAATGATCATGCTGAAGGCAAGAAAAGCAGCTCTGAGGAAAATACGAGAGACAAGCCTGTCCGCGCACTCCTGCAGGGAGTTGACTTGACTGGACTTTATCACCTCACTGCAAGCCCCAACAAAGCGTTCGTTGCGGGATCGACCTATGAATCCAAATCTTGGATCAAGGTCTGGAGTGTCGAGAGAAAGAAGCTGTTGCATGAATTTCGTGTTTCGGGCAAAGCTCACGCGCTTACGTTCGCACCGGACAGCGCGACCCTGATTACGGCGGATGCAACCGGGAATCTGGGAAATGACACAACCTTCAGAACCTGGGACATAGCGGAGGGGAAAGAGCGGAAGCTCGGCGCCAGCGCTGGCAGCGAAATAGCTGATCATTGTTTCAGTCCTGACGGCAGTCGATGGACCACCTTGACATTACTCGGTGCGTGGGACCACCCGACTTCCGTTGTTCAGATCAATGTGTGGCCCTTCGACGGCAAAGGGAAGCCGGTGCGCATCGACATCTCTCATCCGTTTGGATGGGTGGAATTAAGGCCGACCCTCAAAGCAGCCTTGGAAGACAATCTATGGCAAGTCGTGCCTACGCACGTGCGTTTTAGCTCCGATGGCAAGCAACTGATCTGCAAAACTGAATCCGGCCTCCGCACGATCTATGATTCCCGAACAGGGGAATTGCTGGAGCATGCAAATGTATCGTCCGTAGGTATGTTCAAGTCGGTGTTAATGATCGCCCTGCATCAGGCCCCTGATGATGCGAAGTCGTTGACCCTCGATGTCACGCCGAGTGAAATGTCGATAAAATTTCAGCGAGCCGCAGATGGGTGGTGGCGAGTGGGTAAGAGTGGAAAACTGGCTTACAAGGTGGATGGCGAGGATTTTGTTTCCTTGATAAAAGGCGTCGAAAAGACGGAACCCATAATAATGGGGCTTGGACTGAAAGACGGCACTGATTTGGGAAAGCTATCGTCGTTCAAACATCCCCTTGGCGTGATCAAGCTGAATCGTGACGAGGCGGGGATGAAGTTTCGGCTCGAGGAGGTTAAGGCCGGCACGGAGACAGGCGAGACACTGCAGACAGGCGAAGTGCATTACCAAAACAAAACGAACAATGCCGCGCCCACCGATAAGGCGGCGAAGGCTCCACAAAAAACAGATCGGACCAATCCCAAGGCGGTGGCGGTGGCATTCTGGAATGCGTTGCTGGCTCACCAATGGAAGATCGCAGCCAGTTTTGTAGGCGAAGACGACCGCGCACGATTTCTCAAGGCCGCTCCCAGGCAAATCCCGGAGGTTCCAAATCCACCAAAGCAGCCCGTCATCAAAGTCGAGATCGATGGCGATGAAGGTAAAACGAGAATCACCAACTGGAAGGAATGGGAGGTCGATCTCGAGATGTTCGAGGAAAACGGAAATTGGTGGGTAGAAGACTAGCCGAAACAGCGATATGAAACAACTCTTGAAAACAATCCCGCTCATCCATTTCGTGTGGCTGGCTGCCCTTGTTGCGGCGTTCTTTGCGGGACGCGCGACCGCTCCCAAGTCAGTCGACCCGGAAGCAACTTCCCTGGGTGCCCGCTCATCCCGGAGCCTGTCTTCGACTCCCGGGTCGGCCGCCGGCAAGAGCGCCGACCGACGCGGACAACGAACGGGCACAAGTCGCTCGGGCGATCCTGCCGCGGACATTCTCAGCATCTCGAAAATTGAAGATCCGGTCCAACGCGCCCGGGAGCTCCTCGCGCTGATCGAGCGACTGGGAGTGGACGATTTCGAAGCGGTGGTCGCGGCATTCCGGAGCCTCGGGATCACGCCGGAGCGCATGGCCGACTACCATCTGCTCCTCGCCGCCTGGGCCAGGGTCGACCCCCTTGCCGCCCTCGCTTCCCTGGAAGCGGACTCCGGTTCACCCGCCGACCGGCGGGCGGTCCTGACCGCCTGGGCTCTCGACGACCCCAATGCGGCCATCGAGTGGGCCGTCGAGAATTTCATCCCGAACGGCGAAGGCGCGAACAACTGGCTCGTCGGGACCATCCGGGAGCTCACCGTCACCGATCCCGACCGTGCCACGGACCTGCTCAACCGGCTCCCCCAATCGGTCTCACAGAAAGACACCCGCGACGTGCTCAACTTTATGCTCGGCACCCTGTTCAAAAAGGACGTCGAGGCAACCATGGAGTGGGTCTCCGCACTGCCCGACGAAGACCTCCGGGCCGGGGCTGCCAGGCGGCTCGCGATGCGGCTCGCGGGCACCAATCCACAACAAGTCGCCCGCTGGGCAGAGACTCTTGATCCCAAATCGAGGCGGCAGGTGTTCGAGGAGCTGACCCAGCCGTGGGCCTTGCGAGCTCCCGACGAGGCCCTCGCCTGGGCCGACACGCTCAGCGGGGACACCCTGCAACAAGTCGCCGGTGCGATCACTCCCGCCGTTGCCGCCAAGGATCCGCAGAAGGCTTCGAAGTGGCTTGCGCAGTTCGACGACGACCCCGCCTTCGACACGGCCCGCCTCAGGCTGGTCCAGCATCTCTCCCGCAAGACCCCCGAGCTGGCGGCCGACTGGCTTGGCCGCATCACTGATGTGACGACGGGCGAGCGGGAATTCCACCGCATGCTGGACGGCTGGATGGAACGCGATCCCGAAGCGGTCCTGCGCTACGTAGAGAACAATACCATTCCGGAAAGCATCCGCCAACGGGCCATGCGGACACTGGCCGACGAGAAGGCGCCGACCCAATAACTGCTGAAACCGAATGGCGATGAACCGCGAATACCATCGATGATACCCCAATCGCTTGATGAAGCCCGCATCCCTCGCCCTACTTGCCTCCACTCTCGTGGTGATTTCGGCGCATGGGCAGGAAGCCGAGGTGGATCCCTTTGGTTCTTACACGGACCCGACAGCGGAAGACATCCAGCTGGCCGTCGATGAATACCGCGCTGTCGTCGACGGGCTCACCTCCGAGGAAGAATGGTCGATTGGTTGGCACCAACACGTCCTTCTCAAGAAATCCCTCAATGCGCGAAACAGGAAACCCCTCAAGCCCATCTTTGAGGACGAAGCTGCCTTTTACGGTGCGGTCCGCGCGCTTCCCGGCCGCATCGGTGGTGCCTTCGCGGTCCCGGACCTGATTCTGACCGAGGCCCTATTTACGCCTGGCTTTTTTGTGGACCACCCCGAATGCCTGGAACCCCGCGACGACCAGAGCAATCGCCGCCATGGGCCCGGCAACAGCGACATGAGCTTCTACCTGCTCAGTCGATTCGACATCGACAAGTCGACCTTCGACCCGGCCGCCGTCAGTCGCGGTTTCTACGATCCGGAGTTCACGCTGAAACTCGGCGACCAGCTGAGGCTCCTGAATCCCGCCGTTTACGACCAGTTGGGGTTCCTGAAAACGGACACTGACAAGGAAGCGCGCGAGGAAATCGAGAAGGCCATCGTCGCCTTGATCAGGGACTACGAGTATCCCACCAAGCAGGAAGTCGGAAGGCTGATCGCCCGGCAACGGAAAGACTCGGAACGACGACACATTCGCAGGGAAAAGCGCAGGGATCTGGAAGAAGGACGCCGAGCAAACGGGGGTCTTCGATCCGCCGGTATGCCGTCCGGACCGGGCATTGAGGCCGACGCGGCAGATGACCAGCAACGCTGGCCACTCATCGGCGCACTGGCATTTCTTCTCCTCAGCATCGCGTGGTGCATCTTCCGCCGGCTATCCTCTACCTTTCGGCCCGAGAACCCCTGAAGAAATGTAGCAAACCATTCTCTCTTCATGCTTACCGTCATTTTAGGCTACATCCTGAAGGACATCATCTACTAATTCCCACGAAGGAAGTAGGGTGCGCAGAAATGCCCGCAGCTCAGGTTCATGCGCGACGAACATCCGCATAAATCCAGCTTCCTTCTCTTTATTCATGATCAGTAAATACGTCGATTTTCCCTCTAATTCCCGGCCAATGATCAACCTGCCGGAAAAAAGTCACTTTGTTTTCGACTAGGAATCGGATGCCACTCTATTAGAAAATTCCCTCAAGAGCGATCTCCGCCTCGCCGAAACGGTCGCACGGAACTCCCATCCGCTGTAACATTGCGAGATGGAGCCGGGACATTGAAGTCGAGCGACGAGGGGCCAGGTAGTGTCCGGTCTTGAGAGTTCCCGAACCTCCACCAGCCAAAAGAATAGGGAGATTTTCTTCTTCGTGAGCATGACCATCGGCAATACTTGAGCCATAAACGATCATGGAACTATCAAGAGTGCTGGTGCCATCGGCATTCTTGAGCTCTTTCAAGCGACCCAAAAAATACGCGAGCTGCGAGTGATGCCAGCGAGTCACCGAGTTATACATGCCAAGCTTCGACTTGGTGTTGTCCCACTTGGTCTTGCCGTCGTCGTCCTCGGTGCGGCCACTGGCATCTTTCCAATGCGATAGCGCATGCCAGGTCCCTTTCACCCCGGGAACAAAATCGAAGTAGCGATTGCTCTGCCCGTGATCGAGCATGAAGGTCGAGACTCGAGTGGCACCGGACCAAAATGAGAGAGCCATCAACTCGAGCATTTGGCGAACATACTCCTGGTGATCAGCGGGAATCCCCGCGGCGGGCCGGGTCAGAGTATCGGTAAGCGCCTTATCGTCTGCAATTCGTTGGGTCTGCTCTTCCGCGAAATCGAGGCGCTTCTCCACAGCGCGAAGCGCGTCGAGGTATTCATCGATCTTACGGGTATCCGCTTTGCTCGCGCGACGTTTCAGAGACCTCGATTGCTCGAGGACGAGATCAAGAACACTACGATTCAAAAAGCCCTCACTCGCGCGACGAAACAGCTTATCAAAGATGGCCCGCGGCATGGTCTCACGAGCCGCAGGGACGTCGCGTCGCGTCCACGAAAGGCAGTTCCTCGGCAGACTTCCGGAGAAACTCCCCTCGCCTGCAGTACTCAATTCCAAGGAAGGTAAAGGCGTCGAATCGCTCAGATGCTTTGCCACAAGTTGATCCACGGAAGGAGCCCCCACATCATTCTTGCGATGATCATACGAGCCGCCAGTCAACCAGGTCGCCGTTCCCGCTCCATGACCATTGCCACGGGGAGTCCACAGATTCTTGGTCACGACGAGGTCGTCCTTAAAATCCTCCAGTGGTGCCATCCAACGATTGAGTTTTTGCAACTCCCCCGCAGGGCCGACTTTCTCGGGTTCCCAACTTCCTTCGGCACTTCCATTTGGAAAGTAGAGATAGGCCAATCGCGGTGGCACACCGGATTTGCCAAGAACTGCCTCCGGGGCCCCAAAACTCTCCATGGCAGGAAGTGAAAGACAGGCTCCCATTCCTCTCAAAAATGCGCGGCGGTTTGGATTACTCTTCATTGGATTTTCCCACGGAAGCGGGAGGTAGACGTTTCATTATAAAAGGATCACTCGCAGTGATAGCGAGCACCAAATCACCGAAGCGATATCCGGTCGGTTTCAGTTTCTCGGCGATTTCTCTCACTGTGGCTTCATCGTAAAACTCGAGCTGCCGACCCAAAGCATAGGCCAACATCTTTCGAATGACCTGCGCTCCGAGGTCATCCAGACGCTCATCAATCAAGGCGAGCTTAAGTCCGGCCGGGCCTCGAAATTTTGCGCCACTTGGTAAAGTCCCACGATCATCAATCCCACCACGCCATTGACCAAATTCCGCGTAGCTTTCAAGAGCAAATCCGAGTGGATCCATTTGGGAATGACACCCAGCACATCGGGCTGATTCCCGATGGACTTCAAGTTTACGACGCAAGCTGGTTGCGGCCCTGCGCCCACGGCCTTCCACATCAATTTCTGGAACGTCAGGTGGCGGCGGTGGCGGCGGTGTTCCTAAAAGAGTATCAAGAATCCACTTCCCGCGCACCACTGGACTGGTGCGATCAGGGAAAGAGGTGGTTGCCAGCACACTGGCATGCCCAAAGATACCGCCGCGTTGCTTGGTCTCCAAAGGCACCCTGCGTATTTTGTCCCCTTCAATCCCTCTAATTCGATAGTGACGGGCTAACTCGGCATTCAGAAAGGTATAGTCCGCATTGATCAATCGCACCACCGGAGCATTGTCCATCACCAGCGAGTGGAAGAAGTGTGCCGTCTCGGCACGCATTGCCGCCATCAAACTTTCGGTGCACCAGGGATTATCAATCGGGTCCTTACGAATCCGCGGGCCAACATCATCAGTGCTCAGCCATTCTGCAGCGAAGATCTCTCCCAGCGAGAGACTACGAGGGTCAGCTAGCATTCGCTCTACCTGAGACTGAAGACCTGCAGAATCGGACAGCTTCCCGGCCGCAGCGGCATCGAGAAGTTCATCATCCGGTGTGGAAGCCCATAGGAAATAGGAGAGACGAGTCGCTAGGTCAAAATCGCTTACTTCCTGATCTTTGGCGGTGGCTACCGAATTCTCAACGCGTAGCAAAAAATTAGGTGAAACCAAAATCGCCTTAAAAGCATTCGCCAAGGCCTCGTCCTGGGATTTCTTCTTTTCCAACTCCGCCTCATAACGTGCAATGATCTCTTTGGTTTCAGTATGAGTCGGTGGTCGGCGATAAGCACGGCGCATCATCCCTGTAATCGCTGTCACCGCATCCCTGGAATTGCCCACCATTTTCTTCCACGCCTTTTCATCCGCTCTTACTTCGTCAATGACTCCTTCGGCAGAGGTGAAGTAGCGATCAAGATGCGCGGTCTGCAGAAAGAGAGTATTGGCACTATTTGAAAATCCACTGGTCCCGCTAAAATCCATTGGAAACTCATCAGCTGGAC
>ERZ1048068.3653-NODE-3653-length-10035-cov-4.276653_pt1 | contig 10035 bp, 9 predicted proteins | sample MGYA00383098_ERZ1048068 | MGnify/ENA primary metagenome ERZ1048068 (study PRJEB29581, sample SAMEA5548368) | metagenome | biome: marine; feature: coastal; material: water | depth 1 m | study: Short-term variability in the microbial, nano- and picoplankton... | reverse complement strand
AAATCATTTGCATCTTTAAAATAGGGGTAATAATGTCTTAAAAACAAGAGAGAAAATAGGCCAGTAATCCCAGCGAAAAGAGTAAACATAAGGTTAGATTTGGGTTAAAAATCATTTTACAGATAGACAGGTGGCGATGAGTTTTTCTTGAACATAGCTCCACCCGCTAACACACTCGGCATAAATCTCCTCGGCTTGTGGAAAAGTCGAAAAGTCGCCTTGCTCTACGGTTAGTAGTACTCCTTTTTGAGAAGGAGATAATATAAATCGCAATAAAGAATACGGTTGATAATCTAATAAAGTTCCGCTAACATGGGTAATAAAAGAACCATCTTCTTGGAGTTCTCGCCATAAAGCATCACTCCCTAGTTCCCACTTACAGTGCAATTGACAATTGTACATATATTGTTCTGTCAATTCTGGTAAAGTTAAAGCCAGCCAAATGTTCTCTTTGGTCGTTGCTAAAGGGAGTTCCAGTCGAGCCCAAAGTGATTTTCTCATTTTGTTTTTTTTAAAGCTTGTATCGCTCTAAATAAGCCTTTGGCCATTTTAAGTCGAATTCAAGTAAGATTAGGTTTTTCTAAGATACAAATTTTTCAAAAAGTAGAAAATAGCTTACCTTGGGATAAAGACAAAGTTATGACGTCCCAGTCTCCCATCATCATTATTGGTAACGGTATTGCAGGCACAACACTTGCCAGAAATATTCGGAAAAAAAGTCGACAAGCCATTCTTATTATCTCAAAAGAAAGTGATTATTTTTTCTCAAGAACAGCCTTGATGTATGTTTATATGGGGCATTTAAAATGGGAGCATCTCGAACCTTATGAAAAAGGATTTTGGCAAAAAAACAAGATTGATCTTTTAAATGCAGAAGTCACTAATATCAACGCAAAAGAAAAAGTTGTTGTCTTAGCTAATGGCCAGCACCTTTCATATGATTCTCTTGTTTTAGCTACAGGTTCAACTCCAAATAAATTTGGCTGGAAAGGGCAAGATCTTGAAAACGTTCAAGGACTTTACACAAAACAAGACCTTGAACAACTTACCGCAAATACCCCAAATATTCAACAAGCTGTTGTAGTAGGAGGTGGCCTAATTGGGATAGAATTAGTAGAGATGCTCCACAGTAGGGGGATTACAGCAAGTTTTTTGGTAAGAGAAAATCACTTTTGGAGTAAAGTAATTTCTCCTCATGAAGGGGAAATGATTGAACGACATATTAGAGCACATGGTATCGATCTTAGAATGAACGCTAACCTTATAGAAATAATTCCAGACGAAAATGGAAAGGCTGCAAGTTTACTAACAGATCAAGGTGATATTATCCCTTGTCAAATGGTAGGACTCACTGCAGGGGTAAGGCCTAATATTGATTTTTTAAAAGATAGCGGCCTCGAGATAAATAGAGGAATTTTAGTCGATCAATATCTCGCGACAAATTTACCTGATGTTTATGCCATAGGCGACTGTGCAGAATTGCGCTCCCCACTTGCTCATCGCCATGCGATAGAAGCAGTTTGGTATGTGGGTCGAATGATGGGCGAAACCTTAGCACAAAGTTTAACGGGTAAACCCACCGCTTATACCCCTGGTCACTGGTTTAACAGTGCAAAATTCTTTGATATTGAATATCAAACCTATGGGCAAATTTCTCCTCGTGCAACGCAAGAAGAAAATCACTTTTGCTGGAAGCATCAAACAGAAAATTGCATGGTACGTCTAGCCTATCATGCAAAAAGTCGCTTGTTTTTAGGAATCAATACCTTTGGCATACGTATGCGACACGAAGTGTTTGATCAATGGCTAAAGGAAAAAGCAAAGATCGACACTGTTATTGAAAATCTATCAAAAGCCAACTTTGACCCAGAATTTTACGCCCAATACGAACCTCAAATACAAGCACAATGGCACAGTCAACTCGTCTAAACAGCAGTCATGGAAAAAACATAGGTCTAATCATAGGCCTCACTGGACTTGCACTATTATTTTATCCTTTTTTTAGCGCGTCTTTTTCTTCTTCTACTGCTGGGTTTATAAGTAGTTTAGTCTTAATTAGTCTAGGAACTATTCTTTATAGCGAAAGACTCTATCATGGGACAATTCCAGGAATCAAAAATAACGGTGTTTGGTTCGATGGACTATCTGCAAGAGGACTATTAGGCTGGTTTGTGGGAATAGCATTGACTGGATTCTATATCGCACTTTATTTTTACCCAGAAACATTGGGTTATAACAGCAAGGGTAGCACGGGACTAGTGGCCTTTTTTGATCCTCTAAGTTTGACTTTGAACGGAAAACCCGCAACGCAGTGGTTTGTGTATGGAACACTTTACACCCTGGCTATTTTAATTTTTGGAGTGAAATTCATTATAAAGTATCGTCACAATCGCTATCAAATTATACGCACCCTATCGGTGATGTTTTTTCAATTAGGCTTTGCCTTTTTAATTCCTGAACTACTGGCATTATTTCATCCAGACACCCCTTATTTCGCAAAAGACTTAAAGAATATGTGGCCGCTTAATTATTACTTTTTTGAGTCTTGGCACATAAAAAATATGCTTACAGGCGGGAACTTAGGATTGTTTATGCTCTTATCTGGGGTTGCAATGATCTTTATTGTTTCGCCCATTTTGACCTATTTATATGGAAAACGCTGGTACTGTTCGTGGGTATGTGGTTGTGGTGCTTTAGCAGAAACCGCTGGAGACCCTTTTCGACAATTATCGAGTAAAAAAATAAGTGTTTGGAAATTAGAACGCTGGTCGATTCATGTGGTATTGGTATTGGTTTTTTTAACCACCATCGCCGTCATTTGGTCTTTTTTAGGCAGCAATCCAGACTTAAGTAGTTTCTCTAGAGAAACCTTTGTGATAGGTGTCGTTAGCTTCTTAGCCCTTTTAATGGGCATCATCTATTTTTTCAAAAGAAAAGAAATGGATAAAGATGCTTTATACAGCATGATCACCATCGGTTGTGTTATCGCGGGAACAATTACAATCCAAGCCTTTTCTGGCGAGAAAAACATCTTATTCATCAAGAGTTATACCTTGACAAAATGGTATGGCTTTGGGATTGGAGCGGCCTTTTCTGGTGTTTTAGGAGTAGGATTTTACCCTATTCTAGGTAGCCGGGTTTGGTGTCGCTTTGGCTGCCCTATGGCAGCCATCCTGGGATTACAACAACGTTTACTTTCGCGTTTTCGCATTACAACTAACGGGGGGCAATGCATCTCTTGCGGTAACTGTTCTGCCTATTGTGAGATGGGGATTGATGTGAGGGCTTACGCCCAAAAGGGTCAAAACATTGTTCGCTCTTCTTGTGTAGGCTGTGGAATTTGCTCTGCTGTTTGTCCGCGAGGAGTACTAAAATTAGAAAATGGTCCTGTAGCGAATCGCACGAATCTTCCTGAATTTCCATTAGGGAATAAGTTGTAATGAATTAACTTGGGGCAATCATCTTTAATCACTCCCATGCCCATAATAAAAGTCATCATTCCTGCTTTTAACGAAGAAAAATCGATTGTAAAAGTGATCGCAGAGATTCCTGATTTTGTGGAAGAAGTCGTGGTAGTGAACAACAATTCTACCGATCAAACTGCGCAGGTTGCTGCTAATGCTGGAGCAACAGTATTGAAAGAAAAAAGCAAAGGCTATGGTTATGCCTGTCTCAAGGGCATCGACTATTTATCACAAGAGCAGAATAAACCCGATATTCTTGTCTTTCTTGACGGAGATTATTCTGATTATCCTCAAGAACTCACAAAGGTCATCCAACCTATCTTAGAGGATAAGGCAGATTTTGTCGTGGGTGCCCGTGTAAAAGTGTTAAGAGAAAGAGGGTCGCTTACTCCACAGCAGGTATTTGGCAATTGGCTAGCCTGCTTTTTAATGAAACTCCTTTACAGATCAAACTTTACAGATCTTGGGCCCTTTAGAGCAATTCGATGGGAAACCCTTGAAAAGCTCAAAATGAGAGATAAAACTTATGGCTGGACCGTAGAAATGCAACTCAAAGTTTTACGTCAAAAAATTACCTATCAAGAAGTACCTGTTTCTTATAAAAAAAGAATAGGGGTCTCAAAAGTTTCAGGAACCGTAAAAGGAACTATATTTGCAGGAATGAAAATTATAGGGTGGATTTTCAAACACTACTTATCGAAAAAAAATTGACATGGAATACTTTTGGTTAAACGTTTCCTTCATTGTGATGGGATTGTATTCCGTTTGTTTAGTTCTTGTTTTCTTTTATAGTTTAGCGCAACTTAATCTATTGTTTAACTACAAAAGAGCTCAAAAAAACAAACCAGCCCTAACTTATTTAGACACTAGCCATCCAAAGAAAGTTCCTTTTGTAACTATTCAACTTCCCGTTTTTAACGAGTTGTATGTAATGGAACGTTTACTTAGATGCATCAACGAGATTGAATATCCTAGAGAGCGATTAGAAATCCAAGTTCTTGACGATTCTACAGACGAATCTGTTGAGCTAACTAGAGAAATCGTTGCTGACTTACAAAAAGGTGGTCTTGATATTGTTCAAATTCGCCGTAAAGACCGGGTTGGTTTTAAAGCGGGTGCATTAAAAGAAGGTTTAAAAAGTGCAAAAGGAGAATTGATCGCCATTTTTGATGCTGATTTCCTACCTAGAAAAGACTGGTTATTAAAAACAGTACCACAGTTTGATCAAACCGATATTGGGGTAGTTCAAACTAAATGGGAACACATCAATCACGATTATTCTATTTTAACAGAAGTGCAAGCTTTTGCTCTAGACGCACACTTCACCCTTGAACAAGTTGGAAGAAATTCTGAAGGTCACTTTATCAACTTTAATGGAACCGCAGGAATCTGGCGAAAAGAGACCATTATTGATGCCGGAAATTGGGAAGGCGATACCCTTACCGAAGATTTAGATCTTAGCTATCGCGCACAACTCAAAAACTGGAAATTCAAATATCTCGAAGAGGTAGAAACCCCTTCTGAACTTCCTGTGGTAATGAGTGCTATCCGTTCTCAACAATTTAGATGGAATAAAGGTGGTGCAGAGAATTATCAAAAAATGATCAAAAAGGTAATCGATAAAAAGGAACTTCCCTTTGGGACAAAAGTGCATTCCATTTTACACCTTTTAAACAGCACCATGTTTTTAAATGTTTTGATGGTAGGGATTTTAAGTATCCCGATGCTCTACATTAAAAACGAATGGGGACACTTAGCCTGGTTCTTCAAAATCTCTTCTTTATTTATTATAAGTACTGTGATATTTTTCTACTGCTACTGGGAATTATACAGAAGAAAAAATGGCAGTGGATTATTACAGTTTCTCGAATACACTAAAACCTTTTTTACTTTTTACACTGTTGCTATGGGCTTTTCTTTCCACAATGCTTTGGCCGTTTTAGAAGGACATAGAGGGAAAAGAAGTGATTTTATTCGCACCCCTAAATTCAATATTCAAGAGTTAAAAGACTCCTGGAAAAACAATAAATACATTCCTAAAAAAGTGCACAAAAACACCATCGTAGAAGGGCTACTCGCACTCTACTTCTTGTTCGGGATGTACAGCGCGTTTGCCGTGGGAAATCAAGGGGACTTTGGACTATTCCCTTTTCATTTATTGTTGTTTGTCGGCTTCGGCTTTATCTTTGTAAATTCATTTAGAACACAAGGATAATGTTTGGGGGAAACCCTTCTCGTGTTGCGATTCTCGCTTTCCTTATAATTGTTATTTATGTTCTTTTGGGATATTTTATCCCTAGAGAAGAAAGCCTCTATTTTTTATTGCTCTATGCTAGTAGCTGGGCCTTGACATATGCTTTATTAAAGCGTATTTCTATCCAAATGGTCTTCTGGCTGGGGATTGCTTTCCGGTTTGTTTTTCTAATCGCCTTGCCTTCGCTTTCGCAGGATTTTTATCGCTTTATTTGGGATGGTTTATTACTTCAAAATGAACTTAATCCCTATGCCTTCAGCCCAAATGAATTAATGGCAGATAACGCCCTTTTTAACCCATCTCTTAAAAGCGAATTGTTTTCTGGAATGGGAGAATTAAGCGCGCAACACTATTCAAATTACCCTCCTGTCAATCAATTGGGGTTTTTATTTTCTGTCAAGTGGTTGCCTAATCATCTATTGGGGACGGTTGTTATTATGCGTCTCTTACTTATTCTAGCTGAAGTAGGGCTCTTTTTAATCGCTCAAAGAATTCTACGCCAGCTTGATTTACCCCAAAAAAGATTAGGATGGTATTTTCTCAATCCAATAATCATCCTTGAATTGACAGGGAATTTACATTGGGAAGGGGTTATGCTTTTCTTCTTTGCCTTAGGCTTTTGTTTCCTTCTAAAAAAACACCATAGCCTCGCCACCATAGCCTTTGCATTTTCTATAGCAACAAAGCTTATCCCACTATTGTTACTCCCACTCTTTGCACGTTTTCAGTCGTGGAAAAAAACAGTCGGTATGACCTTGTTAGGCAGTGTTAGTCTGTTCGTTCTTTTTGTTCCTTTCTTTAAAGATATCGGGATGGAAAATTATTTTGCTACCATCCAATTGTGGTTTAAAAACTTTGAATTTAACGGCAGCTTTTATTACATCATTCGATGGGTAGGCTATCAAGTTAAAGGCTATAATATCATTAGACAGTGGGGCGAAATCTCCCCCTGGATCATCAGCGGAATTGTATTTGCTTTTGCCTTTTTAAAACCAAAGAAAAAAGCCCAAGAAGTTTTTACTGCTATGTTGTTTTTAATGACTACCTACTATTTAATGGCGTCAATTGTCCATCCATGGTATGTGATTCCTCTTGTTTTTTTAGGGATGTTTACGCGCTACAGTTTCCCCTTGATATGGAGTATGCTTATCGCGATAAGTTATGTTACTTATGCAAATGCTAACTTTCAAGAAAACTATGTTTTGATCGCTTTAGAATACGCGATAGTGTTAGCGGTAATGTGTTATGAAATAGTGCGAAAGAAACCGCTACTTCAACATTTTTAACAAATTAATTTCTTGTTCTCCCAAATGTCTAAATCTACCGCGGGATAGATCTTTTTTAGTCAAATGAGCATAGGTGACTAGGTCTAATTGTTCAATGGTATACCCTACAGCATCAAAAATTTGATGAATCGCTTTATAGGTTTGATCGTGAATTTCTATTCCCACTACCCGCTTTGGTTGCCCGTGAATAAAGCTGATATCTTCAACGCTAAGCACCTTATTGCGATCTACAACAATTCCCTTTTTGATTTTATCAACCGCTTCACCTGTTAAATTTTTATCTAATACAACTTGATAGATTTTCTTTACTCTTGTATTAAGATTACGCAACTTTACGATCATTTGTTGATCATTTGTAAACAACAATAAACCTGTAGTAGAGCGGTCCATTGCATGTAAAGGATCAATTCTAAAAGGTGCCGCTCTAGCAATCAATTCAAGGACATCTTTCTTATAGTTTCCTTTTTTAACGGAGGCTAAAAAACCTTTTGGTTTGTTCAATAAAACATAGGTAGGTTTATCGGCATTAATGCGTTGACCATCAAATTTAACTTCGTCTCCAGACTGGACTTGATACCCCATTTCAGTAACGATTTTTCCATTGACCTTAACGGTTCCTAAACCTATGTGCATATCTGCTTCCCTTCGTGAACACAGACCAGAGTTAGCAATGAATTTATTGAGTCGAATCGTATTTTTTGTTGCCATCTTATTTCTCCTTATCTTTTATTTTAAGCGTAGATTGTCTTTCTCTGTTAATTGTTAATTGAATTATATCGGGAGGTTAATAATACCCTATAGGCTGATTTACAGAACCCTAATTGAGCATACTGCGCCATTGCAACAGTGCTATTTTGGCTCATCGTATTGATTTAAATTGAGTATCGCACTAAAACGATACTACCCACACCCGCTAAAATTAAAAATTTTAACAAATTATGAAGCCAAAGATACGCCTTTTGCCCATCGGCTTTCCATAAGAGGATCAATAATCCCGCAAGAAAGGGCAAGGTGCTTTGAAAATAGTAATACATCATCCCTAATTGCTCTTTTTCTGACAGCAAGAAAGAAACTGCAATGGCTGCAAAAAGCATTAGAAGCGTTAATATATATTTAGTTGTTTTAACCCCAAAAACAACTGCAACAGTACTGTAATTTCGCACCCAGTCTCCCTTAAAATTTTGCAGATCTTTGACTAAATCGCGAATAAGGATAATCAAAAAGAGAAAACTCGCATGATACATTACCCAAGTAGAAAGGTTATTAAAATACAAACTGATCGCAAAAAAAGGGGTAATGGCAAGCACAGCTGCAAAGACATTACTAGCCCAGAATGTCTTTTTTAATAAATGGCTATACAGCCAAATTGCCAGCATGTAAACAAAGAAAAACAATACCGCTCTATAGCTAACAAAAAATGACAAACCTAAACACAACAAGTTAAAACAACCATAAAAAAACAATTGTAGATCTGGTGAAATAAGTTGATGCAACAAGTACTGTTTTGGGCGGTTAATCTGGTCTTTTTCTGCGTCATAAAAGTTATTGATTAAATAGCCCGCTGCAATGGCTAAAGAAGAAGCCAGTACGAGTAAAAATAAACGGTGATCTGTTAAATGCTCTATCCATGTTTTTTGGGGAGCAAGGATATAACGCGCACTTAAATACTGCGCTAAGACAAGAACTAAAATAGTATATCCTCTTGTTGAGGCGAATACGCCAAAGAAAGGCAGCAAATAAGAATTGAAGGAAGTGTTGGAGAAAAGCCGCATGCTTTTCAGAAATTATAGACCACTTCTAGTTGGTAGTCTTTTAAGGATAATTTTGCTTTCTCTATATCCTCTGTAAAACCAAGAATATAGCCCCCACCACCAGAACCACACAACTTAAGATAATAATCGTTTGTCTCTAATCCGTTTTTCCACAAAGCGTGGAATTTTTCTGGGATCATAGGTTTAAAGTTGTTCAATACTAAATGAGACAACTTTTTTGTGTGGGTAAAAAGGGATCTTAAATTTCCCTGAAGGAAATCCTCGATACACTGGTCTGTATATTTTATGAACTGATCTTTCATCATTAAACGAAAAGGCTCTTGCTCCATGCTTTGCATAAAAATAGACACCATAGGTGCTGTTTCTCCTACAATTCCACTATCTAACAAAAACACCGCACCTTTCCCTTCGGGATTTTGAGAAGGAAGACCAGTGGGTTCTATGCTATTCTTAGAGTGAATTAATAAAGGAAGACTTAAATAGCTGTTCAAGGGATCTAAACCAGAAGATTTTCCGTGGAAAAAGGATTCCATGGCAGCAAAAACTGCTTTGAGTTTTACCAGCTTATCCTTGGTTAGATTTTCTAAAACAGTAATTTTATCTAGCGCATATTGATCGTAGATTGCCGCAACTAGTGCGCCACTACTCCCCACGCCATATCCTTGAGGAATACTGCTGTCAAAATACATCTTTTGAGCAAGATCTGATGCTAAACGTTCCCAATCAAAGCGCACGATCTCTGTTGAAATTGTCTTTAAATGCGCACAAAAAAACTTTAATTTCTCGTGGGAATCTTCAAACTCTGAACTAGCATTTAACTTTAAAGCACCACGATAAAAATTATAGGGTATAGATAATCCTTTGGAATCTTTGATGATTCCATACTCTCCAAAGAGTAAAATTTTAGCATAAAATAATGGGCCTTTCATAGCAAGACAAACTTACAACTTTTTAGCGCCAGTACCAACTTGATCTTCAATGTATTGTCCAGCTTCGCAAAAAGATGCAAGATCACTCGCAATAAAAGCATTAATGGCCTTTTTATGTTTTTCTGGATATAGCAGATGCACATTTGCTCCTGCGTCTAGGGTAAAACACAACGGCAGTTTTGTGTCTTCTCTAAAATCCCAAATTTTATTGAGCACCGCTAAAGTATTGGGCTGCATCAACACAAAATAAGGCTTTGACGCCATCATCAAAGCGTGTAAAGTAAGGGCTTCTAATTCGACTAATTGCATAAAGTCGTCTAGTTCCCCTTT
>ERZ1048068.3651-NODE-3651-length-10035-cov-24.684569_pt1 | contig 10035 bp, 4 predicted proteins | sample MGYA00383098_ERZ1048068 | MGnify/ENA primary metagenome ERZ1048068 (study PRJEB29581, sample SAMEA5548368) | metagenome | biome: marine; feature: coastal; material: water | depth 1 m | study: Short-term variability in the microbial, nano- and picoplankton... | reverse complement strand
GTAACACTTACTGTCAATCAAAAAGCACAAGGTGGATCTACAAAAGAAGATGTTGAGTCAATTAAATTTAATGCTCCATTATCATTTGTTTCTCAAAACCGTGCTGTTACTCCTGATGATTACAAAACAATTATTCAGAATAACTATGCAAACATTGATGCTATTACTGTATGGGGTGGAGAAGATAATGACCCGCCAGATTATGGTAAAGTTTATATTTCTATTAAACCTAAAGATGCAGAAGTCGTAACAGAAGCTGATAAAACATTAATTATATCTCAGTATTTAAAACCAAAGAATGTTGTTTCTATTACTCCAGAAATAGTTGATCCTAAATATACTTATGTTTATATGGATGTATTCTTTAAATATAATCCAAACGTTACTGCATTATCTGCAGATGCTCTGGAAGAACAAGCACGAGAAGTAATTCGTGTATACAATAACGACCAGCTAAAAAGATTTGACGGTGTGTTTAGATATTCAAATGTAATTAGTAAAATAGATGCAAGTAGTGTCGCTATTCTAAACTCTATAGTAAGAGTTAAAATGAAAAAGCGTATTGTGCCTACAACTTCTGCTGAAGCTAAGTATGATGTTACGTTCTCATCTCCAATATATAATACACAATCTAATGAGCAAATAGTAAAGTCAACTGAGTTTGTACATAATGGAAATACTGGCTGTACACTTCGTGATCGTGTTAATGATGATGGTGAGCGTAGACTTCAAATTGTAAAAGGCAGTGGGCTGACCGAGACTGTTATTGAGAATAACGCTGGTACAATTGATGTTACTTCTGGTAAGTTATCGTTTACAGCAAGTATTAGCTCTTTTGATGGCTCTTACATTGAGATTACAGCTGATCCGGATTCAAACGATCTTGCTCCTAAACGAAATGAGCTATTGACTATTCTTGTTGATGATTGTATTATTAAAGGCGAAGTAGATACTATGATTACTGGCGGTACATCAGCGGGTGTTAACTATTCAACAACTTCAAGGCATGAATAATGGACGAACATTACGTTAATAATGACTCACATAAAGTCAGTATATCGTCACTGATTCCAGATTTAGTTCCGGAACACATTAATCAGACGTACCCAGATTTTATTGAGTTTTTAGAATTATATAACGACTACCTTGTTTCAGAAAATCGTGCATCACATTATGTAAATCGTGTATCCGATCAGCGTGATATTGATCTTGTTGAAGAACAGTTTCTAACAAACCTACAGCAAGAGATTGGTATCTCTATACCACGTACCTTTGCTGCTGATCCTAGATTATTTTATACAAAGCTTGTTGACTTTTACCAGTCACGTGGTACTCCAGATTCTATTGTATCTTTCTTTAACTTATTGTTTAATGATGAAGTAGAAATATATTTTCCAAAAGAAGATATGTTTATTCCATCAGATAATCCATGGACAGATTTTGCAGATGACGTAAAAGCAAACCCTGGTAGCTATCAACCAACAAATACATTTACTGTTTCTGGAACAACATCAGAAGTATCTGGCCAAGATGATAATAACTTTTGGCTATTATATAACACACCTATTGTATTTGTAAATGGTGTACTTAATAATACTTGGAAATCTAGTACATATTTTAGAACATATAGTGGTGACGATCCAGAAGACGAGGATACCGTCACACAAACATTAGCATATAAGCTTACGTTTACACCGGCATTATCAGATGGAGACGTAGTTAAAGTATATCGTTCAGGTTCAGGGTCAACTTCAAGATCTTTTTTATCTGATGATAAGAGAATTCAAGATTCATTTAAGTATCAGAAGTTCTCGTATATCCTTAAAACTGGTGCAAACATAGACCAGTGGAAAAACGCATTCAACAGGTTGGTACATCCGGCCGGATTTATTTTCTTTGGTGAGATTCTTCTCTTCATTGAGATACTTGAAAAAAGTCAAGCTGGCACTACTACGCCTTTCGATCAGCCTGGCTTACAACTTGGTGCTGGGCTTCCAGTTCCAATCATTATACCTCCAGTAGAGATCAATGCTCAGGCAATTGCAACTCGTACTGGTCATGGTGTTGTCAGTTCGGATCTTGGTTATACTGCTGATTTAGCAACGGTATACTTTACTGAACAAATTATAAATGATAATACACGACAACAAAACAAAATAGGGCCGAAGCAATACTTAGAAGATTTAAAGTTCTTATTACCTAATCCAAATTCGAACTTTGCTGATTACACCATTTCTGAGGCTATAAATAAAACAATAGATATAAACGCGACTGCGGAAATTACTATATCAAACATTTAATAGGAGTCAAAATCAATGGCCGCCATTGTAACCCAAAACTTTAGGCTAAGAGCTGCTAAGCAGTTTGTAGCTGACATTGAAGCGGCAGCGAACAATTATTATTTGTTTGTTGGCCGTTCATCAGCGTGGACGGATGACAGTACACCCGATGCGCCTTTCGACAATACGTATTCTCATACTACTAATGTATGGCAGAATATGACATCACTTAAGAAATTAGCTACTACCGATTTGCAGTTCGCTGCTCCTCGTTATCAGTGGATTTCTGGTACAACATATGCAGAATATGATGATCGTGATGCTACACTAGAATCTAAGAAATTCTATGTGATTACAGATAACAACCATATCATGCTTTGTATTAAAGCTGGTCCTGGTGCATCAACAACTAACCCAGATAATACTGGTGTTACTGTTGCTGGAGTTATTGATAATACTGCATCTGATGGTTATATTTGGAAATACTTGTATACACTATCAACAACAGCTGCAAATAAATTCTTAACATCTGCATTTATTCCTACAGAAGATATTGCTTCTGATCCAGGTGCTGCATCAGCTCAGGCTCTTCAAGATCAATGGGCTGTAAAACAAGCTGCGATAGATGGTGCAATTTATAACATTAAAGTTACCGCAGGTGGTACAGGTTACTCTGCTTCGGATAACTTTACAGTTACAATTAATGGAGACGGTACAGGTGCTACTGTAGCTGACGCAAATGTTATTGTAGCTGGTGGAGTTATTACAAATGTTCTTGTAAGTAATCCAGGTTCTGGATATACTAAAGCAAAGGTAACAATTGCTTCTGACGGTTCTGGTTCTGGTGCTACAGCAAGAGCTATCATGGGACCAAGAGGAGGTTATGGATATGACCCTCGCCAAGATCTTCGTGCGCATTATATCACTATTAACCAATCATTAACAGGCGATGAGAACGATACGTTTATTACTGGCAATGAATTTCGTCAGTTAGGTTTAGTTCGTAATCCGTTTAACTATGGCACAACAACAATAGCATCTGCCGGTTCATTGCGAGCGACATACAGCTTGACACTATCAGGTCCTCCTGCCGCAGGTGAATTTACAAATGATTCAGTAATCGTCGGTAGCTCTACCGGAGCTAAAGGTATTATTGATGACTATGATGCTACAAACGGTATTCTATACTATCATCAAAACGAAACAACAGGCTTTACTGCATTTACTGCAAGTGACAATGTTAAAATCGACGGTACAAGTAATACTGCTAGAAATGTGACAGCTGTTGGTAATCCAGGCGTAGAACATGATTCAGGTGAAGTCGTCTTCCTTGAAAATCGTACTGCGGTTAACCGTGCAGATGACCAAATTGAAACAGTAAAACTAGTACTTGAATTCTAAGGAAAAATAATAATGGCAATTAAGTTTAACGTAGATCCATACTACGATGATTTCCAACAACCAGGAGCGGATAGTCTCACTCCTCAGGAAAAATATCATAAAGTACTCTTTCGTCCAGGGATTGCCGTACAGGCCCGGGAGTTAACACAACTCCAGTCTATGCTGCAAAATCAGGTTACACAATTTGGTAACCATATGTTCAAAGAGGGTTCACTTGTAATCCCAGGTGGTAACGCATATAATAACTATGCAGACTATGTTAAACTATCTTCTGTATCTACTACTGTTACAGAAGCCATGGTTGGGAAGCACTTTAAAAATGCAGATGGATTGCGTGCTAAAGTTATTGCTGCTGTTGCTGCAACTGGATCTGATGAAGATACTTTCTATGTAGTATATCAGAATTCAAACGGTACAACTAATACAGATAAAACATTTAGTGCATCAGATGCACTTACAGAACAAGTATACAATACTGCCACAAGTTCATACGATGATGGCACAATAACAGCTACTGTGGGTACAACAACTCCTACTGGTTATGGTGCATTAGTTCAAGTTGAGGAAGGTATTTACTTTATACGTGGCCATTTCGTAGTAGTAAAATCAGAAACACTTATTCTATCAAAATATAGTAATGACGTATCATTTGATGTAGGTTTAGAAATTACTGAAGCTGTAACAACTTCAGCAGAAGATGCAAACCTAAATGACAATGCAACTGGAACACCTAACTATGCTGCTCCTGGTGCACACCGTTATTCAATTAAAACTGAATTAAAAACTCAAAGTAATTTTGGTTCTACAATAGATAACTTCCTATTACTTCTACGTGTTGTGAATGGTAAGATTCAAAAACAAGTTCGTGAATCTGATTATAATGTGATTGAAGATACGCTAGCTCGTCGTACATTTGATGAGTCAGGCGATTATACTGTTCGACCGTTTAAAGCCACAATGAAAGAAGATACTGATGTAAATACTCCAGGAGATGCCACTAAATTAGTTGCTGCTATTGAGCCATCAAAAGCATATGTCCGTGGATATGAAATCGAAACACTTTCTACCACAAATCTTTCAGTAAATAAATCACGTGAAGCTGCATTATTTGAAGGTGCTTCTGTATCTTCTGTTATTGGTAACTTTGTAAAACTAACTGCATCTACAGTAACTGGTTTGCCAGATACTATTACATTTGATACTGTTAATCTTAAGAATGCTACAAGCGGCGGTGGTTCAACAATCGGTACTGCTAGAGTTCGTCAAATAGAAAAAGATGGAACAGACTTTAATGTATATCTTTTTGACATACAAATGTCTGGAACGAATTCGTTTACTGCAGTTAAATCTATTCAGTCAACAAGTCATATTAATGGTAATGTTACACTTGTTAATTCAAAAGCAGTACTAAGAGATCCAACAAGAAACACATTAGTGTTTAAGCTTCCATTCGACCGAGTAAAAACTTGTGATGATGGAACTGGTGACTTTAACTATGTGTATTTCTCTAATAAAAAATTTGGTGCTGATACAGTATCTGCAGGTGAAGCTACGTTTACAACAGCTGGTTCTACTGAACTATTTGAACCATTTGATACTGATAACTGGATTCTTGCAGTTACATCAGGATCAAGTTCTGGTGATATTGTAACTCTGACAAGTGGAGATATTAATATTGCATCAGGATCACAGTCAGTAAATATATCTGGTCTTAGCTCCTTTGAGGGTGAGACTGTACAACTTATTGCTGGCATAAAGAAAACGTTAGATCATGATTCTAAATCACTAACAAGCGATGGTTCACAGAATATTCATCAAGTAGCATTTACTGATAGTGGTAACAATGCCGTAAAAACAGTAATTGAAGCTGGTGATTTGCAGTTAGGAAAAGCTGATGGTTATCGTCTACTTGCAGTTTATATGGCAGCTGACTTTACTACAGCAGCTGCTGATACAGATGCAGATGTAAAAGAATATTATGATTTTGACAATGGTCAAAAAGATAACTTCTATGGTATATCACGAATTAAAATTAAACCAGGTACTAACTTTAAACCAACTGGTGCATTACTTGTAAAGTATGAGTTCTTCTCACATGACGGTACAGGTGACTTCTTCTCGGTTGATTCATATAGCGGCTTAACAAATAGTGACGGTGATACAGTCACATATGAGGATATTCCTTCATATACTGTAAAATCTACTGGTGAAGTTATTGAACTAAGATCTGCTATTGACTTTAGGCCAAGAGTTAGTGATGCTGGAGTTAACTTTAGTGGGACAGGTGCGGTAACTAAATTAGTTCCTGAGCCAGCAACTACATTCACAACTGATATTCAATACTATTTAAACCGCCGAGATAAAGTATTCTTAGATAAGAATGGAGAATTCGGTGTTGTTCAAGGTGTGTCAGGTCTAAATCCTGAATTGCCAGATGATCCAAAAGACGCAATGGTTCTTTATCATCTATTAGTGCCAGCTTATACTCTTACTCCTGACGAAGTAGAGATCACTATCCTTGATAATAAACGATATACAATGCGTGATATCGGTAAAATTGAACGTCGTGTTAACACATTAGAATATTATACATCTCTCTCATTCCTTGAAAAAGAAGCATCAGGTCGTCAAATTGTTGACTCGACTGGTGCATTGCAAAGGTTTAAGAATGGATTTGTTGTAGACTCATTTAAGTCTTATAATGTGGCTGATGTAAAATCGCCAGAATATAGAGCAGCTATTGATCCTGACGATGGAATTCTACGTCCGCAGTTTGTTCAAGAAGCAACTCGTTTACGTTATGATGCATCCAGTTCAGCAGGAATACAAAAGACTGGTGACTTAGTTACATTACCATATGCTAATGCAGACCTAGTTAATCAACCACAAGCGTCATCGCTTATTAATGTCAATCCATACGATGTGTTTACATGGCAGGGATCTGTAGATCTTTCACCATCATCTGATGAGTGGAGAGATACTCGTCGACGCCCAAGTGTTACAATTGATAACGCCGGTGTAACAGAAGCTATGCTTCAACAGATTAATGAAACAACTTCATTTGGTACTGTATGGAATAACTGGCAGACACAATGGACTGGAACACAAGTACAAAATAGTAATTGGGTTAGGACACGTGAGCGGAATCGAGCAGGTGGAGGTGGTTTACGACAATTCAGAACAATTACTTCTACTACTACTGAGAATCAAACAAGAGTGGGAACTTCTACGTCATTGGCGTGGTCTACTCAAGTTGAAACACAGGGTGATAGAGTAGTATCTATTGATATCGCACCGTTTATTCGATCTCGACAGATCTCATTCAATGCAACACGAATGAAGCCAAATACTCAAGTATACGCTTTCTTTGATGGTGTTGAGGTTTCTGACTTTGTTAAAGAAGAAGCATATACACTTTGGTCAGATAATGATACAAGTGTTGTTACTGGATTAAATAATATTACATCACATCCAGGTACCGCTGGAGCTCTAGTTACTGATGGTACTGGTAAAGTAACAGGATCATTCTTTATTCCTAACCATGCAGCTAGACGCTTTAACACTGGATCTCGAGTATTTAGACTCACTGATTCTGCAACTAATGCAAATAGCAATACAACAGAAGCACAAGCTACATATACTGCAAGGGGCCTAATTGATAATGTTGAAGAAGTCTTCTTATCAACTAGAATACCACGTGTTGAACAGTCAAATGTAACTGATAATAGAATCATTACAAATACACGTACACGTACGCAAGAAGGTTGGTGGGATCCACTAGCTCAGTCATTCTTGATTGATGAAGTAGGTGGAGCATATATTACTCAAGCCGATATTTTCTTCGGTGAAAAAGATGATAACATTCCTGTTACTGTTCAGATCCGTGAAATGTCAAACGGTTTCCCATCACCAAGGATTGCTCCTTTTGGAGAAGTTGTTAAAGATGCAGCGGATGTTAATACCTCTGCAACTGGTGCAACTGCAACATCTTTTGTATTTGAATCTCCAGTATTCTTACAAGAGAACGTGGAATACTGTATTGTTGTTCTTGCTAATACTAACAAATATAAAGTATGGCATGCTGTAATGGGAGAAGATGATACTGCTGGTATTAAGATTAATAAACAACCATATGCTGGTGTTATGTTTAAATCACAAAATGCTTCTACATGGACAGCTGATCAAAACGCAGATCTTAAGTTTAAAATTCACCGTGCTGAGTTTACTACTGGTGCAACCGCTAATTTGGTTCTTAAAAATGATGAGCCAGAAAAAGTACAGCTTAAGTATGATGCGTTGCAAATGACAACAGGATCTAATGTTGTTAGAGTATATCATGATGATCATGGATTCTTTAAGCATGCTAGCGTTAATTCAAGGGTAACCTTAACTGGTATTGCTAGCGATGTACACGGAATTCCTATTGCCGAATTAAATGCAACCCATGTTGTAGATAATGTAGAGCAAGATTCTTATACAATTACAGTATCAACTAATGCTACTACAACAGGTATTGGTGGAGCTGGTACAGTAGTTGCAACTGATAACCGTGCATTCCAGGCATTCCAAGCAAATGTTCAACAAGTATTACTTAACAATACTAATATTACTTGGGCAGCTAAAACATCATCTGGTTTAGGTCTTACTGAAACATCACGCACACCATATGTTCTTGATACTGCATTTAGTCCAATCATTCCAAATGAGACTATGTACACTGATACAACTAGAGTGATTGCTACTACTGATAATAAAAACTCTCCTACAATGTACGTGAGAGGTGCGTTTACATCTACTAGATCAAATCTATCACCGGCGGTTGACCTTGAACGTGCAACAGTCTTTACAATTGGTAATAGAGTTGATAGACCTGTAGGATCAACAACGGCTGGATTTAATGTGGTTGCTGATTATGTAGCAGAGAATACTACTGAGACTGGTTCAGCCTTAGCTAAGTACGTAACAAAAACAGTACTACTTGATGAGGCTTCATCAACACTAAAAGTGTTCATCGATGTTGCACGACCTAATAATACTGAGTTTGATGTTTACTATAAATCTGCTGAAGATGAAACAACTATAGAAGCTACTCCTTGGGCTCTTGCTTCTCCTGATAGTCCGATTCCGGTAAGTGATGTAGAAGAGTTTAAAGAGGTAGAATGGTCGATTGATCCTGTAGAAGACTTTAAAGCCTTTGCTCTTAAGATTGTTATGAAATCAGAAAATCCAGCCTTTGTACCACAGGGCCAAGCACTCAGAGCGATTGCACTTGTATAATGAGTAAGCAAACACATATACCAGTTGAAGGGAATCCTGGATTATACCGGGATTCTCGTTCTGGTGCTATTATAAATAAGAATAGATCTGCTGCGCAGAAAGCTAGAGAAGCCAGAAAACGGTTTCTTGATAAAGAAAATAAAATAGAAGAGTTACAATCAGAGATGCAAGAAATTAAAGGTATCTTGAAACAACTATTAGAGAGAATGTAAATGGCCATTGTTAAGATTCAAAATACTAATACGTTTAACGAGTGGCGTATTAAAACCAACGAGATTGGTAGTCAACTCGGAGATGTAAGTAGTACAGTTGATAACAATGCTACTACAACTTTTACTGGACTTAACGGTATTAATGCTAATGACTTTGTAGGATCTGCTGCTACATTTACCATAACAAATACTGCTGGAACATATGGAGTTACAGTTACACAAGCTGGATCTGGTTATGCTGATAGTGATACTATTCTTATCAAGGGATCTGATCTCGGTGGTGTAGATACAACAAATGATGCTACTATTACGGTTACTGGTCAAACCGGCGGCAATATCGATACTGCTACAATTGCAGGAACAGCGGCTGCTACTTTAGCTACTGAAGTTAAATTTATACAGGATTATGTAGAACCTACACAGACCTTAAATACAACTGCAACAACTCTTGCCGATGCTATTAACGAGCATGAAGCAGATCTTGGTACAATGTCTCTAACGACTGCTGGTACTAATGTAACTGCTGCGATCAATGAGCTAGATGCTAAACAAGGCAATGACACACTTGATACCGCTTCATCTACTTTAACAGGTGCTATTAACGAGCATGAATCTGATATTGGTAACATGTCACTTAATACAACTGCAAATGATTTAACTGCAGCTATTAATGAAATTAAAGTTACTGCTGATGATGCACAAGCCGAAATCGGTGGAGACATGTCCACTGATTATGATGGCGATGATACAAATATTATTACTGCTCTTAATAACTTATTTGCAGCAAGTAGTGTGTCTACTCTAAATACTGAATATGTAAGACGTGATGGTGTAGGTGATTTAACTGGACTTTTGACATTAGATAA
>ERZ1048068.3649-NODE-3649-length-10040-cov-14.681723_pt1 | contig 10040 bp, 11 predicted proteins | sample MGYA00383098_ERZ1048068 | MGnify/ENA primary metagenome ERZ1048068 (study PRJEB29581, sample SAMEA5548368) | metagenome | biome: marine; feature: coastal; material: water | depth 1 m | study: Short-term variability in the microbial, nano- and picoplankton... | reverse complement strand
TTATTAATAACTTAAATTTAAAAAACTGAAGTAACCAACCGTTACTTCAGTTTTTATGTGTTTTTACCCTTGTAAAAAAGCAACAACAACTCCAAAGAGTGCTACCGCTTCAACGAAGGCCGCTAAAATTAATGCCGAAGATTGAATTTTTCCGTGCATTTCAGGTTGACGAGCCATAGCTTCCATAGCTGATCCACCAATTTTGCCAATACCAACACCAGCTCCAATAGCTGCTAAACCAGCTCCAATAGCTGCAATTCCAGTAATAGTCATAGTTATAAATTTAAATTAATTAATGTTCTTCTTCTGTTGCCATCCCAAAATAAAGGGCTGACAATATTGTAAATATATATGCTTGAATTGCTGTTACAATAATTTCTATTACTGTAATAAATAGTGAAAATGCAACAGATACTGGTGCAATTGCAACAGACTTAAAAACAAAGATTAATGACATCAATGCCAATATAATCACGTGTCCAGCAGTAATGTTCGCAAACAATCGAATCATTAGCGAGATTGGCTTTACAAACATTCCAATAATCTCTATAGGCATTAAAAATATTTTCATGGGCACTGGAACTCCTGGCATCCAAAATATATGCTTCCAGTAGTTTTTATTACCACTGAATGTTGTTATTATAAAGGTAAACACGGCAAGTGTAAATGTAAATGCAATATTACCACTTAAATTAGCCCCATTTAAAATAGGAATCAACCCAAATATATTGTTTATCCATATAAAGAAAAATATTGTGAGCAGATATGGCATGTATTTCTTGTACTTGTGTTCTCCAATCATTGGTTTTCCAATTTCATCTCTTACAAATATAATTAATGGCTCCATAAACCCCGCTATTCCTTTGGGTACACCATCTTTTGATTTTTTATAATTTCGAGCAGTTGTTAAGAAGATGAACAACAATAGTGCTACGGAGACCCACATCATAAACACATTTCTTGTAATTGAAAGGTCTATCGGTTTATGTGCATTTGTTGGATGATGTTCAGAGTCATAGTTGATTGACGTTTCACCAGCTTCCAACTGATAAATTTTTTCATGTAGTTTTACAAAACTGTTTCCGTTTGACTCTACAACAGTTTGCCCTTGGTCATCATGGTGAAATTTACTTGAAGAAAAAGTTATTAGCCCTCCATCAGTCCACAAAATGATTGGCAGAGACAATGACACAGGGCTTCCTTTCCAGTCCCATAAATGAAACTCATGAGCGTCTTTTACGTGGTGCAAAATCATCTCTTTTGGATCAAAGGGAGCATCTTTTTGATTTGTCTTTTCCTCACTGGCAAAACCTAAAAAAGAAACTGTCAAAAATAATATTGAAAATAATACGGTTCTAAGTGGGTTCAATGTGGTGACTTTATTAAATAACTTGATGAATTTTGCTGCAAATGTACACACATTTAATGAAATGGCAAACAATAATTTAATGATTATTCAGCCTGTTATTTAACCTTTTTAATGCTATTGTTTTTTTTGAAGAAGTTTAGTGACCGAATACACTTCAAAAATTAAAAAAATAAAGTAAGGAATAAAAAAATTTGCTAAGTCGAATCCCTGTTGCTTAGGTTTAGATAATAGCCAAGGAAAAAGGAAAATTAGGGTTAGTACTGTTTTCAAAATCATGCCCAACATAAATAAATTAAATAATTCATTTTTTCCAATTGAAGCGCGGTAATTTATTAGCGTATAAATGGTCAGTATCGCTACTACATGAAAGACATAAATATGCCACAAAGGAAAAAAAAACAATATTTCTGAAGCAAAATGATAACATAAATAGCTATGAGAGCTAAAAAGAATTAGGCTCAAAGTAATTAACTGAATGGAAAATCCAATTTGCCGCTTGTTAAAGGACTCGTTCATTTACTTTTATTTTTTGAAATCCAAATTATACGCTTTATCGCATAAAAAACTGAAAAAAAAACTGAGAAAAGCGTTAGAATTAAAGAAAATATATTGTTTTCGTTGGGAAAATTTTCATCTAAAGAAATGCCTAAAAATGTTCCTAAAGCTATTATTGCAGCCATTTGAAACGCTAATCCTGACATAGCCGCAGCTTTTTTAAGCGGATTGTCCAGCCTTGGAAATATTTTGAGTAAGATTAGTGCTAGAAGGTTCGTTCTTAAGCTCCTTAACAGATCCCTTCATAAGACAGTTAGCATTAAAAGTTGCGCCTGGCTCTACAGCTAACTTACTGACCTGAACCTCCCCTTCAACGTGTGCTGATGCTCTCAAGCTTAGCATCTCAGAAACGGTTAACTTACCTTTAAATTTTCCCTCAAAATCAGCATTTTTACAAACTAGATTTCCGTCAATAGTTCCTGTTTTTCCAATAACTACCTTACCAGTAGTTGTTAAAGAACCGCTTACAAGACCTTCTATCCTGAAATCACCTTCGCTTATTAAATCACCGTCAAATTTAGTACCCTGAGCAATAGTATTTTGTTGTGATACTGAATTTAGATTTGACTTAGAGCTTTTACTGTCTGTAAACATAATGAGTGGTTTTATTTATTTTTATTTATGTATGTTTCTACATTTTTATGTATTTGAACAATTTGATAGTTTTTAGAAGAAATTCCAAAAAATGGTTTCGAAGTTATTAAATCGTTTTTAGTTTCTAAAATCTCTACAAACCCTACCGCACCAAGGGCGCTTTTCAGCCCGTGGACGACTACAAATATAGTGTTTGTATCGTAACCATCTTTAGAAATTGTCAAATTAAAATAGTTAACTTCTTCAACAGCAGCGCTTAGCGCTTCTGAAAAAGCTATAATTTCCTCTATCTCTGATCGCTCAAACATAAAAACAACTTTAAAGTTTTTTTGAGTTGAATCTTCAACAAATGTTTTGTCCTGAAGTTCTGGTATTACAGTGTCGTACATTTGAGCTGCTCGCTTTCCTTCGGTACTGTTTGGATAGTTCAAAGCAACAAAATTAAGCCCTGCTTTGTAAGCTTCAAACCCATACAAACGTCCTTTAGATGTCGCTTTTAGGAGTTCTAATTTGGGAACCACATCATCTCCTTCTAAATTTGTAATTTGTATATCACAGCCGTCTATTACGTCTTGGTAAAGCCCGTTTTCGAACTGCGCATATAAATCATTGTACAGCAACTGTGGGCTATTTTCATTATCCATTAAAGCTCGCTCAGGGTTTAACAAAATAGCTGCATATCTTGAGTCTGGGTGGTTTTCAATAATATCGTTTTTTAAATTTGATTCCTCTAGAGATAGCCCTAACAACGAATATACTTTGTATAAATTATACTTTGCAGGTAAAATAAGGCGCTGTTCTGGAGATTGCTTCAAGAGCTTTTCAAGCTTGTGTCGAGCTAGTGAGAACTCTTTAAATTTATCTTTGTATATAAGCCCAAGCTGGTAATATGCAAAATTCCGTTTGTTATTAATACTGTCTAGTGCATTTTTTTCAGTAGGAATTTGTGCTAAGTAAAAGGCTATTTTAAAGCGATTATCATCTGTTTCTTTTTGGACTTCATTGAGGTCTCTTTCTCTTTGAGCAATGTTTTCGTTCTGGATGGCTTTATTAGACCATCGCCAGTTAGTTTCCAAAGCACGATTGCCCCATATTCTTTCAAACTCATTTTTTCCAAAAGCTACTGTTGTTGGACTATAAAAGTAAAATATTTTATCTTTTTTCTTTACTGACATTAGTGACGGTCCAGAAAAACTCTTTTTTTTGTTTGTTCTCTTTTTCTCAACTTCTTCTTTCAGCTTTAAATTCTCAATATAAGCTTGAAAATATGTCTCTCTTTCAATGTCTGAAAGCTCAACCAGCCCTAATATACTATCCGTGTCTTGCACTACAGATTCGTAAAAAATAACGTCTTCTAAATTGTCGCGCTTACGTTTTATGACACGAAAAGACTTACTTTTTTTCTTAAGGCTAAGTAGGGTGCTGTCATAGTATGAGCCTGCTAAGCTATACTCTGAATAATCAAAATTTAAGTCAGCCAATATTTGATAATTAAGAGCTGTCAAATAAGTATCTTTTGAGTTCGATCTTAATGACTTATTATAATAGGCAACTGCCATTGAGTCTTTATTGTTCTTGATGTGATAATTAGCAATTTGGTGGTATATTTTATCTAGAAATGGTCTGTTTTCTCTGTTTAGTTCTAAAGACTCTAAAAGATTTTCTAAAACTAGTTTATCGTCATTTTCAAAATCAAAATTCTTAATTTTTTCTAAATACGCGCTTATCGTATAAATTCTTGGAGTTTTTCTTTTTAGTGCAATCACTTTATCAAAGGCAAAATTAGCGCTGTCAATTACTCCTAGGGAGGAATACAATTGACCTTCTATAAACCTTAGCCTGCCTAACTCATGGTTGTCTTTAGTAAAACTTGATGCTCGCTGAATTTGAATTATTGCGCTATCAATTATTTTGGTTGTTATGTATGCCTGTGCTAATGCCGAACTAGCAACTACATTTTCCTCATTTGAAAGTTTGTTTGAAGCAATGAGGTCCTTTAAGTTTTTAATAGCTGTCCCTTCATTTTCTAGACGTAAATTAGTTTTTGCTCGCCATATTTTTGCTAAATTGATATTACTGCTTGCTGGGTATTTAAATAAGACATAGTTGAAAGCTTGCTGAGCAGCTATAAAACGACAATCATAATAACGGGCCTTTCCAAGAAGAATATACGAGTCGTCTATTTGAGGGTTTTTTTCTTTTCCTTTAATATTCATGCCATGCACCTGAATGGCTTTAATGGCTTTCTCTTCAGCTCGCTGAAAATTTGGGTCCAAAACTTTCTCTTTTAAAAGATCATCATCTTTTATTTGTAAACGTTCAACTGGAAGTATCTTCCAATAATTATCAGAATACGTAGAGTTAATCGTTGTTCTTCCTGCCTCGAGGGCGATGTTTCCGTTGTAGAGGATGTTATACTTAGTATTTAAAGAATGCCATGAACGATTTATGAATTTATCTTTTTTACGGGAACAGCTAGTCACAGCTAAAAGGGAGAGGGTTCCAAATAATATAAAGTTATAAAAGTTTTTCAAAAGTGAGTTCTTAGGTTAACTTCTAACAAAATACATTGCTTTTTAGTATGTCAACAGCGTAAAAATAATCATCTTTTTTTATAAAACTAACAAAAACCATGGTTTTACAAGAAATTTAAAAACATCTTACAGGCTAATTTTATGGAAGTATTAACAGAGAATTAGGATTAATCTTTATTATTTTTACAAAAAAATTCATGAATAAATTTTACTCTTTAAAAATTAAATCTATTGTTAGAGAAACCAAAAAAGCGGTTAGTATCACTTTTCTAGTTCCAAGCTACCTTAAGTCTGAATTTACTTTTAAGTCTGGACAATATATTACTTTAAAAACGTTGATTAATGGAAGTGAAGTTCGTAGAGATTATTCTTTAAGCTCAAGCCCAAAGAGCGGAGACCTGACAATCACCGTCAAAGAAATTGAGAAGGGGCTTTTTTCAACCTATGCAAATAATACCTTAAATCCTGGGGACTACATTGAAGTAGGAATACCAAATGGACGGTTTATTTACGAACCACAAATAGCTAAAAAAAGTTCGATTGTAGCTTTTGCGGCGGGAAGCGGAATCACTCCCATAATTAGCATTATTAAAACTGCTTTATTGGCGAATACTGACAATGAAATTATTTTAATATACGGAAATAAAAGCCCTGAACAAACTATCTTTCATAACGAATTACTGGATTTGCAAGAGCGAAATTCAGATCGGTTTAAAATACAGTTTGTTTACAGCGAATCAGATGAAGAAGGGGCTATATTTGGACGCATAAACATCGCTAATGTTAACTACATTCTAAAAAACAATATTGATCTTAATAGCTCACATTTGTTTTATTTGTGTGGACCTGAAGAAATGATAAAAACAACAAGTCGTCTATTATCCGAAAATGGCGTACAAGACGATCGCATTCTTTTTGAGCTGTTTACCTCTTCTAAGATCCCACAAGAAAAAAGTGCTATAAGTGACGGTAAAACTGAAATTACTCTTTTGGTAGATGAAGAAAAAACAACCCTTTTAATGTCTAAGAGTCAAACGGTTTTAGAAGTAGCTCTTGAGAACGACATAGATGCACCTTATTCCTGTCAAGGTGGAGTTTGTAGTAGTTGTATTTGTCGTGTTACAGAGGGATCAGCTGTTATGCGTCAAAACAATATATTGACAGACAGTGAAGTAAATGAAGGGTTGGTATTGAGCTGCCAGGCAGAGCCGACTTCTTCTATTATAAAAGTTGATTTTGATGACGTTTAAAGATTGTCCTTAACAGCTTTAACGACAGCGTCTGGTTGAATTGTTCGAATTGCAAGTTCATATCCTTTTGGAAAATATTTTCCATAAATAGAAGTTGGAATCTTAGGATATTTTCTGCGATCTGCTAAGAGATTATTTGCGGCTTTTTGATTAAATGGTGCAAAGCCTGCAAGTGGGTGTGTCACTCCCCACAATGTAACCACATTCAAGCCCAACATAGCTGCCATATGCCCGTTGCTAGAGTCCATGGACAACATAACTTTAAGGTTAGATATAATGTCTAGCTCTTCTTCAAAAGAAAATTTTCCTGCAGTAGAAAATACATTTTCATATTTTGAGGCCAATTTTGTGAGTTGTTCAGACTCTTCGAGCCCTCCTCCAAAGAGTAGGATTTTATAATCATTTTGAAGCTCAGTAATTACCCTTTCCATTTTTGATAACGGATACGACTTAGAGGCATAAGCGGCAAAAGGGGCTATTCCAATCACAGCATTTGAGAAGCCTTTAAGAGTGTTTAAAGTAGCTGGCATTAATTGTTTTGAAATATAAAAATCAAGGGGTTTTAAACTCAAGTTCAATCCTAAGTTTCTAAAAACATCAGCATATCTTTCAGTCGTAGGCCGTAATGGACTAACAGATGATCCATTTATAAGTGCTTTTTTTTGAGAACGGGCTTTATCAATTTGAGAAAATTCAATTCCAAGTAAAAGGTATTTTAAAATTTTTGTTCTGAGTACGTTGTGAAAATCAGCTACGGCATCTATATTAAGTTTCCTTATTTGTCTAGATAATTTATATAATCCGAAAATTCCTTTGTGTTGTTTATTAAAATCGGCTAATAAAACTGTAGCTAATGGAATGTCTCTAAAAAGGGGGGCAAATTGTTTCTTGGTTAGAATGGTTAGTCTAATCTGTGGGTTAGACTGGCTAAACGCAAAAAGGACAGGTACCGATATTGCTACGTCTCCCATAGATGAAAGCCTAATGATTAATATGTGCTTGAGGTCCCTCACACTGTAAATTAAATTATTTATTTCCTCTTAAAACTGGGTTTAACTCGTCATCATTGTACATTTTCATTTGTTTATAAACCTTCATATATTTCTTGCCGGCACTTATGTCTTCAAGTAATTCGTCTATCGCAGAAGATAAGTCTCTACGCTGTTCTAAAAGAATATTTAACTTAGCTAAGCAGCTCGAGCGATGAAGTTGTGATGCGTCTTCTCTTAGCGTCTCAAGTTGCATATGATATATCTTTAGTGCTAATATTGACAAGCGGTCAATAGCCCAGGCAGGGCTTTCAGAGTTGGTCTTAGCGCTAGAGGTCGGCTGTACATCTTTATAAACATCTAAAAAATAGCCATCTATAAACTCCACCATATCCGTTCGGTCTTGGTTTGAAGCATCAATCATACGCTTTAATTTTAAGGCTGATACAGGATCAATATTTGGATCTCTAATAATGTCTTCGTACGCCCATTGTATCGTGTCTATCCAGCATTTTCTATAAAGTAAGTGCGCAATTAAGTCTTGATCTTTATCATACATGTTTTGAAATGATTGATCAATTGAATTTAAGACTTTATAAGAAGATATAGCTTCTTGAAAAATAGAGTTAGCTTTACTTGAAAACATAGTGTTTAGTTTTATTTGACAAATATAAGTGTATTTAATCTAATTAAAGTGCGTACTAAATAACATTAAATATTGACTGAAGAATAAGCGCAACAATTAACGAGATTACAATAAGGTCTAACACCCAGCGATACCTTGTTGTTTCACAAAAATTTGCCATTAAAATAGAAGATGGCGCAAAGATATAAAGGCAGGTCTCTTTACTCACAATCGGGCAAAACAAAAAAGCAACTATTCCCGCTATAATTATAAAAATCAAGAGCAATTTGCTGGGTCTGTTTGCCCTGATTTTAAAAGCCCCGGTCAAAAAATAATTCATAACCCCAAAAAAAACTATTAGCAATATAAAAGCACTAAATATTGTGTCTTTTTCAAATATATTTCTTTGGGTTTTAACATTGCTTAATGTAACGTAATCCCAAAAATCAAAGGGGTAGTCGTAAACCAATAAATTATAAGAATACAGAAGAATACCAAATGCCAATATGCTACAAAAAACAATTAATATATTTTTTATTTCAAATACCGAAAATAAAATGAGTCCGATAATTAGCGGCACGAAAAAAAAGATTGAAAAAAAATCAAATAACATCGCAAGACAAATCCAAAGTCCAGCGTCTAACACTTTTTTACGAATATTTGTTTTACTTTTTAGACTGACTATTCTACGTAGAAAAAGAAGGAAACATAAATTTGCAATTAATTTAGAGGGGGCTTGTAAAACTTGTGGAAAAGCCACAATAAGCAAACAAAAAAACAGAGCTGCAAAACTGTTGTTTTGTGTTAAATCGTTCTTCGTCACAATAAAAATAAGTGTGAAAAGAGAAGCTATTAAAACAAAAAAATATGCAAACTCGTTTAGGGAATTAAACACATTGCTTACAAAATTTCTATCGAGGATTCTATTGTATACAAACAACAATGTTAGTAAAATAGAAAAAAAAATATAGTGAATTGGTTTAGATGTCTTAAAAAAGCTTGTTATCATATAAAGTGTTGACTATATTTGCAAAGTAAATATAGGGCTATTATAAAAATAAACTCATTATCATTAATTTACTAGAGAAAATATTTATTTTTATTAACCCCCAAAACAATAAATTAGAGACTTATGAAAGATTTATTTAATTCCATCCAAGAACTTTGTGAATCTATACTCTTCGTTCCTTTTCATAAGCTAAGAGAGTTAGAGTTAACCGACTGGTGGAGTGCCAATATAGTTACATGGGTTTTTATAGGTATTGGTATTATTGCCTTCGTTTACTGGATGTTACAGCTAAAATCTTTTAGCGATAATAATGAAGAAGACAAAAGTATTTCTTCACACTCATACTTGTAAGTCAAAGCCAATGTCCTTTCGATAATTCATCGCTTCGAATTTGATAGTCTCTATGGACCTGTAGGATGTTTTTAGAGCAGATCTAAAATCATCACCAAATGAAGTAACAGTAAGCACCCGGCCTCCAGAAGTCAAAGTTTTTCCAGCCACATTTGTTGCGCCTGCATGAAATACGATTGATTCTTTTATGTTCTCTAAGCCTGTAATTTCTTTTCCTTTTTCATACTCATTTGGATACCCCCCAGAAACAAGCATTACGGTGACCGCTGTTTGAGGGTCAATTTCAATTTCAATTTTGTCTAAAGATTCGTTATCTATAGCTTTGAAAACTTCTACAAGATCTGTTTCTATCCTGGGCAAAACAGCTTCTGTTTCAGGATCGCCCATGCGCACATTGTATTCTATAACCATCGGTTCGTTGTCCACAACAATTAAGCCAATAAATATAAACCCTTTGTAAGGAAGATTATCCTTAACTAGACCATCAACTGTTGGTTTTACGATTCTATTTTCTATCTTACTCAATAAAAGAGGGTCTGCAAAAGGAACGGGGGAAATTGCACCCATACCTCCAGTGTTTAGTCCTTTGTCGCCCTCGCCTATTCGTTTATAATCTTTCGCTGTTGGAAGAAGTTTATAATTTTTTCCATCACTCAAGACAAAACAGCTAAGCTCAATTCCATCTAAAAACTCTTCAATAACTACTTTGGTACTGGCCTCTCCAAATTTTGAATCTACCAACATGCTTTTAAGCTCATTTTTAG
>ERZ1048068.3632-NODE-3632-length-10061-cov-4.795423_pt1 | contig 10061 bp, 7 predicted proteins | sample MGYA00383098_ERZ1048068 | MGnify/ENA primary metagenome ERZ1048068 (study PRJEB29581, sample SAMEA5548368) | metagenome | biome: marine; feature: coastal; material: water | depth 1 m | study: Short-term variability in the microbial, nano- and picoplankton... | reverse complement strand
CGAAAGCGTTGCGTCCGTTCTTGAAGTTGCGTCCGCCTTCGAGTCCGGAGGCGAGGAGCGGTTTGAGGTCGGCCATGGTCCAGTTTTTAACAAACTCGCGGGGCTTGGCGGCGAAGACGGGGCCGCTTTTCGCGGGCTTGGCATTGAGGATGGGAGCGAGGGCCTTTTTGCGCTCGGGACTGAGGTTCTTGAGAGCATCCTTTTTGATCTCCTCCATGAACTGACCGAAGCTCGCTCCCCCTTTGTAGTTGGCGGCGCGGGTGAACCACTTAAAGAAGCGCTCCTGGAGTTCCGGCGTCCAACCGTCCTTGAGGTGGCGAATGGTTTTGGCCATCGCGATCTGCTCTTCCTGAGTGGGGGCGGTGTCCATGATTTCGATGGCGCGGGCCACGACGTTTGGAGCGTTGAGATAGGCAAGAAGATTGGAGAGCTCGATATTTTCCGCGCGATTGTCGGCGGGGAAGTGTTGATTGACTTGGGCGATGACAGCGGTCTTTTGCTTGTCGGTCGGCGGAGCGAGGCGGATGAAGACAAGGGCGTGGGCGCGGAGGAGATCGAAGCGGGTTTGCAGATCGAGCTCGCGGTAGTTGAGCTCAAGCAGCGAACGGGTGGCTCCTTCCTGATGTTTCTTTTCGCCGAGGCGGGCGAGGGAAAGAAGGGCTGCGGTTTTCGAGACAGGATTGCTTTCGCGAATGGCCTTGTCTGCCCAGCTATCGACCGGTTGTTTCTCGATGGCGGTGCGGGCGGCGAAGCGCATCGCGCGGTCTTTGTTATCGAGGTGTTCCCAAGCGATATTGACGGCATTCGGGCTCTTGGTGAGATGGAATTTTTCGAGTGAATGGCGGTTCGCGAGGGCTTTGTTCGGAGAGTGTTTCACGGGAGCGGTGCTTTCGTCGCCGGTGTAAGTGACGCGGTAGAGCCCGGACTGGACGCGGCGGCCACCGACGGCGAAGTAAAGGGCTCCGTCGTTTCCGACGGTGAGGTCGGTGAGCGGGAGAGGTTGTCCGGCGATGAATTCTTCGAAGTCCGCGGTGTAAGTCGAGCCGTTTGGTTTGAGGTGGACGGCATAGAGTTTGCCGTAGGACCAGTCGGCGATGAAGAAGGCCTTTTGGTATTTCGCGGGGAACTTGGCTCCGGTGCCAAAGGTCACGCCGGTGGGTGAGCCGGGACCGATGTCGGTGACGGCGCCGAAGCTATCGCTGTAGTAGTCGGGCCACTTGGCCGAACCATTTCGCCAGCCAAATTCAGCGCCGCTAATGACGTGGTTGACGCGGGTGGGGCGATACCACGGGGTGTTGAGGTCCCACTCCATGTCGGCGTCGTAAGTGAACATTTCACCGTCGGTATTGAAGTCGATGTCGTATTGGTTGCGGAAGCCGGTGGCGACAACTTCCCACTTTTTTCCTTCGGGATCGGTTTTGCAAATCCATCCGCGGGGAGCTTCCGAACCTTTCATGAAGCCGCGGCCGTAAACGCGTGGCATGAGCGAGTCTTCGCCCCAGCATTCCGTGACCCGACTGGCGTCGTATTTCGGCAGCTCGGTTTGGTTGCCGCAAACGACGTGGAGGGATTTGCCATCGGGGCTGGGGACGACGGCGTGAGGTCCGTGCTCGCCGCCGTTTTCCTGGAACTTGCGGAGGAGTTTGACGGAGTCGAATTTGTCATCGCCATTGGTGTCCTTGAGACGATAAAGGCCGCGGCCTCCATGGGCCTTGTCGTTGACCACGACGTAGAGGGAATCGAAGGCGTAGCACATTCCCCAAGCGTGACCGATATCGAGATCGATCTTCTCGACGTCGGAATCCTGGAGGGTTTTTCCAGGATCGGGGGCCTTGAAGCGGTAGATGGCACCGTATTGGTCACCGGCGAGGAGGCGGCCTTTGTCGTCTTTGCAAAGAACGACCCAGGAACCGAATTTGTCCTTGGGAACGGAATAAAGGCGCTCTACAAGGAAACCTTTCTTAATGGTGAGACGATTAACAGGCGTGGATTCGGCTGTCAGTCCAATTGCGCAACTAGCCCCGAGTACGGAAGTAATGAGTCTTTTTAGCATATTCTTTGCGGGACCCTACGGATGGGGGCCGTGATCTCAATCGAGAAAATGTAATTTCCTGATTTTTACAAAGAATGGGACTGAAGGGAGACCCGGCCGTGGCGGTGGGTCGTTTCGGAGATCGATTGTTCGTGCAGGTAGTGCAGGAGCTCGAGTCGTCCGTTGGTCAAGGGTTCGTGGGTGAGTTCTTTGGCGAGGGGATGGGTTGATTGGGGAACGATCTTCGTTCCGACAGTAGCGGCCGCGATTTGCATGAGGGGTGAGGGATTGGAGGCGATGAGCTCGGGAGCCGGTCGATAACGAAAGTGGTTGCTTTGCCCGAGGAGCGTTTCGAATTCATGTTCGCGGGAGAATTCCTGCTGCCACCAGTAGGCATAGTTTCGGGCGGCGGCGAGGAGGCGATCATCCTGAGTGAAGGACTCCAGGAGTTGGTTGACTTTGTCGCTTGGGTCGGCCTGATGTTGCGGGAGAGTATTTTCTTTCCAAGTGGAAAACTGGGTAAGGTAGTTGGGACCACCTGCTTTTGCTCCGGGCCCGACGGAGGAGCGCTTCCATCCGCCGAAAGGTTGGCGTTGCACGATGGCTCCGGTGATGGCGCGGTTGATGTAGGCGTTTCCGACTTCGACTTGCTCGCGCCATTGTGAAATTTCGTCAGGGTCGAGGGAGTGAATGCCCCCGGTGAGGCCAAAGTCGGAGGAGTTTTGGATTTGAAGTCCTTCTTTAAGACTCTCGATCCGAATGATGGAAAGGACGGGGCCGAAGAGTTCGGTGCGATGAATCCATGAGCCGGGTTTGACGCCGAGGCGAATGCCGGGAGACCACAAGGTGGGTCCCAGTTGGCGGGGTTCGAGGAGCCAGCTTTCGCCATCGTCGAGTTGAGTGAGGCCTCGGAGAAGATGCGGGCTGGGTTCGCTGATCAAGGGAGTGACGAAGGTAGCGGGATCGTCGGCTGGTCCGACATGAAGCGAGGCAGCGGCGTCGCGAAGCTGATCAAGGAAGCGGGGCGAGTCGTAAAGGTTAGCCTCGATGAGGGCGAGGGAAGCGGCGGAGCATTTCTGTCCGGCGTGTCCGAAGGCGGAGTGAACGAGATCCTTGATGGCGAGGTCGGAGTCGGCGGTGTCGGTGATGATGAGAGCGTTTTTTCCGGAGGTTTCGGCGAAGAGAGCAAGGTCGGGACGCCACGATTTGAAAAGCTCCGCTGTTTCGGAAGCGCCGGTGAGGATGACTCCGTGGACTTCGGGTGCGGTGATGAGGCCCTGGCCGATTTCGTTGTCGGGACATGGGAAAAATTGCAGGGCGTCCCGTGGGATGCCGGCCTGCCAGAGGCATTTCACCATTTCCCAGGCAGTGAGAACGGTTTCCGGTGCCGGTTTGATAATGACGGAATTTCCGGCTGCGAGGGCGGCGAGAATTCCACCGCAAGGGATGGCGCAAGGGAAGTTCCAGGGCGGGGTGATGACAATCGTGCCGAGCGGGGTCGGAGTGGAGCCGTCGAGAAAGCCCTCGGCCGAAATGTGCTTCCCGTAGTAGTTGGCAAAATCGGCTGCTTCGGAAATTTCGACGTCGGCTTCGAAAGGACGCTTCTCGGCTTCATGGCGCATTACCGCGATGAGGCGACCGCGGGCGGCTTCCAGTTGGTCGGCGACGCGGTAGAGGAGATCGGCACGTTTGGCGGGAGCGGTTTGAGACCACTCCGAGGACTTGGCGATTTGCAGGACCTCCTCCAGTTCCGGGCAGGAAGGCGGAGAGTCGGGCTGGAAGTCTTGAAGTTCTCCGGCGAGCCATTGGCGGTTGGCAGGAAGGACCCAGTCGGTGTCGGGGGAGTTGCGGAAATCCGATCCGGCAGGCTGAGGCGGGAGGGCGCGGTTTTGTTGGCGATTGGGCTTGGAGGCCGCGGAGTCGATTCGCTGGCAGGCCTCGCGAAATCGTTTTTCTTGTTCCTGCCATTCGGGGTCGCCCGGGGTCATCGAGAAGACATGAGGAAGGAAGTTTTCGGGAGAGGTGTTTTCGTCGAGGCGTCGCACGAGGTAGGCGATGGCGGAGTGGAAATCCTTCCCGCGCACGATGGGCGAGTAGAAGAGGACGGGGGAGTTGCGTTTTTCAAGAACACGGGCCTGATCGTTGGACATGCCTTCGAGCATTTCCAATTCGACGCGGTCTTCAACTCCGTGTCGGGAGCGGAGCAAGAGGGCGTAGGCGATGTCGAAGAGATTGTGGGAAGCGACGCCGATGCGAACGGCTACGGTGTTCTCAGGACGGCAGGCGTAGTGGAGCATCCGTTTGAAATTGGCATCGACGTCGGCCTTGTCGGAATAGGGTGCTTGTGGCCAGTCGTGCAGGGAGCCTTCGACTTTTTCCATGGCGAGATTGGCTCCTTTGACAATGCGGACCTTAATGGAAGTCTTGCGGGTCTTGGCCCACTCGGTGAGTTCCTTGAGAACCTGATACGAGTCGGGGAGATAAGCTTGCAGGACGATACCAGCTTCGAGGGATTGAAACTCCTCTTCGTCGAGAGTGCGGCGGAAGGCTTCGCACGTGAGGTCAAGGTCGCGGTATTCCTCCATGTCGAGATTGATGAACTTCCCGGTGCGGTAGAGTTTTCGGAGTCGTTCCTGGATCGCGGTGAGAGTGCCTTCTTCATCGAGGAGATTGATTTGGGAAAAGATGGCGGAGATTTTTACCGAGAGGTAAGTGCACTCGGGCTTGCTGAGGAGAGTGAGGTTTTCCTGGAGGCGGTTTTCGGCCTCTTCCTCGCCAAGAATCGCTTCACCGAGAAGGTTGAGATTGACGCGATTCCGGGAGGCGAAGTAGCGGGTGAGCTTGTCGTCTTCGCGGGAGAGAATGACGCGTTGGGAATCGCGGCGGATTTGGGCGGTGACGGCGGGCATCACGAGCTTTGGGAAGAGGTGGGAGGCCAGGGCGCCTGCGCGCATCATGATTTTTTGATGTGGCTTGAGGTAGGCCGGGATGCCGTGGCGGGCGATGAGTTGGCGAAAGACCCGGGCTTGGGCATTGGCGGTGGGCGGGCGGAACACTTCGTCGGCGAGATGGAAGGTGAGTTCCTTTCCGGCGGTGTCGGCGAGGAGGCGGGTCATCTTGTGAGCCTCGCTTTTCTCGATTGGGGTCCGGGCCGCGCGGGCGGTGGTGAGGAGTTCGGCGGCCAGGGTGCAGGCTTCGTCGACGAGGCCGGCGGTGATTGAATCGCTGGTGATTTCCGAATGCGATAGCTGTGGAGACGACATTGAAGCCAAAGATAACAAGTAATTTGGGCGAGGTCTTGACCGTGTGACTTGCCACGGGCGTAGGAATCGGTGAAAAGGAGGTGAGATGACCACCGAAACCGTAGACCGAATATTCCGTGTGATTCCGGATATCGTCTATTGCGTGAAGGATGTGGAGCGGGTCTACCGCTCGGTCAACCCGGCCTTCGCAGAGCGTTTGGGGTTGAAATCGGAGGCCCAGGTGATCGGGCGCAGGGCGGAGGAGCTATTTCCTGAGACACTGGCTGAGGTCTATCGGAAGCAGGATGAGGCGGTGCTTCAGGGAGGTGGTGAGGTGGTGGATCGTCTGGAGTTGATCACGAATCGCGATGGTTCTTTGGGTTGGTATCTCGCGAGTAAGTTTCCGCTGACTGATGAAGCGGGAGAGGTGACGGGCCTGGTCTCGATCTCGAGGGATCTCCAAAGTCCCAGCGTGGGGGATTTGAAAATGGCGGGCCTTCGCAAGGTGGTCGATTGGGTGCATGACCATCTTGATGAGGAAATTAAAGTGCCCGACCTGGCAAAGATCGCCGGAATGAATGGTTCCCAACTGGAGCGCCGCATGAAGCGGATTTTTAAATTGAGCGTCGGTCAGTATGTTCGAAAGCTTCGCGTTGATCGTGCCGCGGTGCTTTTGCGGGACACTGATCTGGGGATTGCGGAAATTGCTCTGCAATGTGGTTACAGCGAGCAGTCATCCCTGACTCGTCAGTTTAAAGCAGCGGTGGGGTGCCCTCCGGGAGAATTCCGCCGCCGGGAAGAATAAGCGGTTTATTTTTCGACGATAGCGCCGAGATCGAGATATTCGCTTCCCGGAAGATCGCTTCGGTAAGGTATCCGATGTTTTCCATCTTCAGGCGTTCTTGAGTCGGCGGCTTTGCCAAAGCTGGAAGAAGACGGCGGCGAGGGCAATGAGCGCTCCGAAGAATTCGCGGCTCAGTTCGACGCGGGGGTCTGCGGCAGACATCGAGTTCTGGGCCATGGTGGCGGGTTTGTCTCCGAAGATGTTTTCCCAGAGGCCGGGGCCGGACATGGCCATCTCGAAGAGGCAGGCGACGATCGCGATCACGAAATACCACTTGGGGAGTTTTCGGAAGGAGACCACAACGAAGCCGACGGCGATGATGAGGTAGAAGATGAGCCAGAGGGCCGAATCCAGGGCTGGATTGTCCATGAAGGGGTCGCTGTAGATCGAGGGGTCGATGTCGTTGCGCTGGACCCAGGCAAAGAAGGCGAAGAGGGCAGCGAGGAGGAAATTGGCGATTTTCATCTGAGTTGAATTGATTATTGAGAGATACCGGAGAGGAGCTAGCGTCCTTTCCATGCCTCGAAAGATCTTGTTTGTTTGCACTGGGAATACCTGCCGGAGCCCGATGGCGGAAGGAATTTTTCGCAAGGCCGTCGGAGACGCTAATTATGAGGTGAGCTCGGCAGGCGTGGCCGCCCAGCCGGGATGTTCGGCCAGCCGTGAGACTTTGGAGGTGCTGAGGGACCAGGGGGTTGAGCTGCCGGGGTTCCGGAGCCGCATGGTGGACAAGGAGATTTTGAAGGATGCGGAGGCCGTTTTCTGCATGACGGCGAGCCATCTCGAGATGCTGGAGATGATGTTTCCGGAGTTTGAGGAGAAATACCATCTCGCTTGTGACTTCGTGGAATGCAACGGGCAGGTCGGTGTGGATGTGCCTGATCCCATCGGGATGGGGCGGCAGGCCTACGACTCGGTCTCGCGCGTAATGAACGAGGCGATGGGCGGGATTATCGGCTTTCTCGATGAGAGGGCGGAATAAGGCTCTCTTTTCTCAGTGAGCGCTTGCCATTTGTCCTTCGAGGATGCAGGGAAGGGGCGTCCTTATGAGTGCTGAGTCTTACCGCATTGCAGTTGGAGCCGATCACGGCGGAGTTGAATTGAAAAACGCGATCGTGGAGGCGCTGAAAAGCACCGCCCATGAGGTGATTGATTACGGCACGCAGGGGATGGATTCGGTCGATTACCCAGACTTTGCCCATGAGGTGGGACGGGCCGTTCATGAAGATCGCAGCGACCGGGGAATCCTTGTCTGCACCTCGGGCGTGGGAGTTTGCCTCGCCGCAAATCGTTTTCGTGATGTCCGGGCAGCCAACGTTCGCACCGTCGAAGAGACCAAGACGACCCGCTCACACAATGATGCCAATGTGCTCTGCCTCGGCCAGACCGTGGTGTCGGCTGAAACCGCTCTCGAAATGGTGGAGGCCTTCCTGTCCAGCGACTATGAAGGTGGGCGTCACGACGCGCGGCTTTGCAAGGCCTCGGGAAGTCGTCTCGCGATGACGGACACGGAAGTCTTCGAAGCGATTCGCGGCGAGGAAAAACGTCAGCGCAGTCACATCGAGTTGATTGCTTCGGAAAACTTTTGCAGCCCGGCAGTCATGGAGGCTCAGGGTTCGCTTCTTACCAACAAGTATGCCGAGGGCTATCCCGGGCGTCGTTGGTATGGCGGATGTGAAAATGTCGACGTCGTCGAAGAACTTGCGATCAGCCGACTCAAGGAAATTTATGGAGCGGACCACGCCAACGTGCAGCCTCACTCCGGAAGTCAGGCCAACACGGCGGTTTATTTCGCAGTGCTTCAGCCTGGCGACAAGATCCTCACCATGGATCTCGCGCATGGTGGTCACCTCACGCACGGACATCCGGCCAATTTCTCGGGACGTCTTTACGATGTCACTCACTACGGTGTGAGTGCGGAGGATGAGGCAATCGATTACGATGCGCTTGAAATTCAGGCGAAGGAAGTGCAGCCGAAGCTGATTACCTGCGGGGCGAGTGCTTATTCCCGGACGATCGATTTCGAGCGAATGGGAAAGATTGCCGAAGCAGTGGGAGCGTATCTCTTCGTTGACATGGCCCACATTGCCGGACTTGTCGCTGCCGGAGTTCATCCCAGCCCGGTGCCGCATGCTGATTTCGTGACGACCACAACCCACAAATCACTTCGTGGACCTCGTGGCGGTGTTATTCTTTGCAAAGAGAAATACGCCAAGAAGATCGACGGTCGCGTTTTCCCCGGAGTGCAAGGTGGCCCGCTTATGCACGTCATCGCAGCCAAGGCGGTTTGTTTTGGTGAGGCTCTCAAGCCCGGCTTCAAGGAGTATCAAGCACAGGTCGTTAAGAACGCTCAGGCCATGTCTGCGCGTCTTGCGGAAAATGGTTACCGCATCGTTTCCGGCGGCACCGACAACCATGTCTTCATGGTTGATCTTCGCCCGGTGGGGCTCGACGGTTCCATCGTTTCCGACACCCTCGACAAGGTGGGCATCACGGTGAACAAGAACTCTATTCCTTTCGACGAAGCCGGCCCCATGAAGCCCAGCGGTATCCGCATCGGAACTCCAGCCGTCACCACCCGTGGCATGAAGGAAGACGATGTCATCGCGGTGGCGGATCTCATTCACGAAGCGCTCCAGGCGCGTGAGGATGAAACCCAGCTAGCAAAAATCCGCGAGAAGGTCTTTGCCTTCAACGCGGATTTCCCACTTCCCTGGTAAAGTGAGTTATACGGAATCCTCCGAGCTAATGAACTTATAGACGAGGGCTCCGATGACGCCGCCCATGATCGGCGCGACCCAGAGGGGCCAGAGTTGGCTTGCCATTCCCCAAGCATCATCATTCTATTCGCGATGACTGATTGATGAAAAATCGGATTCAGAGTTAGTTCACTTCACATTTCCCTTTTCTCTCTTCACTCTTCCGCCGTGCCTGTGGAACCGATTACGACGACTGGTGAGATTCTCGCTGTATTGAGCGACCGTGCCTTCACGGTGCGTCTGCCTAATGGCAAGGAAGTGATCGGGCATCCGGCGAAGGCGATGAATCCGCGCAAGCCCGAGTTGGTGGTGGGGGTGAAGGTCGCTCTAGAAATGACGCCCTTCGATTTTGAAAAAGCGCGAATTGCTGATATTGTCACGCCGTAGTTCACCTAATGTCCCGCAATTATATCATCGGCACGGCCGGCCACATCGACCACGGAAAGTCGACCTTGGTCCAAACTCTCACTGGAACCAATCCCGACCGACTCCCGGAAGAGAAGGAACGCGGGGTTACCATTGAATTGGGTTTTGCGCATTTTTCTCTGCCGGTGCCCAAGACATCGGATGACACCTTCGAACTCGGAGTGGTGGATGTCCCGGGGCACGCCGACTTCGTGAACAACATGGTCGCGGGCGTGGGTTCGATTGACCTGGGGATCTTTGTGGTGGCGGCGGATGATTCGTGGATGCCGCAGTCGGAGGAGCACTTACAGATTTTGACTTACCTGGGGATTCGCAATTTCATCGTGGCACTGACCAAGGCGGACCTTTGCGAGGACCTGGAATTTGTGACGGAGATGCTGGCAGATGATCTTCAGGGAACGGCTCTCGAGGGTGCTCCCATCGTGCCGATTTCCGCGCCGACCGGCTTTGGGATGGAGCTTTTGAAGGAGACGATTGCCAGTACGCTGCTGGAGACTCCGGCGCCCCGGAATTTCGGACATCCGAGATTAGCAGTGGACCGGGCCTTCTCGCCCAAGGGCGTGGGCACGGTGGTGACGGGGACATTGGCCGGTGGGGAGTTGAAAACAGGAGATTCCTTGATTGCCTATCCATCGGGCTTGAAGACGAGTGTGCGTGCCATTCAAAACCATTCCTCGTCGGTGGATCATGCCATGCCGGGAATGCGGACGGCGCTCAATCTCCCCGACCTTCCGCTGACGTCAAAAGGCAAGAAGATC
>ERZ1048068.3631-NODE-3631-length-10065-cov-4.238961_pt1 | contig 10065 bp, 10 predicted proteins | sample MGYA00383098_ERZ1048068 | MGnify/ENA primary metagenome ERZ1048068 (study PRJEB29581, sample SAMEA5548368) | metagenome | biome: marine; feature: coastal; material: water | depth 1 m | study: Short-term variability in the microbial, nano- and picoplankton... | reverse complement strand
TCGCCAGACGAATTTGAGATTTGTAGGGCTAAAGCAGGAGGGTAGCGTAATCGGTTTAAGAACGCAGACTACTTTTTCTCAGATGAATAACGGTATCTATCGCAACTCGAACCTATTCGCCTACTATTTGATCAAGCGCTACATCTGATAACGACGCTAACAAGCGCCGCACTGACCTCCTCAAATCCCCCAAGGAAAAAGCCTTCTCGAATAGTACATCGGGTAAATCAGGGATACGTAAAATAACCCTGCGCCATTCGTGCACCAGCGATAGGCGAAGGACCGCTCGATCCAGCTCTGAAAAATCCAAGGTGGTCGGGAGCTCTGCCGATCTGGCCTGCAATTTTAGAGCCGCTGATTGAATGTCGCTGCCGACCAGTCGGTCCACCATCCAGATCGGCAGAGGATCCCTGACAGGGATGTTCATCGCCCCGTCACATTCTGACATCACGAGGCTCATCGCAGACGATAATCGCAGGCCATTGGGCGCGACACTATTTGGATCATAAAGGGCAAGGATCGCCGTTTTTTTTGGAGTGGTTCCATAAATGCGGAAGGCCGCCTCTCGGCTTAGCTTGAGCCCGTTATCGCTCAGGCGATAATGGCTTTCGCGGCCAAATTTTTTACTTTCAAGCCAATCCTCCTTGCGCAGCCGATGCAATGCAACGCGCGTTGCCTCGGGTTTTACCCTGATTTGCGCCGTCAACTGGGTAAGCGTGCGGGAGCTGATATAGCGACCTTCCTTGCGCGCCATATCGCCGAAAATCGTGACAATAAAAGACCAGACGCGGGGTGTTTCGTCGCCAAGGATATGTTCAATTGCAGGGTTCATTAATTGTCTTCCGGCTCCACAGCAATCGTTTTCAATGCGTGGTCGTTTACTGATATCGCATTTTGGGAACCCCCGAAAAGGTCACTCCCCACAAATTATGTAATTCGAAGATTTTGAATAGTACACATTGGGATCCCCATTAGATGTTGGATACGATAATTGACCACTTGGTTGGCTCATGCAACGGTAAATCATCTTTTGGGAAGAAGGAGCAGATTTATGAGCGATACAATTCAATGCATTGAGCATGATGGGTGGTTTGAAATCACATTAAACCGACCTGACCAGCTGAATAGTTTTAACGATGAAATGCATCTGGCCCTGCGAGCGTGTTTGAATAGCGCGCGCGGTAAATCAGCGAGGGCCGTCTTATTGACCGGAGCCGGGCGTGGGTTTTGTGCGGGTCAGGATTTAGGTGATCGCGATCCGTCAAAAATAAGTGGGACGATTGACCTTGGCGAAACTGTGAGCACATTTTATGCCCCGCTCGTAAAACAAATTCGCGAACTGCCTTGTCCGGTTGTGTGTGCGGTAAATGGTGTCGCGGCAGGCGCTGGCGCCAATATTGCTTTAGCCTGTGACATCGTCCTTGCCGCTAAGAGCGCCAAGTTTATTCAATCCTTTGCCAAGGTCGGCTTGATCCCCGACACTGGAGGCAGTTGGCATCTGCCCCACCTCATCGGGGAAGCGCGCGCTAAAGGATTGGCTTTTACTGCCGAACCGCTTACTGCTGAAAAAGCCGAAAGCTGGGGCTTAATTTGGAAGTCGCTTGAAGATTCCAAATTGATGGACACTGCACGGGCCATGACGGGAAGCTTTGCCGCAGGACCTACTTTAGGTCTTGGGCTCACCAAAGAGGCGATCCAAACTGCCTGGGATAGTGATTTGCTAACGCATCTTGAAAAGGAAGCGGAATTTATGAAACGCTGCGGCGAGAGTGCTGATTACGCCGAAGGGGTTAGCGCGTTCGTGCAAAAACGCGCGCCGAACTTTAAGGGGTATTAATGAGAGTGCAGAGCGGGTCCCAAAGAATATAGGGAATACATATAGATGAAGGATTTAACACCAGAAAAATCGGACCTTGATGCTATTGAAACCGCATCGAGAGATGAAATTAGGGCACTGCAATTGGACCGCCTGAAATGGTCTTTGCGCCACGCTTATGACAATATTGACATGTATCGGGACCGCTTTGATGCAGCCGGTGTGCATCCAGATGATTTGACTGATCTGCCGGATTTGGCGAAATTTCCCTTTACTGAAAAAAGTGATCTGCGCGATCACTACCCATTTGGCATGTTTGCCGTACCAAATGAAAAAATTATTCGTATTCATGCCTCGTCTGGCACAACTGGCAAACCCACTGTGGTTGGCTATACCAAGCATGATATCGATGTTTGGGCAGACTTGGTTGCGCGCAGCTTGCGCGCCTCGGGCGTGCGCCCCGGCGATTTGGTGCATTGTGCATATGGCTATGGATTGTTTACCGGCGGCCTTGGTGCACATTACGGCATTGAGCGATTGGGCGCGCGGGTCGTGCCAATGGGTGGTGGACAGACCGAAAAACAAATTACCTTGATCGAGGATTTTAAGCCCAAAGCTATCATGGTTACGCCTTCATATATGCTCAATATTCTGGAGGCTTATCGCGACGCAGGTCTTGACCCGCGCGCCTCATCGCTAGAGGTTGGGATTTTTGGCGCTGAACCATGGACTGACGCCATGCGCGAGGAAATCGAACAGGCTTTTGATATGCATGCAGTGGACATCTACGGCCTGTCAGAGGTAATGGGACCCGGTGTGGCAAATGAATGCGTCGAAACCAAAGACGGGCTACACGTTTGGGAGGACCATTTTTATCCTGAAATAATCGACCCCGAAACCGGTACGGTGTTGCCGGACGGGTCAGAGGGAGAATTGGTTTTCACTTCGCTTACCAAAGAGGGCATGCCTATGGTCCGCTATCGTACACGAGATTTGACTCGCCTGTTGCCGGGCACCGCACGAAGCATGCGGCGCATCGAGAAAATCACAGGGCGGTCGGACGACATGATCATTCTGCGTGGGGTCAATGTATTCCCGACACAAATCGAGGAACAGGTTTTGGCCATCGACGCTCTGGCTCCTTATTTCCAAATCGAATTGGTGAAAATAGGCCGTATGGATGCTATGCGAGTTTATGCTGAGGTGCTCTCCAATGCTGCCACGGAGGAGGCGCGTTCTGTAGCGGCTGACTCTTTGCGTCAACGTATTAAGGATATCGTCGGTGTGTCAACCGAGGTCGCTGTTGGGGCTCCCGGAACGGTCGAGAGGTCGCAAGGCAAAGCTCGCCGTCTGATCGACAATCGATGAGCTGTTCTGCTCAGCCCGATCAGCACCGCTTGGCAAATACTGTGATGCCTTAGGTTTCAAATTCTATATCAACCCGTTCGCTCTTTGGGTAAGCCTGGCAGGCCAAGACATAACCTTGTTCAATTTCATAGTCCTCAAGCGCGTGGTTAGCGACCATTTCAACTTCTCCCGCGCCCACCTTGCAGCGACAGGTTGAACACACACCAGCTTTGCAGGAAAATGGTGCATCGAGAGCGTGGTCCAAGGCCGCCTCAAGGATTGATTGATCGGTTTCCATGGTGATCTGATGCTTTATCCCGTCGATGATAATGCTTAATTCAGTAGGCTTATAGGTGGACGCATCAACCTTTTTTCGCTGATCTAAACGTCCTTGTTGGGCCGCAGCAAAAAGCTCAAATTTAATCCGTTCATCGGGCAAACCATGCGCACGCAGGGCTTTGGCAATGCCCTGCATCATCGGTTCAGGGCCGCAGATAAAAGCGGTATCTACAGCGCCAATATCGACCCAGTGTTTGAACAAAAGGTGGCATTTTTCTTCGTCCACGCGCCCATGGAAAAGATCGATATCGGCCGCACCGGTTTCCAAAACATGCAGGATGGTGAGCCGGCTCATAAATTGATTTTTTAGGTCTTCAAGTTCTTCTTTAAACATGATGGTATTGACGTCCCGATTGCCATAGACCAAACAGAATTCTGAGTACGGCTCGAGTGTTAGCGTAGTCTGGAGGATCGATAAAACAGGAGTAATGCCCGAACCGCCGGCAAACGCGATGTATTTTTTATGCACCTCGGGTTCGATGGCTGTATGAAAATTGCCCATGGGCGCCATTCCATCAATCTGCATTCCGGGGGTTAGTCTATCATTAGCCCAATTCGAAAAAGCGCCGCCGTCGACCCGCTTTATGCTGACTTTCAGACTTTCGCCCTTGCCTGCACAAATCGAATAGGAGCGGCGAAGCTCTGTTCCTTCAACGATTTGACGAAAAGTTAGGTATTGCCCTTGGGTAAAATCAAAAACCTGTGCGTCATCTAACGGTTCGAGGGACACGACGATAGCATCTCGGATTGTTTTCTCGACCTTTGTTACGATCAAGGAATGGAATTTTGCCATTGTACGGTCCTAAATACATTTGAAATAGTCAAAAGGCTCTCGGCATGAGTCGCATCGCCAGTGCGCTTTGCACGGCGTGGAGCCAAACTGGGAGACAAGACTGACGCCATCCGACCCGCAGCTCGGACACTCCTCCGGCTTGCCTCTGGCACTTGGGGGGGCAATACCATATTCGCGCAATTTTGCTTTGCCCTTTTCCGACATCCACTCGGTCGTCCAAGGTGGCGAGATTTGCTGTTTGATGGCAAGCTCCTCTAAGCCGTGGGCCAACAACACTTTTCTTACATCCTCTTCGATTACCCGCGTGGCTGGGCACCCTGAATAGGTTGGGCTCAGCGTGACATTGAGCACAGTGCCAGAATAGGCAATGTCCCGAACGATACCCAAATCGACCAGTGAGATTACTGGGATTTCAGGATCAGTCACCTGTTCCAACCATTGCCAAACTGTGTCGATCTCCGGGCGCGCTACCATGTTGCCCCCGGATAGGCACGTTGTAACCACTGCATTTGCGCGAGCAAATGTCCTAAATGTTCGCTGTGCTGCTTGCCCGAGCGCCCGCCCGAATGGGCAAAATTACCTTCCGGCATGGCTAGATTTGCAGCTCCTAGCACTTCAGTGACGTGAGCATCAAAACGGGCTCTCAAAGATGAAGGAAGGGGCGCTATATCCTTTTCATTTAGCGCTCGATCGCCCGCATCGGTCTCAAACAATTCGCCGACAAATGCCCATTGATCGTCCAGGGCGGCTTGCATTCGATCATGGCTTACCTCGGTGCCATCGCCAAGCGCAATGACCGTCGTGGCTGAGCGCTCAATGTGGTATTTGGCTTCTTTCAGGGATTTCGCAGCAATCGCCGCAATGCGCGTGTCGCTGCTGTTGATCAGCTCGGACAATAGCTCCACATGATAAGCGTCAAACAGAAACTGTCGCATTATTGTTTGACCAAAATCGCCGTTCGGACGTTCGACCAAAATAGCATTTCGGAAATCCCATCCATCGCGCAGCATTGCCAGGTCATTGGAGCTCCGCCCCGCGCCTTCTACCTCGCCCGCAAGTCCTAGCCACATTTGCGTTTGTCCCAATAGATCAAGCGCGATATTCGCCAGAGCAATATCCTCCTCTAGGATCGGAGCGTGGCCGCACCACTCGCTCACTCGGTGGGACAGTATTAGAGTGTTGTCCCCCTGCCGAAGCAGGAACTCGAACAAGGGGTCGTGCATTACATCGCCCCTACATCGTCGGGGATGTCGAAGAATGTCGGGTGACGATAGACTTTTGATTGGGCGGGTTCATACATCGGCCCTTTATCTGATGGCGATGACGCAGTGATTTTTGATGCTTCGACAACCCAAATGCTTAACCCTTCATTGCGGCGCGTATAAACATCGCGCGCATTTTTGATAGCCAATTCTGCGTCCGGTGCGTGCAGTGACCCCGCATGGCGATGCGATAATCCATGTTTCCCGCGGATAAAAATCTCCCAAAGCGGCCACTCATTATCTATGGCTGGACTACTCATTCGCTGACCTCGCTCTCTTTTGTGGCCTTTTTGCGGGCATGTTCCATCATGCCGTCGCGCACCCATTTACCATCATCCCAAGCCTTATTGCGGGCGGCCAGACGCTCGCTATTGCAAGGTCCATTTCCTCCCAAAACCTCAAAAAATTCATTCCAGTCTGGCTCGGAGAACTCATAGTGACCAGTTTTTTTGTTTAGGCGCAGGTTTTCGTCGGGAATTGTTAGACCCAGATAATCGGCCTGCGGTACTGTTTGGTCGACGAATTTTTGACGCAATTCATCGTTCGAATTCATTTTTATTTGCCATTTCATGGATTGCTCTGTGTGCACGCTTTCGGTATCCGGCGGGCCGAACATCATCAGAGAGGGGCCCCAAAAACGATCTAACGCATCCTGCGCCATGCGCTTTTGTGACGCAGACCCTTGCGCCATTTTCATCATAATGTCGAAACCCTGCCTCTGGTGAAAGCTCTCCTCTTTGCAGATACGCACCATGGCGCGAGCATATGGTCCGAAAGATGTTCTCTGAAGCGGCACTTGGTTCATGATAGCGGCGCCGTCTACGAGCCAGCCAATCGCTCCCATGTCGGCCCATGTCAGTGTCGGATAGTTGAAGATCGACGAATATTTCATCCGACCGTCAAGCAACATTTCTGTCAGCTTATCGCGGCTAACGCCCAATGTTTCTGCCGCACAATAAAGATAGAGACCATGACCTGCTTCGTCTTGAACTTTGGCCAACAGTATTGCTTTGCGTTCCAATGTGGGCGCCCGCGTTATCCAGTTGCCTTCTGGCAATTGACCAACTATTTCGGAGTGCGCGTGCTGACTGATTTGGCGGATCAGCGTTTTACGATAACCCGCAGGCATCCAATCTTTCGGTTCAATTTTTTCACCTGCATCGATGCGCGCCTGAAACGTTTCAAGCTCCGGACCGCCAATTGCTTTCTCAGATTTTACCATTTGCGCATACATCAGATTTCCCCTTTTGCTCGTTTAAAGCCCTCACAGAGCTGAGAACGTTCGAACATTAATTTGGATAACACGGTTAACGCCATCTCTCAACGATTATGTTACATAAAAGGCGAGAAAATTTTATTTTGTAACGCTTAATATATTTCAGGACCCCCACACGCAAGCGGCTCCGACACAAAAACAGGCAACACTTTTTGCCAGAATAGGAAAAAGGCCGAATGCTATTTTCGTTGGCGAAGCGCTTTCCCCGCATGTCTAGAGAGGTATATAAGTAACTGCAGAATGGATTTTGACCAGGCACTGTCCTGGCTGGTTTCATCTTTAGGGTCCGAATTTTATCTGCATCCGTCAGAAGAGATAGTCAAATATACTTTAAGCTTGCGAACCGTTTTATGAAGACCAATCAAGTTTATTTAACTATTAAAGCGGCCCAGGGCGAACTGGGTCAGATCCATCCCAGTCTTTTGCTGCATCTTCAACTAGAGCGAACAAGTCCAGATATACCGGATTATTGTCCCAAAGTTCTATGAAGTGACCAACGCTATCTACCGTATCGAAATATACCAGAGGCGCGTCGCCTACCGTGCACTCAAAAGCCACCTCATGCCCCATTTCAGCGTACTGGTTGCATGTCGCTTCAAAATTTTCTGGCATCATGCCAAAATGGTGTATTCCGGTTTTACCTGCATCTAAAAACTCTTTATATACCGACGGAGCGTCATTTTCACAATAAATCAGTTCTATTTGCACATCCCCGGAATTTCCAAGCGCAATAGAGACGTCGGCATTTGACGTCCCCCCACGATATTTTTGATTTTCTAAAGGGCAATGCTCCAACATAAAAAATGGCCCGACTTTGAGGTGATCAGTCCAGTATTTCAGAGCTTTTTCCATATCCCTGACCACATAAGCAATTTGGCGAACAGTATATAAAGGTTGTGTCATTAATTTGCCTCCTGCAATAAAGCTAACGAATTTTAACCGGCACCAACAAGAACCGTTTCTCTCTCAATTCCAATACGATATGTTACACAACAATCGTCGAAATTGCATTCGGTTTTGAGACTGAAGCATTGCGCTATATATCGGGAGTTACCGACAGGCTGAATTAGTTTGGCGCATTGAGAGGGGACACGTATGGTTGATAAAAAAACTCTCGATGTTGGGTCTTTTTTTCGTGATAGAAATATAAAAAGTCTCTCTATAGCTTTAAGGCCTTATCACGCCAGAGTGAGAAAATTTTAGTGCCAAATCTCAAGAATTCTTTGAAACCTAGGGCTGTCCTGGCACTGATGCTGCCCGCCCTGAAGGTCGAGATAAAAGTCGTCGCGCATTTATAAGCCGCGCCCTTTTGGCGGGCTGAAAAGGCCTGTTTATAAAAAGCCTGTGTATTACTACTTTTAGCAGTGGCAAAACCGCTCTCGCGCGATACCGACTCAGTTACAGTTTGTTCAGTTATGTGTTGCGCGACATTGTTAGGTCGCACATGTGAGGAGATTAGTCATGGCTGGTAAACCTGAGAAAATGGGAAATCGGTATGTCAATGATTTGCGGCGTTTGGATTTCGCCCAATCGGAGGCCAAACGGATAAGTTTTGGCTGGCAGGCTTTTGCTGTTGCTGGCTTATTTCTCGTGGCGGCTGGGTTTTACGGATTTTCTAGTCTCGATGTGGCACCTGAAGATGTCTTTATCCTCATCGCCGCCGCCTCGATTGGCGGTTATATGGCGCTGAATATTGGCGCCAATGATGTGGCCAATAATATGGGGCCAGCGGTTGGCGGGCGTGTGCTGACCATCACCATGGCGGTGATTATCGCCGCCGTATGCGAAAGCGCCGGGGCGCTGTTGGCCGGCGGTGATGTGGTGAAAACCGTGGCCAAGGGGATTATCGATCCGGGCAATGGCGTGGCAGTTGAAGATTTCCGCAATTTGATGCTCAGCGCGCTGCTGGCGGCGGCTTTATGGATTAATCTGGCCACTTGGCTCAATGCGCCTGTGTCGACCACCCACTCGATTGTTGGAGGGGTGATGGGGGCCGGCATTGCGGGCGCCGGTTTCGGACTGGTTAACTGGGTGACGATGGGCAATATCGCCATTAGCTGGGTGGTTTCGCCCGTGTTTGGCGGGCTGGCAGCGGCCAGCCTGTTGCTGTTCATAAAGGTGAGAATTCTCCGCGTTGACGACCGCTTATCGGCGGCGCGCAAGTGGGTGCCGGTGCTCATCGGCCTGATGGCGTCGGCCTTCGCCGCTTATATGGCGATGAAAGGGCTGAAGAAGATTTGGAAGCCTGCCAGCCAAGAAGTGGTGATGTATTCGATTTTGGCGTTCTTTGTCGCTTGGGGTTTGGCGGTGCCATATATCCGCTCGCGAGCTCAAAGCTTGAGTAATCGCAAGAAAGATATTTATAAATTATTCAACCTGCCGCTGGTCATCGGCGTGTCGCTCTTGTGCTTTGCCCATGGCGCCAATGATGTGGCCAATGCGGTTGGCCCGCTGGCGGCGATTGTCTCGACCTTCACCGCTGATAGCGTGGCGGCGAAAGTATCGGTGCCGTTCTGGGTGATGGCGATTGGCGCCGCCGGTTTGGCTTTGGGGCTGTTCTTGTTTGGGCCGAAGCTGATCAACACAGTCGGTGATAAAATTACCCGCCTCAACGCCCCACGGGCCTATTGCGTGGCGCTGGCCTCGGCGGTCACGGTGTTGATTGCAACCTCATTCGGGCTGCCGGTGAGCTCGACGCATATTGCGATTGGGGCTATTTTTGGCGTTGGTTTCCTGCGCGAATATGTTGAGAACCCGAATAAAAAACGCCTGAAACCCGGCCATAAGCTGAATGAAAGCGCGCAAGATGCGTTTAACAACATCAACCATCGCTTGCGGCGCAAGTTGGTGCGGCGTCGGTTTGTGTTGTCGATTGCGGCGGCGTGGGTGATTACCGTGCCGGCCTCGGCTACTGTTTCAGCTTCGCTTTTTTATGCTTTGCAATATCTAACACGCATGGCGCAATAGCCTCGAACTGCGTGATAAGCTTGCGGAAATCCTCGCGGTCGCTCACACGATGGGCGTCTTCCAGCAGCGCCCAATGGCGTTCCCGTTTTTTGCGCTCCGGCCAGTCGTCAAATTGTTCGGTCACCAACATTGGGTAATAGGTTACCGCTGTGCGGGTGATGTGGTCGCCGTCGGATTTACCGATGACGGTGGTGATTGGCAAATCGGCGATGATTTTGCCCTTGAGACCAGCTTCTTCAAAGGCCTCGCGTTTGCAGCCTTTTTT
>ERZ1048068.3629-NODE-3629-length-10069-cov-65.336629_pt1 | contig 10069 bp, 8 predicted proteins | sample MGYA00383098_ERZ1048068 | MGnify/ENA primary metagenome ERZ1048068 (study PRJEB29581, sample SAMEA5548368) | metagenome | biome: marine; feature: coastal; material: water | depth 1 m | study: Short-term variability in the microbial, nano- and picoplankton... | reverse complement strand
CCAATGGTAGTGCAGGGTCTCCCTGTGTGAGAGTAGGAAATCGTCAGGCTTTTTAACTTTAAAAGGCTCTCATTTATGAGGGCCTTTTTTTTATGTTTTTTTCTGTGATAATGCTTATATGATTATCGGATTAACAGGCGGAATAGGCTCAGGAAAATCAGCTGTAGCTAATTTATTCAAGACTCATGGCATTGATGTGATAGAGGCTGATGCAATAGCTAATAAGGCTCTAGATACAGGCAGTCAAGGTTACACGGCTTTTATAAAGATTTTTGGTAACGACTACCTTCACAAAGATTTAAGTGTAAATAAATCCTATTTAAGAAAGAAAATTTTCACTAATCCAAGGTTAAAAAAGACTTTAGAAAATATCATTCATCCTATTGTAGGTGAAACTGTTTCTAATTTAATTAGTCTATCTACTTCCCCATATCAAATTATAGAAGTCCCATTAATATACGAAACTGGCTCAAAAGATAATTATGACAGAATACTTGTGGTTGATTGCAATGAAACACTTCAAGTTCAAAGAGCTTCTTCAAGAGATTCTGTGGACCAGGCAAGTATTAAAAAAATTTTATCAAATCAAGCCTCCAGAGATCAAAGGCTTAGTATTGCAGACGATGTGATTACAAATAATAAAGATATAGAGAATTTAAAAATCGAAGTTAAAAAATTTCACAAACTTTACTTGAATCTACTTAAGGATTGAATATGAATAAATGCCCGCGTTGCGAAAAGGCTGCAAGCCTTAGTAGCGAAAATAAACATAGACCTTTTTGTTCTGAGGTATGTAAGTTAATAGATTTTGGTGATTGGGCTAATGAAGACAACAGGATTTCTAGGCCCGTTGATTCAGAAGATTTCTACGAAGATTAGCTATTTATCTTATACTTTATAAAACCTTCCACTCACCGCTATTAATTAGAGCTTGAGCTTTTTTATATTTTATTTCCTTTGTTTCTTTGCCGTTGGAAATTTTTACCAATTCATTTCTTCCAATTTTTGGATCCTCTCTTTTTATAGAAGCTTGAGCATTATTGGTTCCTGAGAAATTCGCTTGATCAGTATTATTTGTATTGTTTTCTTTATTTAAGATTAATTCATTTTCATCATTTGTACTTTTCCTTCCAGCATTCTTTAAATCTTCTTCTGATGAAATTTTTAATGAAAATAATACTCTTATAGTCTCAAAATCTATCTCATCAAGCATGCCTTGAAACATATGGAATGCCTCTTTTTTAAATTCATTTTTTGGATTTTTTTGAGCATATGCCCTTAAGCCCACACTGCCTCTTAGATGGTCTATTTCAGCTAAGTGCTCCTTCCAATGTACATCAAGAACCTGCAGCATAATCTGTCTCTCAAGATCTTTTAGATTCTCCCCTAACAAAGTGTACTTATCCTTATAATGATTTTTAGCAAAATCGATTATGTTTTCTGCAATCGAGGTTGGGAGTAATTTTTTATCCTCTTTTGCCTTTAAACTTATGCTAGTCTCTAAGTTAAATGTTTCCTGAAGATATAAATCTAACTCATCCAGCCTCCACTGTGATTCAATCGATTCTAATGGCACATACTGATGTGTAATGGATCTAAATTGCTGCTCTATAAGAATTTGAATAGTATCGTTTATTGATTCTTCTTCAAGTAACTGGTCTCTTAATGAGTAAGTGGCCTTTCTTTGATCATTTGAAACATCATCATATTCCAATAAGTTTTTTCGAGCATCAAAATTTCTAGCTTCAATCCTTCTCTGTGAATTTTCAATACTTCTCGATAGCAGTCCATGCTCTATTGCTTCATCCTTCATTCCCATTTTTTCAAATAGATCTTTCCTTGAATCCGTTATGAATAGACGCAATAAATCATCATTCATTGATAAGAAAAATCTTGAGTATCCAGGATCGCCTTGCCTGCCAGATCTTCCTCTAAGTTGATTATCTATCCGTCGAGATTCATGCCTTTCTGTTCCTAATATATGCAATCCTCCAGCCTCCAAAACAGTTTTATTATTTTTTTCCCAACTAATTGGATCTTGATCTTCTTTATTTCCACCTAGAACTATATCAGTTCCTCTTCCTGCCATATTAGTTGCAATTGTGACAACTCCAGGTCGACCTGCATTAGCTATAATTTCAGCTTCTTTCTCATGGTGCTTTGCATTTAGGACTTGATGAGGAATTTTTGCTTTTGTTAAATAGTCAGATACTACTTCAGACGATTCTACCGATGCAGTCCCTACTAAGACCGGTGCGCTCTTTTCTCTGATTTCAACAATTTCATTAACAAGCGCTTTAAATTTAGCATTTGTATTTTGAAATACTAAATCATTCATATCGCTTCTAGCCATTGGAACATTTGTAGGTATTATTACCACATTAAGGTTATAAATTTCCCTAAACTCTGGAGCTTCAGTGTCAGCAGTCCCTGTCATTCCAGACAGTGTTTTGAACAACCTAAAGAAATTTTGAAATGTGGTTGATGCTAATGTTTGGGACTCTCTTTGAATGGTCACATTTTCTTTGCACTCTAAAGCTTGATGCACCCCCTCACTAATCCTTCTGCCAGGCATCGTTCGTCCGGTATGTTCATCAATTAGTAATACTTCATTATTCCTTACCAAATAATGGACATTCTTTTTAAAAAGAAAGCTAGCTTTTAGACTTGCTTGAACAAACTTCATAATTTTTAAATTAGAAACAGAATACAAACCATCTTCTTGACCAATTATTCCAGCATCTTCAAGCATTGTTTCTACAATTAAATATCCATCATCAGTCAAATCAATAGTTCTATTTTTCTCATCAATAACAAAATGCCCCCTCTCATCATCTGAGAGAGGCTCCTCCTCAGTCTCTTCCCGATCTTGTTTTATAAGTTTTGGTATAAACCCTTTAATTTTTTTATACATTTCTGAGCTTTCAGCTGATGGACCAGAAATAATTAGGGGCGTTCTAGCCTCATCAATCAAAATTGAATCAACCTCATCGATAATTGCAAAGTCTAAAGAACATTGAACCTTATCTTCAGCTCTATGAGCCATATTGTCTCTTAAATAATCAAAACCAAGTTCATTATTAGTCGCATAAATAATATCTGAAGCATATGCCTGCTTTTTTTCATCTGGATCTTGATTTGAGTAAACGACACCGACAGTTAACCCAAGATATTCGTATACCGGCTTCATCCATTCAGCATCTCTCTTGGCTAGATAATCATTAACTGTAACCAAAACAGTTTTATTCCCAATAGACGCATTTAAAAATGCTGGAAGGGTGGCTACAAGAGTTTTTCCCTCTCCCGTTTTCATCTCAGCTATATTACCTTCAGATAAGGCCATGCCTCCAAGTAGCTGAGAATCAAAATGCCTAAGGCCAAGAGTTCTCATACTTGCCTCTCTAGTTGCAGCGAAGGCGAGCGGTAAAATTGATTCTAGTTGCTTGTCATTGCTATTATAGGATGCAAGAAGCTCACTTTTAAGGTCTTTAAAATATTGTTCTGTTTGTTTTTGGACTGTGTTCTCAAGACTGTTGATCTCTTTGACAGACATCATCATTCTTTGAATAACTCTATCGTTACTTGTTTTAAATATTTTTTTTAATAACTTAAACATATCCTATCAATTAATCATGAGTCTCCAAAAGGAGGCCTTGAATAAGAAATGGGGGCGTTATCAAAATTTTCAAATTCTATTATTTCATATGCATCATCAGAGGCTATTATTTTTTTTAATAGTTCATTATTAAGGGCATGGCCAGACTTAAAACCTGAGAATTGGCCAATAAGGTTATGGCCTAATAGATATAAATCTCCGATTGCGTCCAACATTTTATGTTTAACTATTTCATCTTCAAATCTAAGCCCTTCTTCATTTAGAATTTCGTTATCACCAAAGGCAATAGCATTTGAAACGCTGGCTCCTAGAGCAAGGTTTTGAGATTTGAGTAACTCAAGGTCATTCATTGAGCCAAAAGTTCTAGCCCTGCAAACTTCTTTAACAAATGATGTAGATGAGAAATCAATTATAGATTCAGATGGGAGTTTCTCATGAACAGGGTGGTCAAATTCAACTTTAAAAGAAACTTTAAACCCGTCATATGGTTTTATCGTGGCAAAAGCATCATCTCTTCTAACAGTTACTTCCTTTGTTACTTTAATAAATTTCTTTAATGACTCTTGTTCTTGCAAACCTGCTGACTGAATTAAAAAAACAAAAGGACTTGAACTACCATCCATTATAGGAACCTCAGGTCCGTCTACTTTAATAATGCAATTATCTATTCCCAAACCAGCAATTGCAGATAATAAATGTTCTATTGTAGAAACCTTTACATCATCTTTTATCAATGCAGTTGAAAGGCTCGTATCTCCAACATTTTCTACACGAGCTGGTATTTTTATATTCTCGTCGATATCAGATCGTATAAAATTTATTCCAGTATTAGGACCAGATGGAATTAGTTCCATATTTACAACTTTACCAGTATGAAGACCTATACCTTTTGCCTTAATAGCATTTCGAAGTGTTCTTTGTTTTAACATGTTAGAAGTCTAATAGAAAAAAATATCATATCAAGCTAAACCTTATTTCTTTGTCTAGCGGCCTCGGAAAGTATTATGCCCGTAGCGACTGAAACATTGAAACTTTTAAACCTACTGTTTGAAGCCAGATTGATAACATTGTCACATTTTTCCAGTGTCTTCTTTCTAATACCCGCTTCTTCAGATCCCATAACCAATGCACAAGGATCTATAAAATTATAATCCGTATAACTTTCTTTTGCATGCTCGCTCAGACCGCTTATGTGAATTCCACCTTCTTTCAAATATTTAAAACAATTAACTAAGTTTGTTACATGGAATATATTCACAAACTCAAAACCCCCAGCAGCCACTTTGTGTGAAATTGAATTTGAAGGTGCACAGTGATGCTTGTTTATAATAACCGCATCCACACCAGTAACAGCCGCAGATCTTATGCATGCACCCAAATTTCTAGGATCTATTACGTTGTCTAGAATAAGCAATAATGGGCTGCCCTCAAATGCATTAATATAGCCCTTTAAATCCTTAAAGTTCTTTTCTTCCTGTTCTTTTATGTAAGCTTCAGGCTCTTGCTTTAACTTAGAAGAGTTTTCGAAAGATATACCAGCCTTTTCCAGACTGGTCTTTAGATTGTTTAGCCTTTGATCATTACGTTTTGCAGGAAGAATAACTTTTTTAATAATTTCAGGAGTATTTTCAACAATGCTCTCAATGCTGTGAAAGCCTATCCTTAGATTACTATCTTTCTTGCTCATCTATTTTTTGTTACTTTTTGGCACAAGTGTTATTTTTCGCTCTTCTGGTAATACGTTGGCTATGGTAACTAACATAGATTGGCCTAATCTATATGATTTTCCAGTTTTTCTACCCTTTAAGGTATTTGATTCTTTGTCAAGAAAATATCTGTCCCCAGAAAGATCAGAAACATGTATTAGGCCAGAAACGTAAAAATCTTGAATTTCTGCAAATAAACCAAACTCGGCGACCCCGGTAACAATTGCACTAACCTCTTGCCCAATATACTTTTTTAAGAAGAAGCATATCATTTGTTGCGTCACTTGCCTCGATGACCTTTCAGCCACTCTTTCAAGATCAGACATATCAATACATATCTCTTCTATATTATCTTTATTAGTAGTATTTAATGAATTATTAAGAATATTCTTAATCATTCTGTGTGTCATAAGATCTGGGTATCTTCTTATTGGAGACGTGAAATGCGAATATCTTTGTAATTGCAACCCAAAATGGCCAAGCTCCTCCGTAGAATATTCTGCACGCTTTAAGCTTTGAAGCACCACTGTTTGAAGAGCTTTATTTAATTTATTATCTTTAGAATGCAAAAGGCATTGCTTTATTAAACTGGCTGGATCTTTAGAGAAAGATCCAGAGAAACCCTTTAAGGAAAAAAATTTTTTCAAGCTCTCTAACTTTAATTCATCTGGTTCTTCATGAATTCTATAAACACCAAAGTTATAATGTTTATTCATAAAGTTTGCGGCACAAACATTTGCAGCCAGCATTGATTCTTCCACCATTTGATGTGAAAAAAGTCTTTTAGGTAATATAATTTTATTAACTTTACCTTCAAGATTTATATCTAATATAGGCTCTTGGCTTTCTATTTCTAGCGCGCCTCTTTTGCTCCTAATCTTAAGCAATGTTTCAGTGAGTTTATGAAGAGACTTTATAGAGTTGCTAATATTGCTTTCAAGACCAGAGCCAACAGCTAAGAATTTATCTACTTCGGCATATGTCATTCTTTTGTGCGATTTTATTCTTGCTTCAAAAAAATTATAGCCTCGTACTTCTCCTAGCTCAGAAAAAGCTATTTCACAGACCACAACATTCCTTATTTGATTTGGTACTAATGAGCAAAGATTATTAGAAATTTCTTCTGGAAGCATAGGTATTACTTTCGACGGGAAGTATATAGATGTTCCTCTATTTAAAGCCTCATCATCAAGAGCGGTGCCAAGCTGAACTAATTCTGCCACATCTGCAATAGCTACACTTAAGGTAAAGGATGATTTTGAGTAAATGCAATGAATTGCATCGTCAAAATCTTTTGCATCTGAACCATCTATTGTTATAAATGGAACTTTGGTAAGATCTTTTCTTTTAGAATTTAAGTCTAGTTCTGTGTGCTTAAGTTCATTAAGCACTTCTTTACCCCATTCAAATGAAATATTATTTTCATCTATAACTTGAGATATGGTTGCTTCGAGTTCATTCATAAGAAGAGTTTAGTTTAATTAAGATAAAAAGGGGTTTATATTAGATTTATAGTTTATTAATTTTTTACTTTCTATATTCAAAATTCAGCCCAATAATTCTTCCTCTGGGATCATGCGCTCTTGAATCAAAGCTAAAGTCTGGAGCATCGTAAACTCTTGGAGAAGACTCATCAAATATATTTGATGCAGATAATTTATAATTTAATACTCCACCTTTAAAACTTATATAGCTTTCTATTGATAAATCAATAACCAGAAAAGATTCAACTTTATTTTTATATCCTAGCTGCAAGCCGCGTGTCGAAATAACTCTACTATTGTTGTAGCCATCTATATACCTTGCAGCAATCCTATAGTTGTATTTTTTTACATTTAATCCCAATGATGTATTTATTCTTATCTTTGGCAATGAATACAGGTGAGTATCATAATTGAATTTACCTATTCTATTAATCAATTCATTGGCTCCTACTCCAGATGGCGTAAGAAACTTTTCAAGTGAAGTAGCCTCTAGATTAGCACTTAAAACTCCATGATCTGGTGATTCAAATATTGTAATTTTGTAACTTAAATCAACTCCCGAGATTTTAGTATTTTCTTCATTAAAATATGATGTTGTTACACCAATAAGATCGCCATTTTCATTTCTGGTTACGCTTTCTCCAAAAGGGTTTTGGTCTAGAAGAGCTTGCGCACTTTCACCAGTGACCCTGTCAGTGAAGTCTAAACTCCAATAATCTATAGCGATTTGTTGTGAGGAGTTTTTAAAAAGAAAACCTATATTCTTATTAACCGAGGAAGCAGGCTTTAATTCTGGATTTCCAATTTTAGCTTGCCTAATAAAGGGGTTATTGTCATTAATATCTCTTATGCTTCCAAGGTTGATATCACTTGAGTACATTTGGGCCATTGACGGCATTGAAAATGAAGAACCTCTTGAGGCTCTAAAATAAAAACCATCTATCAACTTGTACTTGAAAGATAACTTAGGGTCGAATGAAGAAACATTGTTAAATTTTTCAAATCTTCCAGAAAATCTCCCGCTAAAATTTTTTAAGCTTTTTCCAGCTTCAAAAAAAGCAGCATATTTTTTTCTGCTTTTAGAAACATTTATACCGCCTCCTAAAAAAAATAGATCCGCCGTCTTCAAGATTTGACCTTTTTCATCAAATTTTGCTTCGCTTATCTCGTCATAATATATTTGTAAATTTTCTTTGTTTATTTGAAGTCCATAAGCAAAGTTAATATCTCCAATATTAGTTCTTATAATCGCTTCTAAACTTTTCAAATACGATTTTTTATTAGAAACCTCAGCCCCAGTAACATAATCAATAAGCTCGTTAGAATTATTAGCCGGAGTAAATATATCCCAATAAAAATCTTCACCAGTTGAAGAGTTTAATTTGACTCCATCAAGAGCATCAACAAATCTTGAATCAATAATGTCTGGTCTAAAATGCATATTTGCATGTTTGCTTGATGTGAAAGAAATTTCTAATTCAACATTGTCATCTATCTGACCAGATATCATTTGGTTAAAATTATATTGCTTGATATCTTTTGGTGATTTCGGTGATGTAAATTCTGGTCCTAAAGGGCGCCCATACCAAGTAACTGGAACATTGAATGGGCTTCCGCCCTGACCAGGTAATATTTTTCTTGAAAGAAATGGAAGTGCTGGATATGAGGGTGACTGGGGATTATCATTAACCTTGATGTTTGAAAACATAAAAGTTGCTTCATAATCAAACAACCCTAGATCATAGTTTATATATGTATAAATTTTTTCATGATTCTCATCATTTACTAGATTAAACCTTTCACCATAATTAAAACCACAGGTTTCATTATTTACTAGAGTGCCGCCATTGGATTCACACTCTGGGTCAGGTATTTTCTGGCCGGCATCATAAACTCCTACCCATAATCCATCTTCAACAATATCATCTTCAACAACTCTAAACGATCTTCCTAGGCCACTTACTGCCAGCTCTGAAATTCCATCAACTTCTGAAGCAGACAGAGGCTTTCTATCCATCACACCAATACCAAAAACATAATTCAATTTTTTTAATGATGATCCATATAAGACACCAAATGATGAGTCGCTCTGATTATAATTTGAGGTCTTTTTATGATCTGCTTGAATCTTGATTCCTGAGAAATCAGTTTCAGTTTTTATATTAACCACTCCTGCAACTGCATCTGATCCATATATTGAAGTTGCACCTTCTTTCAATAAATCAATCTGCTTTAGTGCAATCTCTGGGAGAATATTTAAATCTATATAACTACTCCCATCTGATGATGGCGTTCCCGCAAAAGTATGCCTCTTTGAGTTCAGTAAAATTAGCGTGGAAGAATGACCCAGTCCTCTCATATTAAAAGATGACATGCCTTGATCAAAACCATCTAGATTGTTTGATTGAAAATGTGAACCTGAGGCAGAGGGCAGATGTTTAGCAATTTCTCCGATATTAGAAACATTAAAGTTCTTATAGTCTTTCTGAGTGATGACCTGAAGAGGGTTAGAATCTTGCTCAGATTTTTTAGTGAGAGATCCAGTTATTATAACTTCCTCAATATTTTGATTACCCAATATTGGTAAAGAAGCTAATACTAAAAATAGTTTAGAAAGTTTTGAAAATTGAGCCATCAAATTTTTGAATAAAAAGATGGATTTTACAGGATTAAAAGTATTCTTGAAACTTGAATTTAACTAGATACTACTTTCAGGTTCGTGGCAGTCACAGTTAGTCTTTTTGCATATTTGATAGTTTTTATAGTGAGATAGTACAACTAAAGCAGAGCCAAACATTGTCAAAGATAGCTCGCCATTTTCACCTAAAATACCTTCGCCCATTACCACAGCAAGAACAAGGGTAAGTAACCCAATCACACCCAACAGAATGAAATTTATAGTTTTATGATTTTTATACCCAAGACTTAAGGCAAATATACTAACAGGAACTGTAATAAGCAGGATTAATTTATGAATAAGTTCGCTCTCAAGTGACATTGCCATAAAACTATATGTAAGAACAATTAACGACGGCGCAAACAAACAATGCACTAGACAGATTATAGACAAACTCATTGCAAATTTATCAGATAGTAATTGTGTTTTCATTGTTGCCCTAAAGTTCCCCCAAATTCATTATACATATGAACTTGGGGAGACATAATATACAGAATTTATTTAATTAGAAAGTTAAATTAAATTTCATTCCATAGTTTTTTCCAGGCAATGGAACCTCATCTTTTACAAAAGATGAATGGTTTCT
>ERZ1048068.3628-NODE-3628-length-10072-cov-5.905561_pt1 | contig 10072 bp, 10 predicted proteins | sample MGYA00383098_ERZ1048068 | MGnify/ENA primary metagenome ERZ1048068 (study PRJEB29581, sample SAMEA5548368) | metagenome | biome: marine; feature: coastal; material: water | depth 1 m | study: Short-term variability in the microbial, nano- and picoplankton... | reverse complement strand
TAAAAGATCATGGTCTTTATCATAAAATTTGGCAAGCTTATGCTGCTCTATTACCTGTTAAAACTGTAGGTGTTATGGGAGATAATCGTACATATGAATACTTATGTTTATTACGAGCTATTACTTCTGAAGATGGAATGACGGCTGATTTTTATGAGTTTAAAAAGTCCTTTATGGAGACTATTTCAAACAAAATAGTTAATAGTATACGGGGCATAAATAGAGTGGTTTATGATATTACTTCCAAACCACCTAGCACTATTGAATTAGAATAATTTTATACTTATAAATTAATCTTATGAAGTATTTACACACAATGATTAGAATTAAAGATATAAAAGAGTCTTTAAGATTTTTTTGTGATGGCTTGGGTTTAAAAGAAATAAAAAGAATAGAAAGTGAAAAAGGAAGATTTACCTTACTTTTCTTATCTGCTCCTAATGATGAAAATGCTCAGATAGAATTAACTTATAATTGGGATGGAGATGATTTGGGTAATGGATCAAGAAATTTTGGTCACCTTGCTTATAGAGTTGATAATATTTATAAAACTTGTCAGAGGTTAATGGACATGGGTTATACTATTAATAGACCACCAAGAGACGGCCACATGGCATTTGTTCGTTCACCAGATCAAATTTCAATTGAAATTCTTCAAGAAGAAAATTTAGAACCTAAAGAACCATGGACTTCAATGGAAAATAATGGCACTTGGTAAGTTAATGAAAAAAAAGATTTATAATTTAATAAATAAAAAAAATAAATCTAAGATTGTGAGTTTAACTGCTTACTCAAAAAATATAGCAACAATTTTAGATGATTTTTGTGATTTAACTTTAGTAGGTGATTCACTAGGATCAGTTTTGTATAATTATAAATCTACAAGAGAGGTTACTCTCAATGCTATGATCGAACATTCTAAAAGTGTGAGAATGGGAATTAAAAAAAGTTTAATGGTAGTAGATATGCCTCACAACACTTATAGAACCCCCAAAGAAGCATTAAAAAATGCTAAAAAAATTATTTCAAAAACTAAATGTGATGCAGTTAAGTTAGAGGGTGGAAAGAAAATTTTTGAAATTATTAAAACATTGGTTAAAAATAATATTGCAGTTATGGGACACTTGGGTGTTCTCCCACAATCTGCAAAAAACTTTAAATTTAAAGGAAAAAAGATTTCAGAACGCAATAAGATTTTAAATGAAGCTAAATTACTCGAGTCTGCAGGAGTTTTTTCAATGGTTTTAGAGTGTGTAGAAAGTAGTTTGGCAAAAAAAATTACTAAAAATATTAATATTCCAACAATTGGTATTGGCGCTTCAAATAATTGTGATGGTCAGGTTTTAGTCACAGATGATTTAATCGGACTTAATCCAATAAATGTTAGGTTTGTTAAGAAATATTCTAATATTAGAAATGAAATTGTTAAAGCAGTTAGAAATTACTCAAGAGAAGTAAAAAATAAAAAATTTCCTTTAAAGAAACATTCCTATTAATTAAAAATATTTAATAAATTCTTCGTTTATTTTAAGTATCTCTAAATCAACCAATCCACCTATGATTAATTGTAGACCAACAATCAATATAAATACTAAGCCAACATAAGCGATCCAGATATGTTTTTGGATGTAATTTGCCATATATGTAGCAAGAGCTCCTGTTAAAACAACAGATAAAACAAGACCAAAAATCATAAATCCAAAGTATCCTTTGGCAGCACCCACCACACCAATTACATTGTCAAAACTAATTGTAATATCTGCAAATAATACTTTGTATATACTGTGTATATAAGATGGTGATTTAGATTTTTTTATTGGAGTTTTAGTTTTATTTTTCATCTCAACTAAATCTTTTCTTAAATCATTAACGATCCAAATTAAAAGTAAACCACCTAAAATTTTTATAAAATAGAATTCAAAAAGATAAGTGGCAAATATTGCAAAAATAACTTTAAAGACGAGAGCACCAGCAACACCCCATAAAATTATTTGTTTTCTATATTTTGGAACAAAGTTAGCAGCTATTAAGCCAATAATTATAGCGTTATCTGCCGCTAAAATTATATCTATAAAGATAATTTGGAGTAATATTATCGCTTCTTCTATCAAGATTTCTAATATTTAGATTTTTTTGTTCCAGCTATTATTTTTTTTAACTCATCATACTCTTCACAGTCACAATTTTCTAATATATTTAATCTTTCTTTTGCAAGATCAATTCTATTGGTTACAACATAAAGCTCACCTAGGTACTCGTTAATACCTATGTGATCAGGCTCTAAAGCTAACCCTTGAAGATAATATTTTTCTCCACCCTCGTAATCACCAAGTTTCCTTGTCGTGAAGCCAAGATAATTTAGCGTATCTGCTTTGTTAGGTTTTTTTTCATTAGATTTTATTAAAAGAGTCAAAGCTTTTTCATATCTTTTATTAGCTTTTTCAATTTTACCTTTTTTTTCATATTTTTTTGCAGATTTAATAATTGTCACTGCTTTGTCATAATTAGATTTTACTTTACTAGAGTTATCATCGCTAGAACCTGCAGAATATGAATTTACAGTAAATAAAATAAATATAAAAAAAGTAAAAATAGTTTTGGTTATCATTAAATAAATTTCTCCATTAAGTTTAAAGGTTTTAGTTCAAGTTTATTTTCTATCAGGTTATCTTTAATTGACTTTGCTGTAGCTAATGAACTCTCATTATCTCCATGTATGCATACAGAGTCTATTTCACAAGGTATTTGCTTACCACTGTGGCAATTAAGCGACTGATTTTTTACCATACTTAATACATGTTTTTTTGCTTGTTCTGGATCAGTTATTAAAGCGTGTGGCTTTTTTCTAGAAACTAAATTACCATCATCTTCATAGTTTCTGTCAGCAAAAATTTCACAAGCAATTTTCATATTTAATTTTTTTGCAGCTTTCTCCATTTTTGACCCTGTTGGCACTAAATATATCAAGTCTTTGCTAATTTCATTTATAGATTTTGCCAATGTAGTTGCTAACTCAATATCTTCACAGGCCATATTATTCAAGGCACCATGAGGCTTGATATGGGTAACAGTCTCGCCATGTTCACTAGCAATTTTTTGTAAAATATCGTATTGATCAATAATTAATTTTCTTACTTCACTTGAAGAAAGATTAATTCTTGTTCTTCCAAAATTCTCAGGATCATTAAAAGATGGATGAGCACCAATACTAACATTATTTTTTTTTGATATTTGAACTACCTGATTCATAGATTCATTGTCACCGGCATGGAATCCACAAGCAACATTAGCTGAATTTACTATCTGAAGTAAATCTGGATCATTCTTATTAGAATGATGTTTAGATTTTTCTCCTAAATCACAATTGATATTAATTTCCATAGTCTTTATTGTTGAAGTATAACATGGCATGATAAAAAATATATCAAATCTTGGTGACGCAGCTCTTTACTGTGATTTTGGTATTGAAGTAAATAGAAATATTAATTCTGAAGTAATAAAATATTTCAAAGCTATCAAAGAAAAAAATATTGAAGGAATTAACAATTTAACACCTTCGTATAATAAATTAATTATATCTTTTGACTTAAGTGTAACGAATTACAGCGAGATTAAAGACAAAATTGAAAAACTTAATATCAATGAAGTACCAAATAATTCAAATAAGAAATTAGAAATTCCAGTTTGTTGTGATACTTCATTTTCTTTAGACATTGAAAGATTAGAAAAGAAATTAAATTCAAGTAAACAAAAAATTTTAGAAAATTTTTTTAATAAAGAATATTTCTGTTACATGACAGGTTTTATTGCTGGAATGCCTTTTTTGGGTGATTTAGATAAAAATATGAGAGCTCAAAGATTGGAAACTCCAAGAGTAAAAGTTCCCAAGGGATCAGTCGGACTGACAGAGCAATTTGCTAATATTTATACCTTTGAAAGTCCTGGGGGCTGGAACATAATTGGCAATACACCTTTGGTTATATTTGACAGCACAAAAGAAAAAGAACCAAATTTAATTAATCCTGGAGATACAGTTATCTTTAAGCCCATAACATTAGATCAATATAAAAATTATAATGAATAAGGGCTATTTTGAAATAATAAGAGCTGGAATTAACACAACATTCCAAGATCATGGAAGAAAAAATTTATATCATATTGGTATTCCTTTCAGTGGAGCTATGGATAGTAGAAATTTCTTATTGGCGAACAAGATAGTAGGAAACAAACTTGATTTACCAGTTATAGAGTTTGCGTATCAAGGACCTCTGTTAATGTTTAATGGTCATAAGATTAATATTGTTATTACTGGAGATGTTATTTTTAAAATTAGAAAAAAAAATAATGAAATTGAAGGTAATTGTTATGAAACGTATCAATTAGAACAAGGTGATGAGATTGATATCTTATCAACAAATAAATCTGTTTATGGATATTTAGCTATTAGTGGAGAATTTGATTTAAAATTTCAATGGGGAAGTTGTTCGGTAAATACAAAGGCTAATATCGGTTCTAATGAAGGTAAAAAACTAAATAATGGTCAAAAAATAGACATCTCTAAAATTAATTCAAATCTTGAAAAGAAGAAAATTAATTACTTTAATTCAAAGATAGAAAACATAAGAGTGATCAAAGGAACTAATTTTGATTATTTTTCGGAAGAAGGAAAAAATAATTTTTTTCAAAAAGAGTTTATTGTTTCAAAATTGTCTGATCGAATGGGTATGAGATTAGAAGGACCAAAAATAGAAAATATAGTAAATACTAATATAAAATCTGAAGGTTTATTAAAAGGCGTTATTCAAGTTCCTGGCGATGGCAATCCAATTATTATGATGTCGGACCATGGAACCATAGGGGGTTATCCAAAAATTGGAGTTGTGGTAAGTGCTGATTATGACAGATTAGTTCAAATATCACCTGGTTCAAAAATAAAATTTAAAGAAATTGATTTATCTGATGCGGAAACTTTATTTAAGTTGTATGAGATGGAAACTCAAAATTTAATTTCTCAAATTTAATGAATATAATTGCAAAAATACCTGGTCCATTGTTGATATTTTTTGGGGCTTTAAGTTTGAGTTTTGGAGGTCTTATAGTTAAGTCTTTTGAAGGATCAACATTATGGCAAATTTTATTTTGGAGATCGTTATTTTTTTCACTAACTGTATTAGCTTTTTTAGTAATTAGTTATAAAAAGAAAACTTTTAAAGCATTTAAAGACTCAGGTTTGCCAGGTTTTTTTGGTGGAATTGTCTTATCTTTTGGTTTTTGTGGTTATGTTTTTGCCATGTACAATACTACAGTTGCCAATACAAATTTTATTATATCATTACAAATTTTATTTTTGGCAGTATTTGGATACTTCTTTTTAAAAGAAAAAATTTCAGCAATTACATTAACCTCAATTATTTTAGCTATGTCAGGCGTTTTATTGATGGTGGGTAATTCTTTAACACCAGGTGAATTATCTGGAAATCTCGCAGCTTTTACTATGCCCATCACATTTGCTGTTTTAATTATAATAGTTAGAAAATTTCCAACCGTTGATATGGTTCCAGCACAATTTGTGGCAGGCTTATGTTCATGCTTGATTGGGTTTTTATTATCAACAAAAATAATGATATCTCCTCATGATATTTTTTTAGGTTTTGTAGCTGGTTGCTTTCAGGTTGGTTTAGGATTTATATTCATTACAACAGGTGCACGCACAACACCTTCTGCAATGGTAGGTATAATTATGCTTTCAGAATCTGTACTTGGTCCACTATGGGCATTCTTATTTGCAAGTGAAAGAGTACCTTTATTTACTATAATTGGAGGAGGGATAATACTTTTTGCAGTATTACTTCAATTTTATTATTTACTTTTTTCAAATAAAAAAAAAATTAGTAATTGACTTATATAGTCAGTTAATAGATTATTCATTTACGGGAGAGACTACAAACTTATTGTAGCGCCGAAGGAGCAACCACCCAGGAATCTCTCAGGCAAAAAGGACCGTATCGTATTAACTCTGGAAAGAGATTAAATTCTCGCCGAAGGAGCAAAACTCTCAGGCAAATATACAGATGGGTATAATGAGTTAATATGGAAATAAAAAAAACATCACTTTATCAATTACATAAAAATAATAATGCTAAATTTGTAGAATTTGCAGGTTATGAAATGCCTATACAATATGATCAAGGCATCATTGAAGAACATAAATTTACAAGAAAGCATTCTGGAATCTTTGATGTATCTCATATGGGTCAATTATTTATTTATGGAGATGAGAATTTAACAAAAGATTTAGAAAAAATTTTCCCTGTAGATTTAAAAAATTTAGAATTAAATTGTTCTAAATATAGTTTTTTAATGAACAATGAAGCTGGAATTTATGATGATTTAATTATTACAAAAATAGAGGGTGGATATGTCATTATTTTAAATGCGGCTTGTAAAGATAATGATCATAAAATCTTAAGTAAATTACTTTTAAATAAGTATGATATGAATTTAGATGAATCACGTTCTTTAATTGCCATTCAAGGACCTAGATCAGTACAAATTCTTAACAATATAATCAAAGGTGTTGAGAACCTTAATTTTATGACTGGAAACTGGTTTACATACAAAGAACAAAAAATATTTATAACAAGGTCAGGATATACAGGCGAAGATGGTTTTGAGATTTCAATTGAAAATCATTTAGTTGAAGACTTTACAAAAGAACTATTAGAAAAAGGTGCAAAACTAATAGGTTTAGGTGCAAGAGATACCTTACGATTGGAAGCTGGATTGTGTTTATATGGACATGAGCTAGATATTAACAAAACACCAATAGAAGCAAATCTTAAGTGGGCAATATCAAAACAGAGAATTGAAAATAGTGATTTTATAGCGTCAGATGTAATAAAAAATCAAATAATAGAAGGTGTCAAAAAAATAAGAGTTGGTATTAAACCAGAAGGCAGAATTATTGCTCGTGAAAAAACAAAAATTTTTAATGAAGATGATTTGTTGGTTGGAGAAGTAACCAGTGGAACATTTGGACCAAGTGTAAATGGTCCAGTAGCAATGGGATATATTGAAAAAGAATTTTCTAAAAAAGATACAAAAGTTTTTCTTGAAGTAAGAGGAAAAAAACATCCAGCAAATATATGTGGATTACCATTTTATAAAAAAAGTTATGTGAAAGGAGTAAACTAATGAGTGAAGTTAAGTATTCAAAAGAGCATGAGTGGATTAAAGTTGAAGGAGATATTGGAACAATAGGAATTACTCAACATGCAGCTGAAATGTTGGGTGATATAGTATTTGTCGAATTGCCAGATGTTGGTTCCTCAGTTGAAAAGGATGGTAATGCTGGAGTGGTAGAATCCACTAAAGCAGCAAGTGATGTTTATACTCCAATATCTGGAGAAGTAATGGAAAATAATCAAGCTATTGTTGATGACCCAGGAAAAATTAATTCTGATCCAGAAAATGAAGCGTGGTTTTTTAAGTTAAAAATTAAAGATAAATCTGAAATGGATACATTGATGAATAAAGAAGAGTATGAAAAGTTTTCAAAAGAAAGTGGTAATTAAATGTTAAAGAATGCTCAAAAAGATTTTATCCAAAGACATATAGGTCCTTCTGATGAGGAGCAAAAAATTATGCTCAAAGAATTAGGATTTAAAAATTTAGATGAGCTAATTGAAAATACAGTACCAGAAAAAATTCTATTCAAAGACGAATTAGATATAGGAGACCCTAATTCTGAGTATAAAGCACTTAGAAAACTAAAAAATATTTCCAAAAAAAATAAAGTTTATTCAAGTTTCATAGGAATGGGATATTACGGAACATACACTCCATATGTAATACTAAGAAATATATTAGAAAACCCAGGATGGTATACATCTTATACGCCATACCAACCAGAAGTAGCTCAAGGAAGACTTGAGATGTTGTTAAATTTTCAACAAATGATAATTGATTTCACAGGTATGGATATTGCTAATGCTTCTTTGCTAGACGAAGGTACTGCAGCAGCTGAGGCTATGGGTTTGAGTTATAGGGTTTCTAAATTAGAAACAAAGAAAGTGTTTATTTCAAAAAACTGTCATCCACAAACTATTGAAGTTGTTAAAACAAGAGCCGAACCTTTAGGGTTAGAAATTATAGTTGGAGATGAAGATGTAGATATTAAAGAGGATATTATTTGTGGAATTATTCAATATCCTGGAACACTAGGAGATATTAAAGATCCTAGTGAAGCTATAAGTAAAATACATAAACAAAATGGTAAAGCAGTATTAGTTTGTGATTTACTAGCTTTAGCAAAATTAAAAACACCAGCAGAATTAGGTGCAGATATTGCGGTAGGAAGCTCCCAAAGATTTGGAATCCCTATGGGATATGGTGGTCCACATGCAGCATTTTTTGCAACTAAAGATGAATATAAAAGATCAATGCCTGGAAGAATAGTAGGAGTATCAGTAGATCGACATGGGAAAAAAGCTTATCGATTAGCCCTGCAAACAAGGGAGCAACACATCAGAAGAGATAAAGCTACTAGCAATATTTGTACCGCTCAAGCATTATTAGCAATAGTCTCTGCAGCTTATGCAGTTTATCATGGTCCAAAAGGAATAAAGAAAATCTCAGAGAGTGTTTCACAGTTAACAAAAAACTTTGCTGATAAATTAAAACAATCTGGGTATGAACTTTACTCAGATTATTTTTTTGACACCGTAACTGTAAAAACTTTTGATAAGACAGATAAGATCTATAAAAATGCGCTAGATCAAGGAGTTAACATAAGAAAAGTAAACTCTGAAATGTTAGCAGTTTCTTTTGATGAGAGAAAAAATCTTTATCGAGCAAATCAGCTATTAAAAATTTTTAATTGTTCTGAAACAATAAAAGAAACGATGAATGAAAGTTTATCTAATATACCAAAAAATCTCTTAAGAACCTCAACTTATTTAGATCATCCTGTTTTTAATAGTTATCATTCTGAAACAGAAATGCTTCGATATTTAAAAAGATTAGAAGACTCAGATATAGCATTAAATAGATCTATGATTGCTTTAGGCTCATGTACAATGAAGTTAAATGCTGTTGCTGAAATGATACCAGTGACATGGAAAGAATTTTCTCAACCACATCCTTTTTCTCCAGTTGAACAAATGGATGGTTATAGAGAATTATTTACAGATTTAAAAAATTGGCTTAGATCAATTACTGGTTTTTCAGGTGTATCATTACAACCAAATGCAGGAGCACAAGGTGAGTTTGCTGGCTTGATGGTTATACGTAAATTTCATGAAAAGAATGATGAAACTAATCGAAATGTTTGTTTAATACCAAGTTCAGCGCATGGTACAAATCCTGCAAGTGCACAAATGGTTGGTATGAAAGTTGTTGTTGTTAAATGTGACCAACATGGAAATGTAGATTTTGAAGATTTAAAAAAAAAAGCTGAAGAACATTCTAATAACTTAGCTGCTTTAATGGTTACTTATCCTTCAACACATGGTGTATTCGAAGAAAAAATAACTGATATTTGTGAACTTATTCATAATCATGGTGGACAAGTTTATATGGATGGAGCAAACTTAAATGCATTAGTAGGAATTGCTAAACCTGGAAAATTTGGCCCAGATGTTTGTCATATAAATTTACACAAAACATTTTGCATACCACACGGTGGTGGTGGTCCAGGTATGGGACCAATAGCATGTAAAAAACACTTAGAAGTTTTTTTACCAAAGCATTCTGTCATTAAAGATTGTGGACCCGCAACTGGAATAGGTGCTGTTTCTGCTGCACCTTGGGGAAGCTCAAGTATTTTATCAATTTCATGGATGTATATTAAGATGATGGGATCTGAAGGATTAAAGAAAGCTTCACAAGTTGCAATATTAAACGCAAATTACATTGCCCATAAATTAAAAGATTCATTTCCAATTTTATATAAGGGAAAAAGTGGAAATGTTGCTCATGAGTGTATTATAGATATTAGAAATATTAAGTCAGATACAGGTGTAACTGAGGAAGATATAGCCAAAAGATTAATAGATTTTGGTTATCATGCACC
>ERZ1048068.3625-NODE-3625-length-10073-cov-4.047914_pt1 | contig 10073 bp, 8 predicted proteins | sample MGYA00383098_ERZ1048068 | MGnify/ENA primary metagenome ERZ1048068 (study PRJEB29581, sample SAMEA5548368) | metagenome | biome: marine; feature: coastal; material: water | depth 1 m | study: Short-term variability in the microbial, nano- and picoplankton... | reverse complement strand
GCAATCAACAACCCGTGGGACAATTGAGCTGGGACCTCACCCGCGAAGGTTGGCTGGAACCTTGGACACGTATCCGGGCGGTGGAGACAGACGAACGAGACCGTCTGACCGCGATGCCACCGTTCCTGATTGCCAACGGCATCTCCGCCACCAAACCTGGCGCAACCGTCTTGGCTTCGCTGCTCGATGAATCCGGGCAGTCGTTTCCCGGGCTCGTGGCTCAGCGCTTCGGAGCAGGACGCGTAGGCGTGCTGGCCGTCGGGGACCTCTGGCGATGGGGACTGGCCGGCTCGGTTGAACAATTGGACCTCGCCCGGTTCTGGCGCCAGGTCGCGCGTTGGTTGGTCACGGAGGTCCCCAGCCCGGTCAGTCTGCGGGTCACCCCCAGCGACGAAGGCGCCGGCATGCGGGTCACCGTGATCGCTCGCGACGAAGAATACCTGCCACTCGATCTCGCTCAGATGAAAATCTCGGTCACACGGACGGGTTTCGACCAAGACGCCGAGGCTGCTGAAAAATTCAGCTCGGTCACCCTCAATGCCGAGCCGACGATCGACGCTCCGGGGCGTTACGAAGCGGAGTTTACCGGCCGTGAAGCCGGAGGCTATTTGGCCACTGTGGAGGTGAGTGATGTGGAAGGTCGGCTAATCGGGCGGGCTGAATCCGGTTGGGTTCATGATCCGGATGCCGCCGAATTCGCGGCCCTCGATCCCAACTCCAACCTCCTCGCCGAACTCGCCCGTCGCACCGGCGGCGAACTGCTCGAATGGAGCGGGCTCGATGGTCTGACAGAGCAGCTGGTCCGCGCCCCCGCTCCCATCACGGAAACCCACGCCCGCTCCCTTTGGCGCAACGGCTGGGTGTTCGTCGTAGTCCTCGGTTGCTTTGTCGCCGAGTGGGCATGGCGACGTTGGAAAGGACTCGCATGATTTCCCGCCTTTTACTTCACCGTATTATTCGCGCGCTCATCGCTACTCTGGGAATGTATAGCGTTCTCTGGGCAACAGAACCGGCCAGTGGCGATCTGGTCGTGCTGATCGGCGCCGCTGGAGAAGAAAGCTACGCAGCCCCCTTCGAGCGCACCGCCGCCGCCTGGGTCGCCGCAGGCGATGAAGCAGGGTTAACCACTCAAGTGATTGACGGAGCGCACGACCCGTCCGAGCTCACTCAACGTGACCAGCTTCAGTCTCTTTTAACGGATCTACCGACATCAGGTCCGAACGCACTGTGGTTCGTATTTGTCGGCCATGGCACCTACGACGGTCGTGTTGCCAAAATGAATCTGATCGGTGACGACGTGAACGCGGCCGAACTTCGTGAGTGGCTCGCCCCGATCGAGCGACCCATGGTTATTGTGCACGGAGGCTCCGCCAGTGCTCCCTTCATCAACGCTCTCTCTGGACCGGACCGGATTGTCGTAACCGCCACCGAAAACGGGAACGAGATCAACTACAGCCGATTCGGTGAATACCTTTCATCCGCAATCACCAACCCCGACGCCGATATCGATCGCGACGGTCAGGTTTCAATATTGGAAGCATTTGTTTCCGCCTCCAACCACACGCAGATCTTTTACGACGAAGGCGGTCGACTGGCGACCGAACATGCCTTGATCGATGACAACGGTGACAGCCGGGGAACGCCCTTCGACTGGTTCAATGGCACGCGTATCGGCAAACAAGCCCGGGATGTTAAAATTAAACCCGACGGCGACCGGGCGCGGCTCCTCAGTATGACCCCGTCTCCGGCAGAGCTCGCGATGACCGAATCCCAGCGTGCGGCGCGCGCCGAACTGGAAGCCAAAGTAGAATCCCTGCGGAGTAGGAAGTCCGAGCTATCGGCAGACGACTATTACGCGCAGTTGGAAGTTCTCTTCCGTCAACTCAGCCAAGTCTACGCCGCGTCGTCTGAAGCTGAACCGGAACATGAGTAAAGCGACCTGCAGCCTGATGTGCTTTATGCGCCTCCTGAAGCCGCCAATTCCGGCACATTAGAATTCTGCGGTAAGGCGTGCTCGCCGAGCGCGCCACCAGCGGAGTGAGCTCCATCAAACTGGGTCCGGCGCCCTCGGCGAGGTCGCCCTACCTTTCCAGATCCTCGCCTATCCGCGGCGTCTTCGCCTAGATATGTTTTTGTGCTTCCTGTGGCCATTAAAACGGTTTCACCCGCACCCACAAAAAACGAAGCCCCGCAGGACTCCGCTTTGAAAACCGAAAGGCTTAAAAGCGCTTACTTGCTCCAAGGTGGCACGATCTCATTGGCCCGTGCGTAGGCAATCAATTGGCCGAGATGCTCGTGCTGGTGATCAGCCACGATCGTGGCCAAACGCGCGCGAGGAGCGGTCATACCGAAGAACTCAATCTCCTCGGCCATGGCTCCTTCGGTGACGCCCTTAATCGCCTTCTTCGCCATCTTGGCGGAAGCGTCGTAGATCTTGATCATCTCGGCCTTGTCGGCGCCTTCCCCCAACGCTCGAGGATTCACGCCTTCAGGAATTTCACCACCGAGCATACTGCCAATGTAATAGTTGGCTCCGGCGAGATGCATCAGCACTTCACCCACATTGGAAACACCTTCCATGGGCATGTAACCATACTTGTCCGCGGGAATGGCGTCGGCGAGTTGGCCGATCTTATCTTGAGCCGCCTCGACACTGGCCACGATCATTTGGTTGGCCAACGGAGTTTCATGTTTGCCGTGGTGGGCGGCGAATACCGAAAACGGCATCGCGAGAGCGGTCAATATCGCGAGGGATTTAACGAATTTCTTCATAATAAGAGAGAATAGGATTTGTGAAGATGTTGCAGTGTGGAACTGCGCTAACCCCACAGTATTACCAACGCGGGGTCAACCTGCCTGAGAGAGAATATTTGATGGCAATATTCCCTCAAAATTCGCGCTTCCCAACCGCCCGTCCGAGAAACGAAGGTGTCATTGAGTAAGCCCGGGGTATCCCTTCAGTAGAGTCCCCACTCTCCCCCTTTTGATCTATCACGATGATTGTGCGGCAAATGCGATTCGCAAAATCCCCCCAAGATCGAGGCCACCTTAACTTAATTCATCATGATCCCTCTGTTGAAGGCCCCGCGCTCCAATACCCTCTGGTTAATCATCAGCTTCATCTTGTCGAATACCCCAGGGATGATGAGGCCACCCAACCTGGTTATCATTATGGCGGATGATATGGGATGGAATGGGCTGACGAGTTGTGGTTCGGATCTGGTCAGGACCCCGCATATCGATCGTCTGGCGGCGGAAGGTATGCGTTTCACCAACGCCTACGCATTATCGCAATGCCTGCCCACGCGGGCGGCCATCTTCTCTGGATAATATGGTGCCCGTACCGGACTCACTTCCGTCGAAACGTCCTCTCCCGTATACGCCCCCATGATTTCTCCCGGTCGCCCCAAAGGGTTGCCACCGGAAACCTGCACGGTTTTCGAAATGCTCCAGGATTCCGGCTATACCACGGGCATGAGTGGTAAATGGCACATCGGAGGCGCCAATGGCTGCGACGCTCTCCTGAGGAGATTTGGAATGGAGTATTTCGAAGATTATGGCCTCGACTGGGTCGGCCCCGGCCTGCCCAACCGGAACGACAATCAGGTTTCAGCCATAACTGACGACATGCTGGGATTAATGGAGGAAAATCGGGATTCGCCCTTCATCGCCTATTTGGCCCATCGCTCGCCGCACACGCGATTTGATGTGCCGGAGAGCGCCATCGAAAATGCCGTGCAGCGAGGATTCAAACGCAGCAGTGATTCCGACGGCGTTTTCGGCGAACGCGTAGCGGCGGAATATGTCGCCATGGTTGAATGTCTGGATGAATCCGTGGGCCGCATCCTCGCCAAATTGGACGAACTGAACCTGACTCACAACACACTCGTTCTCTTTCTGTCGGACAACGGAGGGCTGACTCGCGTCTGGCGCAATGACCCACTCCGGGGTGGGAAAGGCCAACTGAATGAAGGCGGCATTCGGGTTCCTTTTATCGTGCGGTGGCCCGCGCAGGTAGATGCCGCGATCTCGTGTGAGACTCCTGTTCACGTGGTGGATTTGTTTCCCACCTTGATGGAAATCGCGGGCGGATCCGTTCATTCTGAACAGATTCTCGACGGGGTAAGTATCGCTCCCTTACTCAGGAATGACGGGGCAATCCCAAGCCGATCAATCTACTCCCACCACCCAGAATACGTGGTAGCATTTTCCAAGACCCCTTCATCCATGAATCGAAAGGGAGATTTCAAACTCGTATATTATTTCGACTACTACCTCGATTCAGAGGGTTGCGAACCCAAGGCGCACACCCTTTCCGGTCGGTTTGTCCTCGGCCCTCGCACGGAACTCTACGACCTCTCCAGTGATCTCGGAGAGTCACACGATCTGTCAAAACAGATGCCCGAGAAAGCCCAGGAACTCATGACCGACCTGGAGGACTGGTGGAATGAAACCGGAGCCAAAATACCGTCGCCAAATCTTGACATGGATCGAAGCCAATGGATCTGGAATTGAAGTGATGCAGGCCGTAAATCCCGTTCATTCGTGAAAGGGACTGATCCTCAGAGGCCAGCTACCGCGGTGCCACCACCATCATTGCCGTGGTTCCGGTTCCTACTGAAATCCCGAGTATTGCTCTACGCCCATACCCACTTCCCAGGTCTTCAGTTTGCGGAGTAACTTCGCCACCTTCTCGGGGTGCTCTTCGGCAAGGTCGTTCTGCTCCACCCGATCTCGCTCCACGTTGTAGAGGCTGGTTTTTCCGCTGCGGTAACCGAGTAACTTCCAGTCCCCCTCCCGCACTGAGCTGTAGAGATCCTCGTAAGCCCGATAGCCATAAATTGGCTCTCCGCGATCAAGCGTGCTGTTGTTTTTCAAGGCGGAGAGCAGGGACACGCCATCGAGCTCCTCATGCTCATTCGGATCGCCGCCTGCCAATTCCACCAAGGTTGGAAAAATATCCGTCGTTTGAACGACGCTTTCGTTTTGCACCCCAGCCTCGAATCCGTCCGGCCAGCTAACGATGAAGGGAACCCGCGCTCCGCCTTCGCATAGCGTATCGATCCGTTTTCCTCCGCGATACGGTGCCCATTGAAACAAGCTGCCTTGGTCGGATGTAAAAATGATCACGGTGTTTTCGGCCAAACTATTCTCTTCCAAGGCCGCCCGCACCCGCCCCACTGATTCATCCATCGCCATGATTTGGGCGGCGAGTTCTTCCCGCTTGGGATCTCCCATAAAACCGTCCTTCCCCTGGAAATGAGGCAACAGATCTTTGCGCCCAATGTTGGGGGTGTGCACATTGTAATACCACAACGACATCATGAACGGCTGCTCACTCTCCCAGTCACCAATGAACTCCACGGCCTCATCCGTCAGTTTATCCGTGAGGTATTTTTCGTCCTCATGCTGAAACTCATCCGACGTTTTAAAATAATCCGGGTAATAGTTGGAAGGAGCACCTTGATTCGTCGTTCCGACCTGCCGAGCGAATCCTTGGTCGACCGGATGAAACCCTTCCTCGCCAATGTGCCACTTTCCTAAAAACAGGTTATAGTAACCTAGGCCGTTCAGGGCTTCCGCGTAAGTGACATGTTCGAGATCCACCCAGTTCTTACTCGGGAATTGAGCGGGGTCCGCCGGCAGCAAGTGATGCGAAGCGCGGCCCTCATCATCGTGGATGAGTTTGATTCCATTTTTAGTATCGGTCCGCACATGCCGCACCATTTTTAAGCGCGCGGGATGTTTACCGGTCAGCAGCGTCGCCCGACTCGGACTGCATACCGGACCCGCCACATACCCCTGTTGAAAATCAATTCCATCCTGCGCCAGTTGATCGATATTCGGCGTGATAAACAGCTCTGGGTTACGATAACCTAGGCAGTTCCAACCCAAGTCATCGACGAACAACAAGACAATGTTCGGCCGGTCGGCAGCGAGCGTCCCGGAAACGAACAAGAAAGTAGGAATCAGGGCCAAGAAACAACCACGGCAGAACGTCATAACGCACATCATGTAGACGCAGACAGGTCGAAAGGAAGCACAATGGCCTATCTGGTTAGGTTAATGAACTGCGGCCGGCCTTACGGAACGATTCGGCCCGATCTGATTCATCATTCTTGAGCCAAGAAATGGTCGAAGCAATTTTCCCGCGTTTCCCAGCCAAGTTCCGTGAGTTGATTAAGAGCATGGGGCGACACATCGCCGGTAATCCAAAGCTCTCGCCGTCCGTTTCCAAAAACCTTGTCTTCTGCTATCTCCAGGGCGACCGGCGTCCAATGCAGATACTCGATGGCAGCCGGAAACACGAGCGTATCGTCCTGATCGATCGCGGTGATCATACCACGTTTGATTCCGATTCGGTCTAGTGGTGTTTGTTTCTAGTTCGTGATGGTTGCTGAGAATCGCGCAGATCTTGAGCATCATTACTGCCTCGAATCGATCGCTGGCTCCGAGCACCACTTCCATGGCTTGGGATCTTCCCTGAACTCCATCCATACTGGCTATCGCTAAAGTAATGGCCGTCTTGCTGGTGATGCTATAGCTCGCATGCTCGTGAAACTCTTGAATGAGTTTCTGTTCTATTCCGGCATTCTTGAGCCTTTCGTCATTTTGTCTTTCGAGCTCAATGGGAGGCGTTTCCCAAACTGCATTCTGAACTTTGTTGGAATAGTTTAATGGAGCATAGGCAGGCAGGGTATAGTCGGCGGCGAATGATCCCAGCGCGGTTGCCCAAGCAATTCTATCAAGAGCTTTCTGCAGGTCTGGATTACTCGGATAGGGATCGACCTTCAGACGTTTGCCCCATTGCCGCTTCGCTTTGTTGAATCCGAGGTGCCCCTTACTTGCATCTCTGGTGGCTTTAGCTGCTTGTTGGGAGAGCGTTTCTTTGGGGGTGTCTCGGCCCTCTTCAAGAATCTTCCCACAGAAGTGAATCGCTGTGTCTCGTCTCTTTCCAGTGACCCCTTCCTTGTCCAGTTCTTGGACTACAGCCTTCGGGACCTGCATCACTGTTGGCTCATCCACATGCAGGCAGAAGCTCTCCACAGCTGCGGTCACCACAAGGCTAACCCCCCAACTCCCCGTCACTCCCCATGGGTTTTAGTATATTGTCATTCAGATTTTTATGAAATCATAAAATAGGAGTATGAGAGGCAGAGTCGCCTACTCGTGATCACCCCACGTGTTGGTCGATCAGGATGGGATTACCGTCAGGATCGATGAGCATGCAGCTGCCCGGACCGGCGGTGGACTCGTCGACTTCTGAAACCAGTTCGAGCCCGTTGGCTTTCAATTGGTGCTGAATCTTGCGCACGTCTTCGTAGTCTTCGAGCGATTCCGCCTGGCTGTTCCAACCGGGGTTAAAGGTCATCGTGTTCTTGGGAAACATGCCTTGGAACAGCCCAAGGGTCGTTTCGCCATTGCGCAGGATGAGCCAGTTTTGTGCCGCGTTTCCCCCGACCTGTTCAAATCCTAATTTTTCATAAAACGCCTGTGAATCGGCGATGTTTTTGACGGATAGACTATTCGAAAATGCACCAAGTTTCATGCGCCGAATCTATCGACGGAGTCACCATCCGCAAGGCTTCCTAAAATCGTTCACCACGGTCCGAACCTCGGCCGCCCTCATTCCTTGATGGGACCGAGGGATTGTAGGTAGGCGACGAGATCGGCTGCTTCGGATTTGGTGAGAGCATCAAGCAGGCCGGGAGGCATGAGGGAGACTTCCAGACGATTGAGCGATTTGATCTCGGATGTCGCAAAGGTGACAGTCTCCACGGGGTTGGCGATCGTGACGGAGGCGGCCGATTCACGCTTAATGATACCGGATGCGTTGCGACCATCATTGGTTTCGATGACCGTCAGAAGATAGTCGCGACCGATCGTATCGTTGGGCTGCACGATGTTTGCTAGGATATAGTCGAGGTCAGCGCGATTGGACCCCGTCAGCTCGGGACCCAGTTCATGGCCTTCGCCAAAGAGCACGTGACACGACGCGCAGTTTTGCGCGAAGAGGGTCTTGCCGTTACGCGGATTCGCCGCGGCGATACGCTCGGGAGTGAGTTCACTTTTCCAACGTCCAATAGCGGCAACCGCGTTGTCGGGGGTTTCAATTTGTTCACCCCATATTTTATCCACACGTTGTGTGAGTGTGGTGTCTCCCAAGAGCCGCAATTGTCGGAGGAGACTGCCGTCGAGATGCGAAGCCGGAATGGCTTCTCGCTCAATGGCATCGAGCAAAGCGTGAGCGTAGGACGCGCGTTGGGTCAGCACGGAGAGCGCCTGGCTTTTTTCCGGGGTGGAAAAACTCGCATAGATTTTGAGGATGGCCGGCGGGGTGGTCGGCACATCATAGGGCGCGAGGGCGCGCAAGGCGCCCAACCGCAGTCCGGGTTCCGTCAGGAGGGATTGGTAGAGTGGGGTTTGCTGGAAATTACGTCGCTCGGCGAGCACCCGCAGGGCGGCTTGGCGGGCGGAAAGTGGGGCGAAGGAATCCCGCACGATCGCTTGTTTGGTGCGGAAAACGGAGCGGTCGCCAAAACGCGCGGCAAGCGCATCGGCTTTGTCCACTACCTCGGGGTCACGACTAGCGCTGAGTTTGGCGTAAGTGTGTCCCCAGGTGTCGGGCGGCGTGAGGTTCTTTTGGCCTTCGGTTGCATCGAGTAGGCTGCCCAGAATTTCGAGGTGGTAGGCCGGGTCGGTCGATTCGGCCAACGCCGAGACGAGCGACATCATCCCGTCCTGCTGTTTGTCCCCGGATTCACCGGTGGCGATGGCCACCGCTTCGGCTTGGCGGCGGGTAAAGTAAGGTCGAATGGCGGCGATGGGCGTGAATTGCCCCAAGGCCAAGGCACGAGCTGGATCGAGCGTGACGAGTGGCTCTGCAGCGAACCAATAAAGCAGCGGCAAGTTATGATCCTCCGCATCTTCACCGTGCGACAAAAGCGCTTCGACGATCGACCAACGATCTGCGGGTTTGATTCGTTGAGCAGCCGAAGCGAGGAAACGGCGAACGACCGGTGAAGGATCGTTCTGCGCGAGTGAGCCGAAGCGCGTGCGGAGCGCCGCCGACGGGTTTCGATCCTCGCACGTCAACTGGACGGTCCAGGCGCGGACGTGCGCGGTGGCGGAGCCAAGAAACTCGAGAGCGAGGTCTTCGGTCAGGCCCCGGATGACGTGCAACGTCCAGAGCGCCCGCAATTGACGCGTAGGGTCGTCGTGAGTGCGAACAATCTCGACCAGAGCAGCCTGCACATCGGCATCAAAGCCGCGTTCTTGTAGGATCAACCGGGAGCGACGCACCTGCCACTCGTTGGGATGGAGCTGCAGTTTAACGAGCTCGGCACTCGGGAGTTTTTTGAGATCGATGGTCTCCGCGGTGGTGTCGCCGTAGCTGTATTTGTAGATGCGACCATTGGAGCGATCTTGAGGCCGTTGTTGGTGACACGCGCGGGCATCATACCAATCGCTGCCGAAGATAGAACCATCCGGACCCAATTCGAGGCGCAGGCCGCGAAACCAACCGTCGTTGGCGAGCATGAAGTCGGATTCGTGGCGGCCGATGTAACCGGAACCGGAAGGTTCGGGCCGGTCGCGGTTTATCCGATTGCCCAGGATGTTGTGGGTGAAAAGCGTGTCACGATATTCCGCGGGAAAGCTGTCACCGAGGTAGATCAACGTGCCGGCGTGGGCGTGGCCGCCGCCGGCGGCATCGGTGCCACCCTTGCCGAAACGCGAATCAGTCCAATCAATGCCCGTGTCGTAATGCAGGTGATCGCCGATGGTCTGGATATCCCCGTAGGTGTAGGGGTTGAAGTGTTGGCCGGCCTGGCGTTGGTAGTGACCACCCTGCACGACATGATAGAGATGAGGGATGACACAGGCGGTGACAAAAGCGTCGCCCACATCATTGAAGTCGAGCCCCCACTGGTTGCTGATGCCCTCGGCAAAGACTTCGAAGATTTTTTTGGTGGGATGGTAGCGCCAAATGCAGGCGTTGAGTGGCGTGCGCTGGTCATCCTTGGCGCCGGGCACACCCACATTGGAGTGAGTGAAGATGCCCTGATTGCCAT
>ERZ1048068.3622-NODE-3622-length-10078-cov-3.853038_pt1 | contig 10078 bp, 12 predicted proteins | sample MGYA00383098_ERZ1048068 | MGnify/ENA primary metagenome ERZ1048068 (study PRJEB29581, sample SAMEA5548368) | metagenome | biome: marine; feature: coastal; material: water | depth 1 m | study: Short-term variability in the microbial, nano- and picoplankton... | reverse complement strand
CAAATTCTTTAATCCCAAGATCTTCGCTTTCACTGACTGAAGCACCTAATGAACTTAATATCTCGGTTATATCGGCTGATACTTTTGCGACATCATCTTCTGTTTCTCTCAAATCCAAGATAAATGTAGTTTTGTACTCTCTATTCACTGTGTTCTTCATGTTCGACTGTATTACGTTTGTTAGTTTGATTCATTGCTTTTTCAATACCCTCGCCGAGAATAAGTCTTACGTCTTCGATCCAATGAGTAAACATTGTATCTAAGATTTGCTGTTCTGAAAGATCAAAACGGCCTAAAACAAAATCTGACAAATTTAGGGAAACATTATATTTAGGATGAATTCCCAAACGAAATCGAGGAAAATCTACACCAATTTGAAGAATTATACTAGAAATACCATTATGCCCCCCATCAGCACCACCGATTTTCAACTTAGATTGTCCTAAATTCAAGTTGTAGTCATCGTAAGCAACAAGAAAGGCATCATTTGAGAGCTTATGATATTCTTTGAATTTTTGCACGGAATGACCGCTAAGATTCATAAATGTTTGAGGTTTAATCAAACTGAGCTTCTGATTTTTATAGATACCCTCTGCAATTTCTGCATTAAATTTCTTATCAAATTTCCAATTAAACGAAAAATGCCTCGCCAAACGATCGACCAGGGCAAAGCCAAGATTGTGACGACTATTTTTATAATCATTTCCTGGATTTCCGAGGCCAACAATGACTTTCACAGCCATACTATGCAATTGAGATTAGAGCTTGTCGAGGATAAGACTTAAGCACTAAAGGACTAACCTTCAGAGCTTTCTTCTTCATTCTTAGCTTCATCTCCCTCACTCGCTTCTTCATCTTCTGTTGAGCTTTCTGCTGCATCAGAATCATCAGCTGCAACAGCAACTGTTGGAGGTTGGCAAGAAACAACTACTTGAATTCCTGTATTTAAGAACTCAACATCTTCGATTGCCTCTAAATCATCTACATGAATGGAATCACCTACATTTAAGCCAGATACATCCACTGTGATATTCTCTGGTAATTTTGAAGGACGGCAACGAATCTCCAGCTCTAATGTCTTGTGATCCAGCATTCCACCTTCGTGCTTAACTCCTAGGCAATCACTTGCTCCAGTTAATACGACTGGGATTTTGGAATCAAAAGTTTCTCCACGTGCCACCTCATGAAAGTCAATATGCTCAATAGTGCGAGAGATTGGGTGTATTTGCACGCCTTTAACGTGAGTCAAAGCCAAGTCACCATTCTCGTCCTTAAGCTCAATTAACCCTGCTCCACCACCAATTTCTTTATTCACGTTTCTAAAAGCTATCGTAGATACTGAGATAGATTTTGCATTGCCCTTACTGTAAATATTTCCAGGTATTTCCCCGCCTTTTCGAAGTTGCTTCAAAGCTCCTTTATTCGAAGGAATTCGGGTTTTCACATTTAAAGTGTATTTTTGCATAATAGGTAAGATTTATATTTAAACTGTTTAATTCTTAAAGACATTTAGTGTTTTGAAACTTGAATGCAAACTAAACTTTTTATTTATTATAAGTCTTTATAAACGACTCAGTCACTTTTTTCTTCAATTAAAATATGCAAAATCCTACTCCAGAAATTCCGGAAGCAAGAATTAAGCAATTTAGAAAAATACCTTTTCAGGATACTCCAAATCCAGCATTTATCGTACATACAGATTTATTGAAAGCGAATGGAGAAATTCTCAAAGATATTAGCACTAGGACAGGAGCTAAGATATTACTCGCACAAAAAGGCTATTCTTGTTTTAGCACTTATCCAATCCTTAGAGCCTATTTAGATGGCACAAGCTCTAGCGGAACCAATGAAGCACTCTTGGCAAAAGAACACTTTGGCAAAGAAATCCATGTTTATTCTCCCGCTTTCACTTCCCAAGAAGTGAGTAATTTAGCTTCTTTCAGTCACACAATTATTTTTAATTCCATGCAACAACTTGCCATGGGCATTACGGCCACTGAAGGGCAAAATCGCCCTGAATTCGGACTTAGAATCAACCCACAAGTCTCAACAGGAAACCATGATTTATATGATCCATGTACCTCCGACTCTAGGCTAGGAACCATTCGTTCCACTTTAGATAAGAATTTAAACGACTACCCCCATACATCATTAAACTCAATTTCTGGATTACATTTCCACACTTTATGCGAAGAAGACTCAGATGCTTTGGAAAAAACAGCTCTGGCCTTTGAGGCCAATTTCAAGGATATTATCAAAAATTGCAAATGGCTGAATTTTGGAGGTGGGCACCATATCACTCGCCCTGGTTATGATATCAATCGTCTCTGTAAAATCATTGAGTATTTTCAAAAGAAGTACGACCTTACCATTTACTTAGAACCAGGCGAGGCCGTCGCATTGCATACCGGCATACTCAATGCAAAAGTTTTAGATATTTTAGAAACTGAAAATACACAAAGTGCGATTCTCAATATATCCGCAACCTGCCATATGCCCGATGTGCTCGAAATGCCATATCGACCGAATATCTTAGATGGCTATCCCGCAAAGGAAAAAGCCTACACCTACAAACTTGGCGGCTTATCTTGTTTGGCGGGAGATATCATCGGCGATTACTCCTTTGCAAAACCTTTAAAGATAAATGATACAATTCAGTTTTTAGATATGTCGCATTATACTATGGTAAAGACTTCAACCTTTAACGGAGTGCCTCTTCCTGCCATATGTCTTTTTGATGAAAGCAATGGGCTAAAAATTGTTCGTTCATTCACTTATGAAGATTATCGTGATCGTTTATCTTAATTAACCAAGCAAAGCATATGACCATAAAAGGATTACTCTTAGGAGCCGTTTTACTTATCTTAGCCATCGTATCCACGCTGACTATATTTAAGCTATACAAAAACCAACAACAAACCGAAATTCAGAATCAATCGTTACAACCTTAATCGGGCTTAACTTATAAGCCGGCGGCACAGATTGCCTTGTACTCACTTTCACTCACAGGTGTAATCGATAGACGATTTCCTTTTTGCAAAACCTTCATCTCCGCTAATTCAGACATGCCTTTCATTGCTTCAAGGCTGACTTGGTGTTTGAAACCTTTCCTATAGGCAACATCCACTAAAAACCACCGTGGATTACTAGGGTCACTTTTTTCGTCATAATATTTAGACTTCTTATCAAATGCCGTAGGGTCTGGATAAGCCTCACTCACAACTTCAGCCAAACCTACGATTCCAGGAGGCTTAGTATTTGAATGATAAAATAATATTCCGTCACCCACAGACATTCCATCTCGCATAAAATTTCGTGCCTGATAATTTCGCACACCGTCCCAAGGTTCCCTTTGTTGAGGACGCTCTTTTAAATCTTGTAACGAAAACGTATCCGGCTCCGACTTCATTAACCAATAATGCTTGCCCATTTTGAGTCCCCCTTAAATTAGCGTTGATTGATACCCAATAATTCCAAAAGCCTATCCAGATCTTCGTTACCGAAATATTCGATAACTAATTTACCTTTTTTCTTTCCGTGTTGGATGCTTACATTGGTATTAAAGTGCTTTTCAATACGCTTCTCTAAATCAGCTATTGCTGTATTTTCTGCACGATTACCATCGGATTTGCCTGCATTACCATTGCCTGTTCCCGATCCATCGAATGGCTCAAGCCCTTCATTCAATCGTTTAACAATTTTCTCCGCTTCACGAACACTCAAATTAGATTCAATAATTCGTCGTGCTAATAAATGTTGCTGAGTGCCATCCTTGACCCCCAATAGAACTTTTGCGTGGCCCGTGGAAATCAAACGACGGCTCAAAAATCCTTGGATTTCATCGCTCAAAGAAAGCAGTCTCAGTGCATTGGCTACAGTCGCTCTCCCTTTACCTACACGATCGGCAGCCGCTTCTTGAGTTAAATCAAAATCCCTAACCAAACTTGCGTAGCCTAAAGCTTCATCAATCGGATTCAGATTCTCTCTTTGTAAATTTTCAATCAAAGCCAAGGAAGCCGATGAAGCATCACTCGCTTCAATCACCCGACAAGGAATTGTTTTTGATTTTAAAAACTTAAAAGCTCTAAGACGACGCTCCCCTGCAATTAGTTCAAAACCCTTAGCTATCGACCGTACAACAATCGGCTGAAGCAAGCCTTCTGACTGTATACTCCGAGCCAATTCTTCCACTTGTTTTTCAGCGATTTCCCTTCTTGGTTGATAGGGATTAGCTTTAATTTTGCTGAGTGCAATCTCTTGATAGCCTAAACCTGAAACTATACCTGAATCTAGACTTTGGGGAGTACTGGCACTTTTTCGCTTGTTTGATTTCGATGAAGTTGGAGTGGTTTTCGCTTTTGCTTTACTCGCGGGAGCAGCCGTTTCTTGAACCTTCTTAGCTTGAGCCACTCCGCCTCCACTAATTAATCCGCCTAAACCTCTTCCTAGTCTATTCTTTGATTGTGCCATAATAATTAATCTTCAGTTAATGGTATAAAAATAATATCGCCAACACGCAAATCTCTCGCTGGATCATTAATTTGGTTTGCATCTTGGATGTATTGAACCTTCGAGCCATATTGTGCCGCTATTTGGCTTAACGTATCCCCAGACTGTACTTCATAACTCACCCCAGACTTAGGGTAACTATCCGAAAAAACTTTCTTCACATCCGCAGACTTCACCTGACTCTCAGTAAAAGCAATCTGACTATTAATTTGGGATACATACGCATCCATTTGCTCTGCTACTTCATTTAAAATCGCTTGCTTAATTCGCTTCTCTTGGGCAGATACCGCTTTTTTTAAAATATTCAAATCATTACTCATTTGATTGAGTTTCAATTCTAAGGCACGAACAGATGATTTATTAAGCGTCTCGGCTTGGTTATCTTTTAAGATTTCAATGTCCAACTTCAAACCACGGATCTGCCGATCCATCAAAGCAATATCTTGAGAAAGGTCTGCAACTAGTGCGCGAGCTTCTTGATTTTGTGCAGACAAATTTCCACTCAAACACACACTGCTAAAAATAAAACAGAGTAATAATGATGAAGGAAAAACCAATTGCATATCCTTGTATAAATTTTAATAATCTGTTTTAAAAGTAAAAATTTTCAATAACAGTAAAAATAATCGCCCAAACAAATTTCAAATTAACTTATGTTAGCAAAAAATGTAGATTATTGGGTACATGACTTGAGTCCCTTTCTTCTGAAATTTCCAGAAAATCCTCTTGGATTAGAAGGCATTCGTTTTTATGGACTCTCCTATTTACTCGGATTTTTATTCACTTGGTTATTTCTCTATTACAGTGATAAAAAACAAAAATTTCCCATAGATGCGAAAGAACGATCTGACTTCATGACCTACATTATTCTAGGAGTTCTCATTGGAGGTCGCCTAGGCTATATGCTTTTTTATAATTTGAGTGATTTCATGGCAAATCCTCTTCTATTCTTCCGTATTGATCAAGGAGGCATGGCCAGTCACGGAGGGATTATTGGCGTGTTATTTGCAAATTTTCTTTTCGCTAAACAACGAAATTACAATCCATGGTCTCTAGGTGACTGCATTGTAAGCATCGCACCACTCGGGATCATGCTTGGACGTTTAGCCAACTTTATCAACGGGGAACTATGGGGGAAAATAACTACCGCACCCTGGGCTGTACTCTTTCCAAATAGCCCAATGAGTTATAGTGAATTAACGGGCTATTACGGAATCCAACCAAGACACCCCTCCCAAATATACGCATCTTTTAGCGAAGGGTTCATTCCTTTAATTTATTTACAATACCGATTTTGGTTCACCAAGTATTCCCCTGGGCAACTCGTCGGAGAATTCCTTATACTCTATAGTGCATTTAGGATATTCAATGAAGTATTCCGAGCACCCGATGCATCTTTAATTGTCGGGATCAGCCGAGGACAGTTCTACTCTTTGTTTATCTTAGGAATCGGCTTGATTATCTATCTAAAGAGAAATTCTTATCCCCAAAGATTCTAGATAACCAATTACGCTTTCATCTGAAAGTCATCTAATAAGACAGCATCTTTGGTGACAATCAAAATGCCGTCACGAATAACCACGTCCGCCCCAGATTCAAAATTATCCTCTAAGCCCGTCGGATCCAATACCACATTGTTCCCAATCCGTACGTTTTTATCTAAAATGGCATTTTTGATCGTACAATTTTTACCCACCCCAATATTCGGGCGACCCAATTCTAAATTTTCTTTAAAACCAGCATCATTTTCAAAATCATCTGCACCCATCATCACCACATTTTCAAGCTTAGAGTCCTCAGATATTACCGAACGAACGCCAAGCATTACTCGACTCAACGTAGCATTATTAATGATAGAACCATCCGCAATCACCGCATTTTGAATGCTTGCTCCATTAACCTTCACAGCTGGAAGATATCGAGCCCGTGTATAAATTCTTTCTTCTTCGTTATAAAAATTAAACGGTGGTTTTATCTCCGTTAACTGTAGGTTGCATTCAAAGAACGCTTTAACCGTTCCAATATCTTCCCAGTAATCATCAAAAATATAGCTGTGTAACTTCTTTTTACCTAAAAGACTCGGAATGACTTCTTTTCCAAAATCTTTCATATTTGAATCCAAGGCTTCCGAAAGTGCCCTCGCATTAAATACATAAATACCCATTGAAGCTAAGCAATAATCCTCCGTGTCAGGATTTTTCATTTTTGACTTCACTCCAGAACCTACAGCAAGGCCAGCAATCACTTTAGGGTCCGTTGGTTTTTCAACAAATTCGTTAATTGCAAGTGTTTCGTTAACACGCATCAATCCCAGCCCCTCAGCTTGGTCTAAAGGTAGAGGCTTTGCCGCAATACTGACATCTGCATTGTTCTCAATATGCTCTTTAACGAAATTACCTAAATTCATTCGAAAAAGCTGGTCGCCCGATAAGATAATACAAAGGTCATCTTCTCCTTCGACGCCAAAATGGTGCATATTTTGCCGAACCGCATCGGCTGTCCCTTGGTACCAAGTATCGCTTTTTTCTGTCTGTTCTGCGGATAAAATATCCACAAAGCCTCCGCCGAACGGGTCAAATTTATACGACTCTTGAATGTGACGATGTAACGAAGCCGTGTTGAATTGAGTGAGCACAAATATTTGATTGTACCCAGCATTTAAACAATTACTGATCGGAATATCTACCAAACGATATTTTCCCGCCAAAGGAACTGCTGGTTTACAACGAACTTGGGTCAGTGGATTTAAGCGAGTGCCGCGACCCCCTCCCATGATTATACAAATGACTTTACGCTTGCTCACAATGCAAATAGAGACTTAAAAAGAAGCTATTGTCAATGACACTCAACCTAACGAAAATAAATAAATACCCAAGATGTGCGGAATAGTAGGATATGTAGGCTCTAAAGAAATTGGAACCCGACTAATAGAAGGCCTAAAGCGATTAGAATACAGAGGCTATGACTCCTCTGGCTTATCCGTTATTGAGAAAAACAAACTCGAATACATCAAGCGAGTTGGACGTGTCAAAACACTCGAAGAATCCCTGCCTAAAAATATCCTTAAAGCACAGACTGGCATCTGCCATACCCGCTGGGCAACTCATGGAGATGTCACTGAGAAAAACGCTCACCCACACATCAGTAGCGATGAAAAATTTGCTCTCGTTCATAACGGAGTAATCGAAAATTATCTGCAGATTAAGCAATTCCTCGAATCCAAAAATTACACCTTTGCATCAGATACCGATTCCGAAGCCATCGTCAACTTAATCGCCTACCACTTTGAAAAAGAAGCGACTAACCCCGATGCTAATAAATTCCTAGAATCCGTTCGCAAAGCCCTACTGCACCTTGAAGGCACTTTTGGTATAGCTGTCATTTCAAAAGATTATCCCGATGAAATGATCTGTGCCCGCCGTGGCTCACCCCTCATCATCGGAGTGGGAAAGACCGAGCACCTCATTGCTTCAGATGTCAATGCACTCACCCACTGCACTCAAAATGTTGTCTATCTGAATGACAACGAAGTCGCACATTTAACTGCAGATGATTTTTCCATCTCTACGATTGCTAAAGTATCCGTAGACGCCGTGATTCAAACAGTCGACTGGGATACCAGTGACGCAGAACTCGGTAGCTTCCAACACTTCATGGAGAAAGAGATTTTCGAACAACCCACTGCTCTAGAAAATGGTATGCGAGGACGCTTTTCTGATGACGGCAGTACCGCTTTCTTTGGTGGATTGAACATCCAGCCACAAGAACTCAGCCAAATTGATCGCATCATCTTTATTGCCTGTGGCACTGCATGGCATGCTTGCTTGATCGCTGAGTACTTAATCGAACGCTTCGCCCGAATTCCTGTTGAAGTCGAATACGCATCCGAATTCCGTTATCGCGACGCCCCACTCGATAAAAATTCTCTCGTCATTGCCATCAGTCAATCCGGCGAAACCATTGACTCACTCTCAGCCCTCAAAGAAGCCAAACGCAAAGGCTACAAAACCTTATCGATCAATAACAGTGTTGGATCTAGTATTGCTCGAGAATGTGACGGCGGTATCTATCAGCACGCCGGCCCAGAAATCGGAGTCGCTTCAACCAAAGCCTTCACCTCTCAAGTCATGCTTTGTGCCATGCTCGCTCTTTATTTAGGACGCTTAAGGAATTTAAGTTATACCGATGGCTGCAATATCGTCAAAGCACTCAAAGGCTTGCCAAAACTCGTTGAGCAAACCTTAGAATCAAAAGAAGCCATTCAAAAAGTAGCGAAAAAATACGCCCACTACGAAGACTGCTTATTCTTAGGCCGACAGCTCATGTTCCCCATCGCCCTCGAAGGAGCGCTCAAGCTTAAAGAAATTTCTTATATCCACGCTGAAGGCTATCCAGCTGCCGAAATGAAGCACGGCCCCATCGCCCTAATTAGCGAAGAATGCCCAACTGTTTTCTTAACCACCAACGGTGAAATGTTCCAAAAGAGCATGGCCAATATTAAAGAAATTAAAGCTCGAAAAGGAAAAGTTGTTTGCATCGCTTCTCAAAATTGCGAACTCCCTGAAGACGCTATTGATGATCTAATTCAAGTACCCGAAGGTCACGAAATCATCCAACCCATTTTGATGAGTATCCCCGTTCAACTCTTTAGCTACTATATCGCCCTAGAGCGAGGTTGCGATGTCGATAAGCCACGTAACTTAGCTAAGTCTGTCACGGTGGAATAGGTTTGTGTGAATACTTATTGAATCCTTATATCCTAAATATAAGGACAAGAATAAGGACAAATCACCTAAGTTTATTTAGAATTAGTCCGAAACGAAAAGAACGTCTAGATGACATTTATAGACTTCATATAGAAGGTAAATCAACCCGAGAAATAACTTATTTCATGAATCAGAAATATGGGACTACTATAAGAACAAATCGTCCCTATTACCCTCAATTAGTTTGGGTTTCTTTGGATAAGTATAAAAAACACAAACATCGACTACTAGATTATGAAGAAACTATAGAGGAAGTCTATTTTGACTATATTGATATCAAGAAGACTAAATTCCCAAAGGAATTCATAATGAGTAATTTCTTGTAAAGTTTCTGTAACTTGGATATCTAGAGATTCATGAGAAAAACCCCACCCTATTATTACGTAATAATAGTTTTAATTTTAATATTTTTAAGTGGTCGTTTAGGTAATTCAAATTCAAACAAAACTCATTACCACAATCATTATGAGAATGAAATTAATGATATTAAAAAAATACTATCCCTTTTAGAAGACAAAGTATCGATCTTAGAAAATAAAGATTCTCTTATTTTAGATTTTGAAAGTAGACCGGTTAATGAGTCTCACAAACATCCACACGTCCATACTAATATTCCCAAGATTATGAAAAAATTATCCGAATTAGAAAATATAGTAGATGGAAAGATTGACTAAGGTTCAAAATACATTAACCCTCACCGGGAGAACTATTTAGATGAAACTATTCACACAAACCCAATCTGTAACAGTGGAATATAAAAATAAAAATAACTAAATAATGTATCTCAAAATTAGTACTGTGAG
>ERZ1048068.3618-NODE-3618-length-10093-cov-31.448695_pt1 | contig 10093 bp, 6 predicted proteins | sample MGYA00383098_ERZ1048068 | MGnify/ENA primary metagenome ERZ1048068 (study PRJEB29581, sample SAMEA5548368) | metagenome | biome: marine; feature: coastal; material: water | depth 1 m | study: Short-term variability in the microbial, nano- and picoplankton... | reverse complement strand
TATACGTTAATAGCGTATCGAGGGTTCGAATCCCTCCTTCTCCGCCATAAAACTACTTTAAAGTCTCTACAGGCCCTGTTAGCTCTCGCTTCCTACGCGTCTTGTGACGAGAGTAGACAAATAAGTAGACATTTAATTTAGCCATTACTTAATTAATTTTGTAATGACTGAATATATGAGTCAGTTGTGAACTCGCGGCCAAGAAAATCAGAGACAAATTCTGCGGCTGGCTTGCTTCCGCCTACTTCCAATACTTTACGCCTATATTCATTTGCAACATCTTTATTTCTTAGACCTTCTTTCTCGAATCGTGAAAAAAGATCAGTGGCTATCGAGAGAGACCATTGATAGGTATAGTAATTAGAACTGTAGCCATTTAAATGCCCAAAGTTGGCGTAGAAATGCGTATCCGGAACATGGGGATACGCGGCATATTTTCGTGCAAGTGATTGCATAGTGTCATCAAGCTCGAATGAGCCAGGCTTTTGGCTGTAGAAATTAAGGGATAAGTTTGCATAATAAATTTGCGTAGCGGTTCCTGTGGCGCGCCCAAAATGACGTGCTTGACTCATTTTTTCCACAAGCTCTCTAGGGATAGTTTCTCCAGTCGCATTCGTAGCGAATTTTTTCAATGTCTCATAATCCCATATCCACTCCTCCAGCATTTGTGATGGAGCTTCAACAAAATCGCGCTCCATCGACATGCCTCCGATAGATGACCAAGACTGCGTCCCGGAAAACATATTGTGAAGTAGGTGGCCGAATTCATGTAAAAAAGTTTCAACCTGGCTGTGCTCCATTAGCCCCTTAGGAAAGTTTTGAGCTAAACCAGACATTGGTATTCGTTTATCTTTGATGCCTGACCTCAGGGTCCAGTGTGCGGCGTGCTGGTATTTATCAGCTCTAGGATGATTATCCATGTAAAATCGGCCTAAAAGTTTGCCGTTGTCGATAATTTCAAATGTCTCAACATCTTCATGCCATGTTTCAGTATTCCAGGTCTTTATCTCAACATCGAATAGATCCTCAGTGAGCGAGAAAATTCCATCTCGTACATTTTCATACCTAAAATATTCTCTTACCTCTTGAGCATCAAGAGCATACTGTTCTTTTCTTAAAAGATTTTGTATGTAGCCAGCCTGCCAGACCTGCACTGCTGTAGCGGATGGGTCATCCTCTTGGAGTCTTGAGAGAAATACGTCTAATTCCTCTTGCACAGGTTTATCTAAAGCTCCTCCTACGCTATCAAGAAAGCTCTGAGCCTTCTCCGGAGAACCAATCATTTGGCTTGACATGGAAAGGCTCGCGAAAGAGTCAAATCCGAGTAGTGACGCTAATTCATGTCGTTTCGCAATGAGGTTTTCTAGTATAAGTTTGTTTGCTGGATACCCCCGTGATCTCGAGGCAACACGCAGACGCTTTCGCAGCTCATCATTATGCGCATAAGTCATCACGGGGTAGATGTCCGGATAATCAGTTGTGATTGTTATTAGGCCATTCTCATCTGCAGGATGCGAGTCAATATAATCTGCTGGCAGTCCCTCTAGTTCTGTTGCAACAACTTTTACAGATCGAACATCACTTCGAATGTTTTTATCGAATTCATTTCCGATAGAGGTGATTTCTTTTTGTAATTCCCGAATCCTTTTTCTGGTGGCATCGCTACGATCTACTCCAGACCTTTTAAAGTCATCAATGGCATTTTGAACCATAAATAACTCGCTGGCAGAAAGGTCATCCTGACTAATTGCTGAAATTCGATCATAGACAGGACGAGACAGGCTAATCTGGGAGTAAAAATCGGACTGTTTTTCACTACACTCATTTGCCGCTGAACGAACATCCGAGTCAGGGTGTACTGATCTGATGTGCCAAACGTCACCAATTGGTACTAGTGCATCAACAATTTTTTCATACTGACCGTAAACGCTAGTCAGAGTGGCTTGTCCCTTCTGTTCCTCTAAAGCCTTTAACTGAGCTGAGGCGTTATTGAGAGCCACATCACAGTCCGACGCTATCTGTTCCGCAGTCGCAGTTGCTCGGATACCGTCGATCAGAATATCGGGCTGATGGCCGTTGCAAGATACAAGCAGTGAAACTGACATTAAAGGAAAAAGGGCAGAATGGAGTAGACGTTTCATGAGGGGTCCTTGGCAGAAAATAATCATAGATTTCGGCGGTATCTTAGCGACAAATAGTTTCTCCCGCCATCAATAAAACTATTGATAAGGATGTTGCTAGCTATATATCAAAAATGATCGCCTTTACATTTCCTTTAACTATTAAATTCTTTTTAAGCTATCGGTTTCGGCTCTATCCTTAGCATTGCTGATACAGCAGAGGCTTTGAATACTAAATATGCGATGAGGCACTAATTAAACGCCATAAAACCACTTTTGGTTTTTTAGAAGCGGCTAACTGTCTAATTCAAAGATGGTTTTTCCTCTTGCTACAGTCCGCTCCACTTTGAGGTCTAACAACTGGGTAGTCGGCACGTTTAGCGGGTTTTTGCTTAAGATAACGAAATCTGCTTGCTTGCCCACATCAATCGTTCCTTTTCTGTCTTCCTCAAAATATTGATAAGCAGCATTGATCGTAACGGCCCTGATAGCGTCAAGGGTTGTAATTCGTTGATCTTATCCTAACACCTGACCGCTTCGCGTGAGCCTATTAGTGGTTGCCCAAAGTAAGCGGATCATATCCGGCGGCACTACGGGGGAATCATTATGAACTGTAAAGACAATGCCTTTATCTAGACTGCTTTGGGTTGGGCTAATATGACTAGCGCGTTCTACGCCAAAAACCGAGTCTCGATGCCAATCGCCCCAGTAAAATGTGTGAGCTGAGAAAAACGAAGGAATGGCTTTCATTTCTGCCATGATATCAAGTTGGTCTTCTCGCACTGTTTGGGCGTGAATCATCACCGTACGATGATCAGGAATACTGCTCGTATCGATGCTGAGGTTTAACGCGTTAACAAACAGATCTGCAGCTGCATCACCATTGGCATGGGCCAAGATTGGCGTGCCTGCGTCTATAAATTTGGCAAAAAGACAGTTTACTGACTCTGCTAGCATGATTGGATAACCACGACAATCGTGAGCGCCGCCCTTTGGTGGTATCTTATACGGCTGGTTTAAATAGGCCGTTTTACCTTGTGGCGAGCCATCTACAATCATTTTAACGCCTTATAGCGACATATACGACATCGTATGGATCAATCTGATATCGTCTAGTAACCGTACGTGCACTATCTTCTTATTACTGTTATGTGGTGTGTTAAAAAACGATGTCTACTCAGTCTAAGGTTTCACCCGAGGAACTGGCTGCTTTATTACCTCAATATGAAGTGACGCCAGATAAAATGTCTCGAGTCGAAAAAAGAATTCGCAATCGCTGTATTCTCATCATGGTGCTGTGGTTAGTTAGAATTGCCATTATAGTGTTTTACCCTGAATTTGTGTTGGTGACTCGAGCTGAAACACGGCTGTTAACCCCTGATGATGTGAGTGGACTACTCCTAGTTCGCGTGTCAATGGTAACTATAGGTGTAGGAGTGTATCTATGGTCATTCTTAACCAATCATTATTTTAGAACTGTAAATGTGATAGCGTTAATAATCGTATGCTGCCTTATTTGGAGTGATATAGAGGTTTATGTTTTAAGCTCAATGGCTGATCTAACGTTGCCATCCTTGGGTATGATTATGTTTAGATTTTTCCCTTTGACTCTATTATTTTTGAATTATTTAGATATTCGGAAATAGAAAAAACATCTGTGAGCTAATGGCGGCCTCGATCTAAGTGGCTAAACCCGTCTGAATAACCTCTCACTAAGTGTGGTTTAATCTAAAAAAGTAGTGCTTCCTATACGAATTATGGATCACCTTTTTATAATTTATCACTCTGCCTCCGCTGGTATCATATACAAATAGGTTCTAACACAGGCTATAGAGCCTCTGAAGTAGTTTGTTGCTATGAAAAGCTTGTCTTCCGCCAAGAGAGTAGTTTTAGTTTATTAAAAATGGCTACCGGTTTAATTCGAAGATGGTTTTTCCTCTTGCTATAGTCCGCTCTACTTTGATATCTAACAACTGGGTAGTCGGCACGTTTAGCGGGTTTTTGCTTAAGATAACGAAGTCGGCTTGCTTGCCCACATCAATCGTTCCTTTCTTATCTTCTTCAAAATATTGATAAGCAGCATTGATCGTAACAGCCTTGATAGCATCAAGGATTGAAATTCGTTGCTCTTGTCCTAACACCTGACCGCTTCGCGTAAGCCGATTAGTGGTTGCCCAAAGTAAGCGGATCATATCTGGTGGCACCACGGGAGAATCATTATGGACCGTAAAGACTATGCCTTTATCTAGACTGCTCTGGGTTGGACTAATACGACTGGCACGTTCTTCGCCAAAAACCGAGTCTCGGTGCCAATCGCCCCAGTAAAATGTGTGAGCTGAGAAAAACGAAGGAATGGCTTTCATTTCTGCCATGATATCAAGTTGGTCTTCTCGCACTGTTTGGGCGTGAATCATCACCGTACGATGATCAGGAATACTGCTCGTATCGATGCTGCGGTTTAACGCATTAACAAAAAGATCCGCAGCAGCATCACCATTTGCATGGGCCAAAATTGGCAAGCCTGCGTCTATAAATTTCGCAAAAAGAGCATCTACTGACTCTGCTGGCATGATTGGATAACCACGATAATCGTGGGCGCCACCCTTAGGAGGTATCTTATACGGCTGGGTTAAATAGGCCGTTTTACCTTGTGGCGAGCCGTCTAAAATCATCTTAACACCGCCAACCTTAAAACCATTTATATAATCGCTCACGAGCGGTAGTGGAGGGCTCTTTTCTCCAAGATATGTCTCATCAACCATCTGGAAAGACACGACGTCAATAGGGAAAGGTTTCTCATTGGCCGCAGATCTCAGTTCGTTTATCACACCCAGAGACGACGCCCCATCCTGGGCGGTAGTAATACCATATCGAGCGTAATCAAGTAGGCCAGCGTGTACTAGCTTATTTATATTTTCTGCCGGCGGAAGTAAGGACTGAATGGCAAAACCAGCTGTCTCCTCCAAGACTCCATTGGGCCTCTGGCTATCTCCTTCTCGACGAATAACTCCGCCTGGGGGGTTAGGGGTATCCTTATTAATTCCAGCAATTTCCAGTGCCTTGGAGTTAACTGCGGATAGATGGCCTGAAACATGAATTAATAAAATAGGATGAGAGGTAGATACCTTGTCTAGGTCAATGGTGGTCGGATGTCGTGCTTCAGTAAGCAGAGAATCGTCATAACCCATTCCCACAACCCAATCGCCTTCAGCTAGATCTTTTGAGGCTATATGGCTTTTCAATGCCATGACCAATCCGTTCATATCCTCGGCTGGCCCAACGGGAGGTGAAGCTATGTTCGCCATGGCGGAAAGCCTTCCATGCCAAGCAACGTGACCATGAGCGTCAATAAAGCCAGGTAGTAGTGCGGAGTCCTCTAGATTGACTACCTCAGTAGTTTGCCCATCCCAATCGTCTCTCTGGCCCACAAAAACAATAGTATCGTCTTTAACGGCCACAAAATTGGCTGATTCAGATTGTTCGCTAAGAGTGATGATATTGTCTCCGTAGAAGGCTATATCGGCTTGCGGCGCCTTATTGCAACCGGCGAGCAACAATAGCGGCAGAAAGATAGCTAATCGAACATCTGTTAAACGTTTCAATGTCATTCCTCTCTTAATTGATGAAATTCGTGTACCAGTATACAAAAAGATGATCACGTCGTTTCAATTAAAACAACGTTCTATTAAATCGCGAATTTTACCTATGAGTTTGAGATTTGGATGTTTAAAAATTCGTTGTCTGAAGAGCTAAGTGCAAGCCATTCCTGTTGAACAGGTAGTGCATGACATCTCAGCTCGGTTTTGGCGATTAAACAGGAGTAATATAACCCAAAAGATGGGTCTATTATCTGAGATATCCTAGTCTACTGTTATGACGAAAAAGCCTTCATCAAAGGCAGGCTGCGTACTCGAATACCACTTGCAGCATATACGGCATTGGCCAGAGCAGGGGCTATACCCGGTGTTCCAGGTTCTCCGCCGCCACCAAGTTCATGGCCACTATTTATGATATGGGTTTCAATAGTAGGAGCATCAGACATTCTTAGAGATTGATAGTCGTGGAAGTTACTTTCAACTACGGCACCATCTTGAATGGTAATTTCTCCGTACATGGCCGCGCTGAGGCCATAGATAATCCCAGATTCAATCTGTGCCTTCATTCCATCTGGAGCAATAGCAAGACCTGGATCAATTACCGCAACAACTCGATCAACCGATACAGATTTATCAACAATAGATACCTCTACGACTTGAGCGACGATAGAGCCAAATGATTCTTGAAGCGAGATACCTTTTCCTCGACCCTTTGCTAATGGAGTTTCCCAGTTGGCTTCCTCAGCGGCTCTCTTTAAAACCGCTAGATGCCGTGGTTTGTCCTTTAAAAGATCCAGTCTAAATTTAAGAGCATCCTTACCAGTAGCATTCGCGGCTTCATCAATAAATGATTCGGTGAAAAAACCGTGTTGAGAATGGTCTACGCTCCTCCAGGCTCCAAAAGGGACGTGAGTAGGGCTACTAACATGGCCAATATCTTGTGCCTCTACAGCATAGGGAATAAGCGGGGCTTCGGTAGGTTCGGCTTTATTAACATAGGTATTTTCCCATACGAGTAGTTTACCATTCTCATCGAATCCACCTCTGAATCGGCTTTGTATGGCTGGGCGGTAAAAATCTTGACGAATATCTTCTTCCCGAGACCAAATCAGTTGAATAGGACGTTCTACAGCTTTCGCAATTTGGGCTGCCTGAATCGCATAATCTGGGAGAGATTTACGACCAAAGCCACCGCCCATTAATTGGTTGTGCAAGGTTACCTTGTCTTCATCTACACTCAACGCTTCTGCGACGGCTTTTCGAAACCCAAGAGGGTTCTGGCAACCTACCCATATTTCGCATTGACCATTGCTGATTTCTGCTGTGGCATTAAGTGGTTCCATACAGGTATGGGCGAGAAAGGGAACTGTGTAATCAGCTTCAATTACTTTTGAAGCATTTAAAAACTGGGTAGGAGTGTCGCCTTGTAATCGATCAGATTGACGTTCCTCAGGCGCAGTAATATCTCTAGCAAATTGCGCAAAAATGTCGGTACTGGACCTTGCGGCTAAGTCTACATCACTCCATGTTATGTTCAGTGTTTCTCGACCTTTCTTGGCGGTCCAATAACTGTCAGCTATTACGGCAACCGCAGGGCTTGATTGAAAGCCTCCAATCATCATATTGGATTGGGCCGGGGGAAGTTCAATAACATTTACAACTCCCTCAATTTTACGCGCAGCTTGGTCATCGATGCTGACGATAGTTGCGCCAAAAACCGGAGCACGAATTACCGTCGCATAGAGCATCCCAGGCCGTCTAATATCCAACGCAAACTGAGCTGATCCATCGACTTTGGAAGGTATATCTAATCGAGGAACAAATTTACCGACGATCTTATAGTCTTCAGCTTTTTTGAACTCCGGTGTTTGCGACGGAGTCATTTTAGCAACTTCGTTGACAAAATTGGCGTAAGGCTCTCGTCGAGAACTGGGTGTATGAACAAGGTGACTATTATCTGTTGTAATATCTTTCAGTGGAACTTGCCAAGCACTTGCTGCAGCTTGGCGCAACATCTGGCGAGTTGATGCCCCAGCAACTCGCATCCCGAGTGAGCCCGTCACGCGGATGCTCGTGCTACCACCGGTTACCTGAAGACCAAGGTTATCCATCAGTTTCATCATGGCGCCATCGACTGAGGGCACAATAAAGTCGGGAAAATTAATACCTTTTAAAAAATATTCTCTACCAAGACTATAGTGAGAATAGGCGCCAATAGCAGGTGCTTCTTCAATCCGCATGTCATTCCAGTCTGCATCTAGTTCTTCTGCGAGCATTTGAGCGAGCGCAGTTTGAGCGCCTTGCCCCATCTCTGAGTGGGGGACCATTGCAGTAATCGTGTTGTCACTATCAATGCGCACATAGGCGTGAACAAGTTGCCCTCCATCGTCGCCAAGTAGGTCAGATAATTCACCTGCTTGATTTCCTGGGCGCATAGCAACACCTACAATAAGACCGCCACCAGCCATAACGCCTGTTGTTAAAAATGCTCTTCTTGTCCACTTACCCATGATTTGTCTCCATCGCGTCGTAGAATTGGTCTGCAACTGAAGAACCTGCAATGGATTTAATAGCTTCACGGATACGGCCGTACATGCCGCAGCGACAGATATTACCGCTCATTGCTTGATCAATATCTGCATCGTTAGGATTAGGGTTCTCAGAGAGGAGCGCTGCGGCTGACATCAACTGCCCAGACTGACAATAACCGCATTGTGGAACCTGATGTTCAATCCAAGCCTGTTGTAGTGGATGTTGTTCGTCGGATTTAGATTTCAGTCCTTCAATGGTTGTCACCGCCTTACCAGCAACACTAGCAATTGGTGTCACACAAGAACGAATTGCTTGACCGTCGATGTGGACTGTACATGCACCGCATTGTGCGATGCCGCAGCCAAATTTGGTGCCAGTGAGATCGAGCTGCTCGCGAAGCACCCAAAGCAGAGGCTTTTGTGGGTCCACCTGGACAGTTTTCTCTTTGCCATTAACCGAAAACGAGGTGACCATTGCATTCTCCCTAAACTTGATTTGTGTCATTAAATAACTGACCAAAAGTCATTGCAAGCAAATTATTATAAATTCACAAAAGTTGCACTTGTATTTTAGGCTAATCATAGATCGACCTAAAAATGATGATAGTTGATGAGTTCTGGGTGCTGCGTGTAAAACAGTATTTACGGTGTTAGTGCAAAAACAAGAAATTTGTTTGATGTATAGATGTCGATTCTGAGCTAATATCTTTGATTACTTATAAATTGCCTGCACAAAATAGAGGTTAAAATTTTGGATGCTCTGACATTCGAACAACTTCGTCTTGTTATTGTCGTGTACTCGTCCTCGATAATACCGCTTGTTCTCATTCCAATTCTTCACGTTAGAAACCTTATACCTAAATGGGTCTTACCGTTTTATATCCGGCTATTTTTTATCTGTGCAATTGGATGGGAAATTTGGTTCAACTATGGTTTCGTAGCAGGAGATAGCGTTGGTGTAAGACGGGCAGATATATTAAATCAGCTAATTCCTGTGCATTTAAACTGGGTGCTTAATTCTTTGGCTGATGCAGGTGCAATTTGTTGCGGTGGCCTTTTGTTAGCGTGGCTTATTTTGGGTCGCAAGAGCGAAGGGTTTAAAACTTGGCGCTGGAGTGTGTTTGGGCTGCTTTTAGTAGGGTTTATAGGGCAAAATATTTTCGTAGAAATGTATCTATATCATGACCAGCTATCCGTGGATAAGCCGCTTTCTTGGGCACCTTTAGCGCCGACGGGCCCTTGGTTTAACCCTCTCTTATGGGAATACGATGGGAGATCAATCATGTTTCAGAGTCAGCTTCCGTGGCTGATTATGACGCCTTTGGTGTATTTAGAATTAATAAGAACTCTTAAATCATCGAGCTCAGAGAGGCTGTAATAAATGGCGAGTCGTAGCCTCCGAGAGGAGGCTACCTGCCTACGAGGAGCCCCTAAGCTGTAACGGATATTGCCTTATCAGACTCTATACATTCATCAAGAAGTTTCAAAAAGGCAGCACGAGACTTATTTTTTGAGCCATTAAATGCTGTCATATTGAGCTGACTAAAGCCTTTAGCCACAGCCAAAGCCGCTTCATCTAGGTGCTCCACAGGGGCGGTTTTATCGTAAAATCCAGCACTAATAGCATCATCAGGCGACCATATTTCTGCATTAATAACAGCGCGATGAAAGTAATTCAGCGGAATCCGATAGCGGGCTAATTCAATGCCAAAGTTATGCATGGTCATGCCAATCATGGTTTCATTGAGCCCAGTTTTGAATTCGCCGTCAGCACCTATCCTGAAGTCACAAGCCAGCATCAGAAAAGCACCCATGGCAATACAATGTCCAGTTGACACTCCGATAA
>ERZ1048068.3611-NODE-3611-length-10104-cov-4.054433_pt1 | contig 10104 bp, 4 predicted proteins | sample MGYA00383098_ERZ1048068 | MGnify/ENA primary metagenome ERZ1048068 (study PRJEB29581, sample SAMEA5548368) | metagenome | biome: marine; feature: coastal; material: water | depth 1 m | study: Short-term variability in the microbial, nano- and picoplankton... | reverse complement strand
CTGCTTGATGATCTTCTCGGGAGTCTCTTCAGCGACGGCTTCGATATCCATGCCGCCTTCAGTCGAAACGACGATCACGGGGCGACTGGTGTCGCGGTCCATGAGAAGAGAGAGGTAATATTCGTGCTCAATATCCACCGCGTCGGCAACCATGACCTTGCGGACAAGACGACCTTCTTCGCCGGTCTGTTTGGTGACGAGAGTCTGGCCGAGCATCTTGCCGGCGATCTCGCCGATGTCAGTCGCACTCTTGGTGAGATGCACTCCCCCTTCAAAGCCATTCTTGAAAGTCCCCTTTCCGCGCCCTCCGGCGTGGACCTGGGCTTTTACGACCATGAGGTCGGAGCCAATTTCTTCTGCGATGGCTTGCGCCGATTCAGCTGATTCAGCCATTTGGCCCCGTGGACTGGGAACTTCAAAACGGTCGAAAAGCTCTTTTGCTTGATACTCGTGAATATTCATTGCTGAAATCTGGGGGCGAAGCTATCGCCCACAATCTGCGGCGCAATGCTTAATTCATGCCAGTTGTGTGGCAGTTTCGCCAGGGCGGGCATGCTAGAGACCTAAGAAGACAAGATGGTCTTAATCGCTCTGCTTCGGCAATTGTGCTTGCCCAGAAAATGCTCTCTTTCCTGGTATCCGCCATGCTTAATCTTAAATCTCTCTTCGCCTTTATTTTCCTCTGCCAATTCTCCTCCGGAGAGGCCTCCATCAAGAGCGCCAGCCACTATGTCGGCACTATGAATACCTCCAAGTCCTCGAAGCGCTCAATTACTACACCGACGGCACGGTCGCCGAAAACTACGTATCCTTCAAATCTGGTAAAAACTACTGCCTCAAGGGCCACAACCACTTCGATGGGCGAAACGTAAAAGTTAGTTGATCCAAAAAATAGACCCCAATAAAAAAAGCAGGCTCTCGCGAGCCTGCTTCGGATTAAAATTTAACTTGAAGTCAGCTTACTCCATTTCTGACATCAGCTCTCCGACTGCTTTCACGACATCGTCAGCTCCAACAGTTCCTGAAGTTGGAAGCTTGGCGAGTTCTCCCATCAAATCCCCCAAAACTTTCACCACTTCATCCTTCTTTCCTTCCAACAGTTTTTCAACCTCTTCCTCCTCCTTGTCTGATCGATCTTTCTTGAGCTCCTTTACCCTCTCAGCGATTTCCTTCATATCCTCTTTGAGATCATTAATATCGTCAACCGCATCCGAAGCGTTGTCCCCGTCGTTCACGCCTTCAACGATCTCCGTGACTTCCTTGATGCAGTCAATGGTGTCATCCATGACGCTTTCGGGGGAATCACTACAAGAGGTCATCAAGAAACAAAGTCCGGCCAACCAAGTATTTAATATTTTTTTCACGATTAGAAAATTGTGTCCGGCCTATTCCTGAAAACAAGCTCGAATCCTCTGATTAAACTGAATCCATCGTCCTTGGGGGCCATCCCATCCACAATTGGCCAAAATCGCGCCGAATTGCCCCCGCAGTTTACCGGTCTTTCTGCGATACCTCCCTTGCTTCTCGGGCCTTCCCCGTGTATTTCTTCGCGCCTTGGCGAAAACCCCGCCTCTAATTTCATGATTAAGTGGACCCTGCAGAAAATCGTTGGCTCTAAGAACCAACGCGAACTCAAGAAAATGCGCCCGGTTGTGGCCAAGATCAACGAGCTCGAGGAACAATATCAAAAAGAAAGTGTCGAGCAGCTCCTTGCTCGTGTCGAAGAATGGCAGAAGTATCTCCACCGCTTCCTTCCGCTGCAACTCCCCACCAAACGTGAGCTCGAACTCATGGACGAGGCCATCGTCGGCGAAATCGCCTCCGGCCTAATGAATCGCCTTGATTCCCTCCGCGAGGAATTCCCTCAGCTCCCCAGTGAAATTTCATCGCTCGACGACATCAGCGCCGCCAAGGCCGCCTTCGCTGAGATCGAAGACGACTTCCCGGTCCTTCGTGACAAGTATCTCAATGAGATTCTCCCAGAAGCCTACGCCTGTGTTAAAAACGCCTCCCGTCGTCTCTGTGGGTCAGAGGTCGATGTTTGCGACGACAAAATGCCTTGGGAGATGGTCCACTTCGATGTTCAGCTCATCGGAGGCATCGCCCTTCACCGCGGCATGATTTCCGAAATGCAGACCGGTGAAGGTAAGACTCTCGTTGCAACTCTCCCCGTCTTCCTCAACGCCCTGACTGGTCTCGGAGTTCACGTCGTAACCGTCAACGATTACCTCGCTCGACGCGACTCCGAATGGATGGGTGCAGTCTTCAAATTCCTTGGCCTCTCGGTGGGATGCATCCAGAACCAACTCCCCCCGCACATCCGCCGCGACCAATACACCTGCGACATCACTTACGGTACTAATGCCGAATTTGGATTCGACTACCTGCGCGACAATGGCATGGCCAGCTCCACAATGGATCAAGTCCAGCGCGGATACTACTTTGCCATTGTGGACGAAGTTGACTCCATCCTCATCGACGAAGCTCGGACACCGCTCATCATTTCCGGCCCCGCTGTGGTATCCAACACCGAGGAATACAAGCGCTACCGCAGCATGATCGAGCAGTTGGTGAAAAAGCAAAATCACCTTTGCAACGAACTCGCCGCCGAAGCCAAAAAAGCGATGGATGAAGAGGACGAGGACACCGCCGGACGGGCGCTCTTCAAAATCAAGCTTGGCCAACCGCGCAACCGCCAGTTTATGCGCTTCATGGAGGATCCCGACACCCGTCGCCTTCTAGAAAAAACCGAACTCGCCTTCTACCAGGACACTCGTAAAAAAGACCTCTACGCCATCAAGGAGGAACTTCTCTTCACCATCGATGAAAAGGGCCACGACGCCGACCTCATGGAAAACGGCCGGGAATTCCTCTCACCCGATCAACCCGAAGCCTTCGTCATCCCCGACCTTGCCGAAGCCTTCGCCAACATCGACGCCGACCTCGAACTCAGCGACGAAGAGCGCATTACCAAGAAGGAAGAAATCCAAACCAGCATGGATGCCCAGGGCACCCGCGTGCATGCGATTTCCCAGCTTCTCAAGGCCTACTGCCTTTACGAGAAAGACAACGAATACGTCGTCAAAAACAACAAGGTTGTCATCGTTGACGAAAACACCGGTCGTGAAATGGCCGGACGTCGTTGGTCCGACGGCCTCCACCAAGCTGTCGAAGCCAAGGAAGGCGTGGAGATCGAGCGCGAGACCCAGACTTACGCAACCATCACGATTCAAAATTACTTCCGCCTCTACGAGAAACTCGGCGGCATGACCGGAACCGCGGAAACGGAAGCGGCGGAATTCCACGACATCTACGATCTCGACGTTCTCCCCATTCCGACGCACCGCGACAACCAGCGGGAGGATTCCAACGACCAGGTCTTCAAGACCCGCCGTGAAAAATTCAACGCTGTGGTCCACCGCATCGAGGAATGCCACAAAAAAGGCCAACCCGTCCTCGTAGGAACCGCCTCTGTCGAAGCATCGGAAACGCTCGCGCGGATGCTCAAACGCGCGAAGCTTCCCCACTCGGTCCTCAACGCCAAGTATCACCTTCAGGAAGCTGAAATCATCAAGAACGCCGGCCAACTCGGGTCCGTGACCGTCTCAACCAATATGGCGGGACGTGGAACCGATATTAAACTCGGCGAGGGCGTCTCCGATGCCGGCGGGCTCTTCGTCATCGGCACCGAACGCCACCAATCACGTCGGATTGATCGTCAGCTGCGCGGTCGTTGTTCCCGTCAGGGCGATCCCGGTGAATCCCAATTCTTTCTCTCCTTCGAAGACGACCTGATGCGTAACTTCGCCGCCGCCGACCGCATGACCAACATGATGGAACGCTTCGGCATGGAAGACGGCGAAGCTCTCGAGCACCGCTGGCTCAACCGCTCGGTCGAAACCGCCCAGAAGCGCGTGGAGCAACTTCACTACCGCCGTCGGAAATACGTCCTCGACTTCGATGACGTCATGAACCGCCAGCGTGAGGTTGTTTACGGATACCGCAACCAGGTTCTCAAATCCGAGGATCCCCGCGAGTTAATCATGGAAGTCATCGACCGAGTAGTCGAAGCCCAAGTCAGCCACTTCACGGAGGAACGCGACGACGGACAACCTGACTTCGTCGAAATGCTCCACTGGGCCAACATGACCTTCCCGCTCCACCTCACCATGGATTCGGCGCAATTCGAAACCCGAGACGTCGAAGGCAACATCGCCTTCATCACCGAAAAGATTCACGAAGCCTACAAGCGTAAAGTTGATTCGGAAAATCCCGAGCACCTCGATAACCTCGAACGCCACATCATGCTCCACGCCATTGACCAAAAATGGCAGGAACACCTCTACGCGATGGACTCCCTCCGCGAAGGCGTCCAACTCCGCGCCCAGGGACAGAAGGATCCGCTTCAGGAATACAAAACCGAAGCCTACAAACTCTTCGTCACTCTCATGGACAGCATCGATGATGCGTCGACGCACAACATCTTCCGCTTCACCACCGTGCAACCCATGGACTCCGTCCTCGCCGATGCCCCCCAGCAAACCTCCGGCGGCACCGAAGACAGCGTCTCCAACGACAACGTCGCCTCTTCCGGATCCGCAGGCTCCTCGGCCGGCGCACCCAACGAAAACAAGCTCAAGCTCAACCTTCCCAAGCGCCGCCCCATCGCCAAGATTGGTCGCAACGAACCCTGCAGCTGCGGGTCAGGCAAAAAATACAAAGCCTGCTGCGGCCGCATGAGCGAATAACCCCCTCTAGCCAATCCCAAAGCGCCTCATTGCTGAGGCGCTTTTTTTATCCCCATATATCAGGAGACAAACATAATACGCTATGCTAAGTATACGTTCCATGGACTTTCAGAAACTTAAGATCGTCACAATAACCCTCTTTCTTCTCGCAAACGCCCTCTTCGCAGAAACCAAACGCATCGCCATCGTCCGGGATGATCAATCCGCTTATTTTAATGCAATCATTTCAGGGTTTAAAAAGGAATTGGATGAGCTCGCCCAGGATCGTTACGAATTCGAATTTGTTGACACCTTCAACGCCGAAGGAATATCCAATGAGATCAGAGGAACTCTCATGCGAGCAGTTGATGATCCCAAAATTGACCTCGTCTACACCGCCGGTATCATTGCCTCCCATCATGCCGAGAATCTCCCGCTCGCTCTCCGAACCAAACCCATCGTGGCCGGAGCTATCGAATTCTCCAATTTTGACAATTCCACGATTTCAAAATCCGGCTCCTCGAAGATCCCAAACTTCACCTTCATCGTTGAAGCCCGTCGCATCCCGATGGACCTCAGCGAACTCGCCCGCATCTCCGGTCAAAAGACAATTCACGTCCCCATAGATCCGCTTGTGATCGAGGTCCTCGCCGACGAACTCACGCCCAAGGTCGACGCCATGGAAAAACTTCTCGGGCTCGATCTTGTCATCACCCCGGCCGGGGAAAATGCCCAATCCTGCCTTGCCAAGATCTCCGCGAGCGCCAAGGCCGTCTACCTTCCGATCCTCCCCGCCCTCCCAATTGGCGAAAGAAAAAAGCTAATCACCGGGCTCAACAAGCGCAAGGTCATGACCCTCTCCATGTTTGGTGAATTCGACGTCCAGTCAGGAGCCCTTGCCAGCCTGTCATCGGATGCCTCCCGCTCCCTCTTCCGCCGAACGGCCATCAACATCCATCAGCTTCTTTCCGGAATCCCCACCTCGCTCCTCCCTGTCGTTCTGCGCAGCAACGACCAACTTAGGATCAATATGAATACGGCACGACTCCTCGGTTGGTCGCCTGACTACGACACCTTGCTCGCGGCGGAATTAATCCATCTTGAAGATTACCAGAAATTTTCCGGCGACCTGACCCTTGAACAAGCCATGGCCCGGGCGGCTAAAAACAACGCCAATACTAGGGTTACCCGGGCCCGACTCTCTGCATCTTACTGGGAAACCCAAAGCCTCCGCAGCAACACCAGACCTCAACTTTCTCTCAGTGGCTCCCTTGGAAAACAAGGAATTAGCGACCGCATCAATTCCTTCAACCGGGCCAACACCGACAGCCTCACACTCGGTGCCGAAGTCAGCCAAATCCTCTATAGCGATCGCCTCACCAGCCAAATTCGCGCCAACGAAAGCGTCGAGGAAGCCACAAAATTTGACATCGAATCAGTCCAACTCGACGCCATGCAACAGGCTGGGCTTGCCTATCTCGATTGCCTTCTCGCCGAGGAACTCTATCAGATTGAGCGAGCCAACCTCTCACTCGCCGCTCAAAACCTGAACCTTGCAAAAACCAGACGTGACATTGGAGCTGCCGAACCCTCGGAGGTTTTCCGTTGGCAGGCCTCCCTTGCCGAAGCGAAAGCCCAACTCATTCAACGCGATGCCGCTCGCAAAAATACCCGCTTCGCACTCAATGTCGCGCTGGGACAACGGGCAGGTAATCACTGGAAGCTCAGAGACATTTTCCTTGCAGATAATGAGCTCTACTTCATGGGCAAGGAGCTTGCCCCTCTCCTAACCAATCTCCAAAACTTCGAGGGCTACGTTGGCTTCATCAAAGCCATGTCTCTTTGGCGCGCACCGGAGCTCAAAGCTTTCGACAAAAACCTCGCCGCCCAGGGGATCCTCTTCAATGAACGTGGTCGGCGAAACTACCGACCGGAAATCAAACTTACCGCCGCCGCACGACGTCTCCTAACCGAGACCTCCCAAAACTATGAGAGCCAGGGGGAATGGTCCATTGGCGTTGGTTTTAACCTCCCCCTCTGGGAAGGAGACCTTCAAACCGCCGAACAGGGCCGTATCAATGCGGTCATCAGGCAACTAAAAGCCCAACGTGATAAAGCGACATACCTGGTCGAACAAAAGGCCCTCACCAATGCCTACAATTCCTCTGCAAGCCACCCCGGTGTCCGTCTCAGCCGAAAAGCCCAGACCGCCGCTGAGAAAAACTACCAATCCGTCGGCGAAAAATACGCCCAAAGCTCTGCCGACATCCTCGACCTCATCGACGCCCAGGTGCAGCTGGTTACCCAGCGCCGGTCCGCCGCTTCAGCCAAATTCACCTATCTCAAGGACGTCGTCTCGATCCAGCGCTCCATGGCTTGGTTTGAATTTAACCGCTCGGATGAGGAGAAAGCCATCTGGACCCAAATGTTACGCAACTATCTCCAAACCGGATCTCTCCACATTACCCACCTAAAATCAGATAAGCAATGAAGCACTCTCTCCTGGCCTTGAGCCTCCTCGGACTCACCTGCTGCTCCGAAGACAAACCCACCTCTCCCGATGCACCCCGCCCCGTCATTGTTCAAACGGTAGCCGAAGCACAGGGTGATGAAATCCGCACCTTCAGCGGAATTGTCAAAGCCTCGGACTCCGCCACTCTTGGCTTCGAAGTCCCCGGAAGAATCACTGCGATCTTCGCCGAAGCCGGACAATCCTACAAAAAGGGTGAGGTCCTGGCCCAGCTCGACGTCGCCAATCTCGAATCTGATCTCCGCCGCGCTACGGCCGAAGCCCAACAAATGAATAGCGAGCTGCAGCGGGTCCAACAACTCTTCGAATCTGAAAACACGAGTCGGGCTAAACTCGATAGCGCCATCGCCGCTCAAAAAGCAGCTGCCGCCAATGTCGAAATTGCCCAAAAGAAGGTCTCCGACGGCACGCTTGTCATGCCTTACGATGGCGTCATCGAATCCCTCCTTCTCGATGAGCAAGGTGTTGTCTCCGCCGGAACGGGTCTCCTCACCATTCAAGGAAATGGAAAAATGAAAATCTTGATCAGCGTCCCCGCTGAACTGATCAATCAAATCAAGGTCGGAATGAGGGCCACTGTCACGGTAGGCAGAATCGCCCCCAACTCTCTCCCGGCTGCGGTTGACCGCGTGTTCCCGCAAGCCGCCAAAAACGGCACCTATCAAATCTCTCTTACCCTCGACCAAGCACCTGAAAAAGTTTTGGGTGGAATGGATGCCGAAGCGTCTCTCACTTTTGCAAATGTGAATGGCCCAACATTGCAGATCGAGTTGGCCGCCGTCGTGGGCAATCCGCTCGGAGATCCCTACGTATGGGTCGTCAAGGATTCCACCGTCTCCAAGAGAAGCGTCACGACCGGTAAAATTCGTGCCGAAGGACAAATCGAAATCCTCTCGGGACTCACCCCAGGCGAACAAGTCGCTACCCGTGGAGTCAACCAACTCATCGAAGGGCAATCTGTCAAAATCTCCGGGACTCCATGAACCTCGCTACTCTCACTCTCAAAAATACCCGCACCAGCCTCATCCTCTACGGGGTTCTGTTAATGCTGGGTGTTCAGACTTTCCTAACCATCGGGCGCCTGGAGTATCCGGAGTTCACGATCCGAACGGCCCAAGTCATTACTTCCTATCCCGGGCGTTCATCCCTGCAGGTTGAAGAACAAATATCCGAACCACTGGAGCAGGAAATTCGGCAAATCCCGGAGGTCAAAGAGGTTCACTCCGTCTCTAAAAGTGGACTCTCGATTCTCTCGGTCATCGTGAAAGATGAATACCTCGAACTCCAACCGATTTGGCAAAACCTACGCAATAAGGTCGCGGCAACCCGCCTTCCCGAAGGAACGCAAAAATCATCCGTTTACGACGACGAATTTGCGGACATCTTCCCCTATATTTACGCTATCAGCGGCGACGGCTTCACCAATCGCGAGATTTTTAAATATGCCGAAAAACTCCGGGACGAAGTTCTCGCAGTTGATGGAGTCGGGCGGGTGACTTTCCACGGAAACCGAGAGGAGAAAATCTACATTGAATTCTCCAGCAACGAGCTCGCCTCTTACGGATTCTCACCCAGTGGGATTGCCCAGCAGCTCAACGGCCAAAATGCCATCGCCTCAAGTGGCAATCTTCTCGTTGGAAACGAACGACTCACCGTCACCACAAACGGGGAATTCGAATCGCTCAAGGAAATCGAAGAGCTCCGGTTTTCCCTTCCCGACGAATCCGGCACCGTCATGCTCAAGGACTTCGCCTCCGTTCGCCGCGGCTACGAAGACCCTCCCGGCGGATTGGCACACCTGGATGGCGAGCGTGTCATCACCATGGCCATCTCCATGGTCAAAGGTGGAGTCGTCACGGAGGTCGGCGAGCGCATCGACGATAAGATCAACAAATTCCAGCGAAAGCTTCCCGTCGGAGTCGAAATTAAAAGCGTCTTCTTCCAGCCCGAATATGTCGGAGCGTCAATCAGCTCATTTTTAGTCAACCTGGGACAGGCCTTTTTCTTTGTAGTCCTTGTCATGTTCCTCTTCGCAGGATTACGAATCTCACTCGTAGTAGGAGTTCTCGTGCCCTCTGCCATTCTTCTCTGCTTCACGGCCATGCCCATGGCGGGCGTTCAACTCGAGATGATGTCCATCGCCGCTCTCATCATCGCTCTGGGACTTCTCGTCGACAATGCCGTGGTCGTCAGCGAACAAATCCTCGTCCGGCTCGATCAGGGGCAGGACCGCTTCGATGCCTGCACCAATGCCGTCAAAAACCTGACCATTCCTCTCCTCGCCGCCACCGCAACCACCATCGCCGCATTCTCCCCGGTTGCCATTGCCTCAGGCGGATCCAGTGAATTCACCTATAGTCTCTTTGCCGTTGTCTCGATGACATTATTGGCTTCGTGGATCCTCTCCGTAACCATCATCCCTCTTTTCTGCTACTACTTTCTGAAGCCACTTAAAAAAGACACCTTCATTGGTAGGATTTTCAATAAAATCTACCGACCCTACGAAGCAATCCTCAGACTATCTTTGAAGCTCAAATTTGTTGTTCCGCTCCTCATCTTTGCTCTCACCATTTTTTCCGGATGGGCTTTCAAATTCATCCCTTCCATCTTTTTTCCTCCGAATGAACGGGGACAATTTATCGCCGACTTTGAACTCCCTCTGGGCCGTGACATCCTCGAGACTGAAGCCGAGGTGACGAGATTCGAAAACTGGCTTCTCAAAACACACGGAGATGAACTTCGCAATGTCTCGACCTGGATCGGCAATGGTGGCCCCCGATGGTATCTTTCACTTTCCCCTGAACGAGCCAACCCCAACTATGCCTTCTTCAATATTCTGACCAAATC
>ERZ1048068.3608-NODE-3608-length-10108-cov-5.743261_pt1 | contig 10108 bp, 9 predicted proteins | sample MGYA00383098_ERZ1048068 | MGnify/ENA primary metagenome ERZ1048068 (study PRJEB29581, sample SAMEA5548368) | metagenome | biome: marine; feature: coastal; material: water | depth 1 m | study: Short-term variability in the microbial, nano- and picoplankton... | reverse complement strand
ACCACGACAATGATTTTATCCCTAGTTATATGGAAGATGAAGACGATAATTTAGACGTTTTTAACGATAATACAGATAACGATCGGTTCAATAACTTTTCCGATAATGATGATGATGGAGACGGTTATAAAACGTTCAGAGAAGTTCTATACACAGAGTATACTGACTCAAGCCGTTCTGGTCTAGAAGCACAATTGCAAGCACTAACACCATTAAATTCTAATCAATTCTTTACACCTATAGAAGCTAAAGATGATGGAACGTTTTCGGCCAAACTTATTACACTTGAGGATACCAATGGAAATGGTATTCCAAATTATTTGGATTCTACAGATGCACAAACGTTGAACTAACCGAAACTGAAGTATAAGAAATAAAAAAACCCGCAATTAGCGGGTTTTTTTGTGTTTTAAGCCAAGTTATTTTCTTGCAATGACTTTCTTTGCTTTTGCTACAATTGATGACGCGTCTAGGCCATATTTTTTCATCAACTGAGCTGGGGTTCCCGACTCCCCAAAAGTATCATTTGTGGCTACAAATTCTTGTGGTGTAGGTTTGTTGAGTCCAAGTACTCTTGCAATACTTTCACCCAAACCACCCAAGTGGTTGTGTTCCTCGGCAGTAACAATACATCCTGTTTTTTCAACAGATGCCAAAAGTGCTTTTTCGTCCAATGGTTTTATGGTGTGAAAATTAAGGACATCTGCATTAATTCCCTCAGCATGAAGTGCTTTTGCTGCCTCTAGAGCTTCCCAAACCAAATGTCCTGTGGCTGCAATAGTAACATCGCTACCTTCTTGTAATTGGATTGCCTTTCCAATCTCAAAAGTTTGATTTTCAGGGGTAAAAATAGGGACAGAGGGACGTCCAAAACGTAAGTATACTGGTCCGTTGTGCTCTGCAATAGCCAGAGTAGCGGCTTTAGTTTGATTGTAGTCACAAGGGTTGATGACGACCATTCCCGGTAGCATTTTCATCAATCCAATATCTTCTAGGATTTGATGAGTAGCACCATCCTCTCCCAAAGTAAGACCAGCGTGTGATGCACAGATTTTTACATTTTTTCCAGAATATGCAATCGATTGTCGAATTTGATCATAAACACGACCTGTTGAAAAATTGGCAAATGTTCCAGTAAATGGAATTTTACCACCAATGGTTAGTCCAGCGGCTATCCCCATCATGTTGGCTTCTGCAATTCCTACTTGAAAAAAACGTTCTGGATTTTCATTTTTAAATGCATCCATTTTGAGTGACCCTATAAGGTCTGCACAAAGCGCAACGACATTTGGGTTTGTTCTTCCAAGTTCGGCCAGTCCAGCTCCAAAACCACTTCTTGTATCTTTTTTTTCTGTGTATGTGTATGTTTTCATTTTTTTTGGTTTTGAATTTTAGTAATCGCCGAGAGTTTCAGGGTTTTGTTTTAAGGCCGAGGCCAATTGTTCGTCGTTTGGTGCTTTACCGTGCCATGCATGTGTATGCATCATAAAGTCTACACCATTACCCATCATGGTTTCAAGCAGCACACAAACAGGTTTTCCTTTTCCTGTTGCGGATTTAGCTTTGGCCATTCCTTCCAGAACGGCTTCTAAATCATTCCCTTTTTTGATTTCGACAACAGTCCAATCAAAAGCTTCAAATTTTGCTTTTAAACTTCCCATATTCAAAACATCGTCTGTTGATCCGTCAATTTGTTTTCCATTGAGATCTACAGTTGCAATGATGTTGTCAATATTCTTTGCCGAAGCATACATTATTGCTTCCCAGTTCTGACCCTCTTGAAGTTCGCCATCGCCATGAAGACTGTATACAAGATTTGCGTCGTTGTTTAGTTTTTTGGCGTGAGCTGTACCAATAGCGACCGACAGACCTTGCCCTAAAGATCCCGATGCGATACGAATTCCTGGAAGACCCTCATGCGTTGTTGGGTGGCCTTGCAATCTTGAGTCCAAAAGTCTAAAAGTATTGAGTTCCTCTACAGGAAAATATCCACTTCGTGCGAGTACACTATAAATGACTGGTGAAATATGTCCATTAGATAGGAAAAATAAATCTTCGTCATGACCGTTCATGTCAAAACCATCTTTTCTGTTCATGATTTCTGAATAAAGAGCGACAAGAAATTCGGCACACCCGAGTGAACCTCCAGGATGTCCAGAGTTGACTTTGTGGACCATGCGTAAAATATCGCGCCGGACTTGAATTGTAAGATCGTTTAGCTGTGTAATTGACATGTTTGGTTTGTTAAAATTATACCTTCAAATTTAAATTTAATTTTTATTTGACAATGACCTTTTACTTATTATTTGTGACAAATAACTAACAACTTATTAAACATCAAAAATCCCCCTTTGGCATCAGTATTATATTTGTATCTTTGGTATTGAAAATTCCATCAAATTTTTATAATCAAATGCTGATTTTTTAGTGCAGTATTGCTATAGATGGATTAAGTAATAATGACCCATTCAATTTTTGACATTTGAAATTTAACTTATTAAAAAAGGACAAAATCACCAAAGCGAGAGCTGCTACTTTGACTACGGATCATGGGGTTATTGAAACCCCAATTTTTATGCCAGTTGGCACTGTCGGTACGGTCAAAGGGGTACACCAAAGAGAACTCAAAAATGACATCAATCCAGATGTTATTTTAGGGAACACATATCACCTTTACCTTCGTCCACAGATTGAAATCTTAGAAAAAGCTGGTGGTTTGCATAAGTTTATGAACTGGGATCGAAACATACTTACAGATTCTGGCGGATATCAAGTATATTCATTGTCGGCCAATAGGAAAATTAAAGAGGAGGGTGTTAAGTTTAGAAGTCATATTGATGGTAGTTATCATGTTTTTACTCCGGAAAATGTCATGGAAATTCAGCGTAGTATTGGTGCCGATATTATTATGGCTTTTGATGAATGTACTCCATATCCTTGCGATTATAACTACGCAAGACGCTCTATGCATATGACGCATCGATGGCTTGATCGTTGTATAAATCATCTTGAAAAATTGCCCTATAAATATGGGTATAGTCAGGCCTTTTTTCCAATAGTTCAGGGAAGTACATACAAAGATTTACGAAAACAATCGGCCGAATATATTGCCAATGCAGATGCTGTTGGAAATGCTATTGGTGGATTGTCTGTGGGTGAGCCCGCCGAAGAAATGTATGCCATGACAGATGTGGTTTGTGCGGTACTTCCCGAAGACAAACCTCGGTATCTCATGGGTGTAGGAACTCCCATAAACATTTTAGAAAATATAGCCCTTGGTATCGATATGTTTGATTGTGTGATGCCGACCAGAAATGCACGCAATGGGATGCTGTTTACGGCGCATGGTACCATCAACATTAAAAACAAAAAATGGGCAGACGATTTTTCTCCAATTGATGACATGGGCATTACTTGGGTCGATACAGAATATTCCAAAGCTTATTTGAAACACTTGTTTAGTGTGAATGAATTATTAGGTAAACAAATTGCCACAATTCATAACCTTGGATTTTATTTATGGTTGGTTCGTGAGGCCAGAAAGCGTATTTTAGCAGGAGATTTTGAATCCTGGAAAACCATGATGGTGGCCCAAATGGACAAGCGCCTATAGCTTATGAAAATTTTTGACTGGTACATCCTAAAGCGTTATTTGCTCACATTCTTTTTGATGTTGTTGCTTTTCATTCCTATTGGAATTACTGTAAACCTGGCAGAAAAAATAGATAGAATTCTCGAAAACAAAGTCCCTTTTGAAGAAGTTGTCGCATATTATGTAGATTTTACCATCTATTTTGCAAATTTGCTTTTTCCCTTATTTTTATTTTTGTCGGTTATATGGTTTACTTCAAAATTGGCCAACAACACAGAAATTGTTGCTTTTTTGAGTTCTGGAATTTCTTTTTCAAGATTTTTAAGACCATATTTCATTGGGGCAACCATAATTGCCACATTGGCATTGCTGTTGGGCATGTACTGGGCACCTGTTGCAAGCAAGGGGTTCAACGAATTCACATACAAATACCTGAAAAACAAAAAAGTTGTAGAAACCCAATACATTCATCAACAAATCAATGAAAATGAATACATCTATGTGAGTAATTTTGACACCAAATCCATGCGTGGAAACAATTTTACTTTAGAACATTTTGATGGCAATAAACTAGAATATAAAATTCATGCAACAGCTATTCGTTACATTGAAAAAGACAGTGTTTACCGCTTGTCTAACTACAATCTGCGTCGGATAGGCGTGGATGATGATACATTGATTTTTCAACGTCGTTTAGATACGCTTTTGGGTTTTGATCTTCAAGATTTAACACCACCTATGTATGTAGCAGAAACCTTGACCATAAACGAACTTTCAGATTTTATTGAACGTGAAGAAGCCCGTGGCTCGTCCAATATTAATAGATATAAAGTAGTGCAATATAAAAAATGGAGCTTACCAGTTGCAGTATTTATTTTGACAATTATCGCTGTAGCGGTGTCTTTCATAAAGCGTAGAGGGGGTATGGGGGTCAATTTGGCTTTTGGGATTGTCATTGCGATGGTCTATGTGTTTTTTGATAAAGTATTTGGTGTTATGGCCGAACAGTCGGATTTTTCCCCATTGATTGCCGTTTGGTTTCCTAATATCATTTTTGGTGTGCTCGCCATATATCTTCTATACAATGCCAAGCGCTAAATTTAAAAATCAGATTCACCTACATTTTTTGGTATTTATTGCTGGATTCACAGCAATTTTGGGCGAATTGATTTCACTTGAAGCCATACCACTGGTTTGGTATCGGATGGTGATTGCTGGTGTCTTGATGTTTGTTTTTATAAAATTGAAAGGCATAAACTTATCCGTATCTCCAAAAACCTTGTTTCAGTTTTCCTTTGCAGGTATTATTATTGCTTTGCATTGGATTACTTTTTTTGCATCCATTAAAGTCTCTAATATTTCTATTGCTTTGGCTATGTTTTCTACAGGTGCATTTTTTGCATCTTTAATCGAACCCATCTTTTACAAAAGAAAAATAATCAAATACGAACTACTTTTTGGGATACTTGTCATCGCAGGAATTTTGCTCATTATGCAAACAGAGCTGCAGTATTTTTTAGGAATTATTTTAGGCATATCTTCAGCTTTATTTTCATCGCTTTTTGCGGTACTCAATGGTAAATTTGTAGCCCGTTACAATGCCAGTACCATCTCATTTTATGAGTTTGTGAGTGGAGTAGTATTCATTTCCATATTTCTTTGTTTTTCTGCTGATGGATTTGATCAAGAGTTTTTCAGTTTGTCGACTTCAGATTGGGGTTATTTGTTCATTTTGGCTTCCATTTGCACAGCTTACGCTTTCATTGCTTCTGTACATGTGATGAAATACATAACGCCCTACTCCGTAGTGTTGACCTACAACTTGGAACCCATATACGGTATTGTTCTTGCGTTGATTCTTTTTCCAGAATCTGAAACCATGAGTACTTCTTTTTATGTTGGGGCTTCACTCATCATTTGTACTTTAGTTTTAAATGCACTTTTCAAGCAAAAAAAAGCAACAAAATCTAATCTAGATTGATGACTAAAACATAAAGTTCATATATTTGTGGTCTAGCTAACCAAAAGCAATTTCTTATGGAATATTTAGAATTTGAATTACCTATAAAAGAATTGGAAGATCAACTTCAGAAATGCCAAGTTATTGGCGAAGAAAGCGAAGTGGATGTCACTGAAACTTGCCATCAAATTCAAAAGAAACTTGAGCTTACCAAGAAGGAAATTTATAAAAATTTGACTCCGTGGCAACGTGTACAACTGTCTCGTCATCCCAATAGACCTTATACTTTAGATTATATCAATGCGCTAACCAAAGGATCGTTTTTGGAGTTGCATGGGGATCGTAATTTTAAAGATGACAAAGCCATGATTGGTGGTCTTGGAAAAATAGGAGACCAAAGTTTTATGTTTATTGGCCAACAAAAAGGATTCAATACCAAAACACGACAGTACAGAAACTTTGGTATGGCCAATCCTGAAGGATACAGAAAAGCCCTGCGTTTGATGAAATCTGCAGAAAAATTTGGAATACCTGTTGTTACGCTTATCGATACTCCAGGTGCTTATCCTGGTCTTGAAGCTGAGGAACGCGGACAAGGAGAGGCCATTGCACGTAATATTTTGGAAATGACGCGTCTAAAAGTTCCAATTATTGTGGTCATCATTGGTGAAGGTGCTAGTGGTGGTGCTTTAGGTATTGGTGTTGGTGATAAAGTCCTTATGCTCGAAAACACTTGGTACTCTGTAATTTCGCCAGAATCATGTTCTTCAATTCTTTGGAGAAGCTGGGAATACAAAGAACAAGCTGCCGAAGCTTTAAAACTCACGGCAAAAGACATGAAGCGCATGAAATTAGTCGATCAAATAGTAAAAGAACCACTTGGAGGAGCACACAAAGACCCCGAAAAAACATATTCGGCTATTGAAAACGCGATTCTAAAATCTTTTGAAGAATTAAAACCCCTCACACCAAAAGCATTGGTAGAACAACGCATGGACAAATATGCGCAGATGGGGGTTTATAAAGACTAATTTAGTGCCGTCATAAGATCCGTTATCCTTGAAAATCAATTTTTTGAGGACTATCAACAATAAACACAACTTGTTAACATTTTTTTTGTTGAGTAATCGTCGTATAATTGCTAGACGCTAATGGCAATTTTTATGTACATTCGTTACCATGAAACAACCAGAGTCCTATAAAAGCTATTCTACTGATCAATCCAAAATCATCAGTCTAGAACAAGGTAAAATTCCACCACAAGCCATTGATCTTGAGGAAGTAGTCTTGGGTGCCATGATGATTGATAAAAAAGGAGTAGATGAAGTGATCGATATTTTAAGTATCGAATCTTTCTACAAAGAAGCACACCAGCATATTTTTGAAGCGATACTTCAGCTTTTTGAAAGCAGTCAACCTATAGATCTTTTAACGGTTTCAGCACAACTTAGAAAAAATCAGAAATTAGATACCGTAGGTGGCGATTTCTACCTCATTGGACTCACCCAAAAAGTTTCATCATCGGCACATATTGAGTTTCATGCGCGTATCATTTTACAAAAATTTATTCAGCGTAGCTTAATTAAAATTTCAAATGAAATTATAGAAGACTCTTTTGACGAAACAAAAGACGTATTCGATCTTCTTGATAAAGCTGAATCTAAACTTTATGATGTCACACAAGGCAACATAAAGAAATCTACAGAAACAGCTCAAGATTTGGTATTCCAAGCCAAGCGAAAAATTGAAGAAATTTCCAACAAAGAAGGATTGAGTGGAATACCCTCTGGTTTTGACAAAGTGGATCAGCTCACATCTGGCTGGCAAGAAAGTGATTTGATTATTGTTGCGGCTCGTCCGGGTATGGGGAAAACAGCGCTGACGCTTTCCATGGCAAGAAATATTGCAGTAAATCAAAATATTCCAGTAGCGTTCTTTTCACTCGAAATGTCTTCTGTACAGCTCATTACCCGTTTGATTTCTTCAGAAACAGGGCTCAGTTCAGAAAAATTAAGAACAGGAAAACTTGAAAAGCACGAGTGGGAACAACTTAATGTAAAAGTAAAATCACTCGAAAAAGCACCGTTATACATAGACGATACTCCATCGCTATCCATTTTTGATTTACGGGCAAAAGCGAGACGATTGGCTTCACAAAATGGCATCAAACTTATTATTGTAGATTATTTGCAATTGATGACCGCTGGTGGAAGTCAAAAAACAGGCAATCGAGAGCAAGAAATTTCGATGATTTCTAGAAACCTCAAAGCTTTGGCCAAAGAATTGAGTGTTCCCGTTATCGCACTTTCTCAGCTGTCAAGGGCCGTAGAAACACGTGGTGGAAGCAAACGTCCTTTACTTTCCGATTTGAGAGAGTCTGGTGCAATTGAGCAAGATGCAGATATTGTATCTTTTATCTATAGACCAGAATATTACAAAATCGAAGAATGGGACGACGAGGAGCATACGCCTTGCGAAGGTCAGGCCGAATTCATCATTGCCAAGCATAGAAACGGAGGATTAGACAGTATAAGGTTAAAATTCATTGGTCATTTAGGTAAATTTGATAATTTGGATAATTTTGACTCTCCTTTTGATGCTGAGTTCCATTCCAAAATGAACGCTGCCGCCAACGATGATACTTTTTCTGACGATAATTCAATCCAAATGGATCCGAACGATGCATTTGGTCCACCTGACGACGATACGCCGTATTAATCCAAAATATGGAATAATCCATGCAGCGTAAATTCATTTTTTTAGTATTTTTCTTTTGTCTTTTCACAAAGTCATATGCGAGTTATATTCTAATTCCAATGGATGCCAAAACTCAAGAAAATCACCTGAAGGCCTATGGTATTACGTATTGGTTGCTAGAGCAAAAACAAAATGTTCAATGGTTGTTAAATTATCGTGGTGGAGCATTTCTTGTACCCAGTTCGGAACGTACCGAAAGAGAATGTCTGATTCGTGGTGTTACTTACGAATTAATTAGCGACAGCAAAACTGCCCAAATTCTTCAAGAAATGAGTAGTCCAAGCAAAAATATGGACGCAATTGTATTGGAGAAAGCTCCCAAAATAGCTGTTTATTCTCCAAGTGGGAAACAACCTTGGGATGACGCAGTAACCTTAGTTCTGACCTATGCAGAAATTCCCTACGATGTTGTATACGATACTGAGGTTCTAAATGATGCATTGCTTCTGTACGATTGGTTGCATTTACATCATGAGGATTTTACGGGGCAATATGGAAAATTTTATAGAGCATACCGAAATGCAGCGTGGTACATTGAGCAACAAAATAATGCAGAGGCACTGGCAAAAGAATTGGGTTATGCCAAAGTATCTGAAGCGAAATTGGCCGTAGCTCAAAAAATAAAAGCATATGTTTTGGGTGGTGGATTCATGTTTGCCATGTGCAGCGCAACAGACAGTTTTGATATTGCTTTGGCCGCAGAAAAACTAGACATTTGTGAACCTATGTTTGATGGCGATGGAACCACGCCTAATTATCAATCCCAACTGGATTTTTCAAACACTTTTGCGTTTAAAGAATTCATCATAGAACGCGATCCTAATGTCTATGAATTTTCTTCTATTGACCTAACCAATGTCCGTAAAATCCCCAAAGAATCGGATTACTTTACCTTGATGGAGTATTCGGCCAAATGGGATCCAATTCCAACCATGCTGAATCAGAACCACACCGCTCTGGTAAAAGGATTTATGGGGCAAACTACGACCTATGGAAGGACACAAATAAAATCCAATGTATTGATTCTTGGTGAAAATAAACTGAACAACGAAGCGCGGTATATCCACGGAATTAAGGGAAAAGGATTTTTTACTTTTTACGGAGGTCATGATCCTGAAGACTACACCCATAGAGTAGGGGATCCCAAAACCGAACTAGAACTTCATCCAACATCTCCTGGTTATCGACTCATTTTGAATAATGTTTTGTTCCCTGCAGCAAAAAAGAAAAAAAGAAAAACCTAAATTTATGACAACCTATGAAAAAAGATATTTCAACCCCCACCGATGTTAAATTTCTGGTCGATAGTTTTTATAATGAGGTTAGAAATGACGATTGTATTGGCTATATTTTTAATGACGTAGCCAATGTGGATTGGGACGACCATTTGCCTAAAATGTATATGTTTTGGGAATTTGCACTGTTGGGCACTGCAGCATACAAAGGCAATCCTATGATGAAACATATCGCTTTAAACGCCAAGGAATCTCTAACAGAAACACATTTTGAACGCTGGGTAGAACTTTGGGAAGCCACAATTGACCGTTTTTATGAAGGCGAAATTGCCTTAAAAGCCAAAGAACGCGGGCAATTGATGAAAACTGTGATGTTGGTCAAAATGAATCAAATTAACAATCGTTAAATAAAAAACCCGCTCGAAAGAGCGGGTTTTTAAGCGAATAAAAGGTTGTTAATTAGGCAGTTGCCTTATTTTATTTTTTGTACAATAGCTTCAAAAGCTTTAGGGTCGTTCATGGCTAAATCGGCCAAAACCTTACGGTTGAGGTCAATGTTATTAG
>ERZ1048068.3604-NODE-3604-length-10115-cov-13.266501_pt1 | contig 10115 bp, 9 predicted proteins | sample MGYA00383098_ERZ1048068 | MGnify/ENA primary metagenome ERZ1048068 (study PRJEB29581, sample SAMEA5548368) | metagenome | biome: marine; feature: coastal; material: water | depth 1 m | study: Short-term variability in the microbial, nano- and picoplankton... | reverse complement strand
TAAATTCGGAGAACACGCCAAGGTGGCCTCCATCCCGCTTTCCGTGTATTATGAGTTGAAGAGGCAAGGCATCGCCGACGATCCGAAGGCACTCAAGAAGTGGCTGAACCAATCGGAAAATCAGGCATTTCGCACGCGAGAAGGTACACTGTAATGGCGATCACAACGTATGACGAGCTAAAGTCTAGCATAGCCAACTGGCTAAACCGCGACGACCTGACGGCGGTCATACCAGATTTTATTACAATGGCGGAGGCGCAAATTGCGCGAGACGTCCGCCACTGGCGTCAGGAGAAGCGCGTATCGACAACAGCTGACGAGCGGTACGAAAACCTGCCGCTTGACTGGCTTGAAATGATCCAGATACAACTTTCGGCGGGCGGGCGATTGCAAGCCATATCCGCTGAAGGCTTGCAAAAGCTCAGGGAAGAAAGCTCCACCGCTCAGAAGCCAAAGTACTATCGGCTGACATCTGACCAAATTGAGCTCTACCCTGTGCCAGACACGTCGTATGAGATCTCCATGCAGTATTATGCACGCATCCCGGCCCTGACATCCACAGATACTGCAAATTGGGTTCTGACTTATTACCCAGACATTTATCTTTACGGCTCATTATTGCACACTGCGCCTTACCTGGCGGACGATCAGAGGACTACTGTTTGGGCGTCATTGTACAAGGCAGCAGTCGACGCGCTGAACCAGGACAATGAGAAATCACGGGTCTCAGGCCCACTTCGTATGGGGATACCAGGCTAATGGTTACTACGACATGGACCCAAACCGCAGGCATGACCAGCGACACAGAAACGGATAACATTGCGGATTATGCGGAGCAGGCAGAAGCGTCAAAAGACGCTGCCGCCGCATCTGAAACCGCGTCAGCTAGTTCCGCCGCCGCATCTGCCTCAAGCGCATCTGGCGCATCTACTAGCGCAGCCGAAGCCTTAGCAAGCAAAAACGCCGCCGCTACATCCGAGACAAACGCAGCAGCGTTTGCGTCAACGGCAACGACACAAGCATCCAATTCATCCACAAGCGCAACTGCCAGTGAAACGTCACGAGTGGCTTCTGTCGCCGCGCAAGCCGCCGCTGAGACCGCAGAAACCGCAGCCGAGGCAGCGCAGACCGCAGCCGAGGCCGCAGAAGCTGGTGTTGCCGCTGATGCAGCTACTGCAACCGCGCAGGCTGCAATTGCAACTACTCAGGCCACAAATTCCGGCACAAGCGCCACCGCAAGCGAAGCATCCCGAGTTGCTGCTGTAGCTGCACAAGCCGCCGCTGAAACAGCCGAGACCAATGCTGAGACAGCAGAAACAAACGCTGAGACCGCTCAGACCGCCGCAGAGGCCGCTGAGACAAGCGCTTCTGGATTTAGCACCTCTGCATCCGCAAGCGCGTCAACGGCCACCACGCAGGCTGGTATTGCCACCACAAAGGCTGGCGAGGCCGCAGCATCTGCCACGGCTAGTGCTTCTTCGGCAACTGCGTCTGAGGCTGCAAAAGACGCGGCGCTCTCCGCTTTGGACAACTTCCAAGATCAATATCTGGGTGATTTTGCGACAGACCCCACGACTGATAATGATGGCGACCCGCTTCAAGCTGGGATGCTCTATTTCAACACGACCGACGATGTGATGAAAGTTTATACGGGCAGCGCATGGGTCGCGGCTTATGCGTCTCTCTCTGGCGCATTGCTTACAAGTAATAATCTCAGCGATTTAGTGAATGTGCCAGCCGCGCGAGCCAATCTAGGACTTGGCACTGCCGCCACAACGGCGTCAACCGACTACGCGACTGCCGCTCAAGGCACATTGGCAGATAGCGCGGTTCAGCCTAACGACAGCCCATCCTTTGGCAGCGTAACTGTTACTGGAACCGTTGATGGTCGGGACGTTGCTGCTGATGGCACTAAGCTGGATGGTATTGAGGCTGGTGCAGATGTAACGGATGCGGCCAATGTCACTGCCGCTGGCGCTCTGATGGATAGCGAGGTTACGAACCTTGCACAAGTTAAGTCTTTCGACAGTTCCGATTATGCGACATCCACGCAGGGTTCTACTGCTGACGCAGCATTGCCGAAATCGGGCGGCGCTATGACGGGTGCCATTACAACTAACTCAACATTTGACGGACGTGATGTTGCTGTAGATGGTGCTAAACTAGATGGCATCGAGGCGGGCGCAACCGCAGATCAGACAAATGCTGAGATACGAGCAGCGGTAGAAGCCGCTTCTGATAGCAACGTATTCACAGATGCTGACCACACAAAACTGAATGGCATTGAGGCTGGTGCTACAAACGTCACAAACAACAACCAACTAACCAACGGTGCTGGCTATACAACGTACACCGCAAACCAAGCTGTAAATACTTCATCATCTCCTACATTTGCAGATGTGTATAACGATGGTTGGTTCCGCAACAATCAGTCTGGCGAAGGGTTATATAACCAAATACATCAAATGCACTTTGCAAGCTATGCAACCAATGCTTATAATATGTATAGTAATACAACATCATCACGCCTCAATATGGCTACAAGTGGAAATACTGTTCGTGGTTCATTCTACGCCAATAACTCCAATGATGTTGGTATTTTAGACAGTGATAACGACTGGGCTATTAGACATGTTCGTGATAGCCGCACAGAGTTCTATGTTAATGGCACAGAGTATATGCAGCTCGATGCTAATGGTCTGTACTTATATGATGGTTCATTGCGTGAAGACTATGACGCACTATCAGGTACATCACCAACGTGTAACGTAAACAGTGCTGGTGCATTTAGCTTATCAATGTCGGGCAATACAACATTCACATTCAGTGGCGCTGTAAATGGTATGTCTAACGGCTTCATCCTACAGCTAACAGGCAACGGCTCAACAGTCACATGGCCCGCATCTGTAGACTGGGCTGGTGGTACAGCACCTGACGCACCAGCAAGTGGTGCAAGTAATCTATATGTGTTTTGGACGCGAGACGGCGGAAGTAACTGGCATGGCGTACTGTCTTCGGCAGCATATGCGTAGACGCGGCGGCGTAAAATCGGTATTATGCCGAGAACTAGAGGAAATTTAGATGGCAAGCACTTGGACAGTCAATAACGCGGTTGAAAAAATCGCTGACGGTGAAAAAACTGACACATGGGGTCAGATTACAAATCGTAACTTTGACATTTTAGATCGTGCTGCATCTGGTGTTGGTACGGTTGATCTGTCTGGGTCGGGTGCGGCGCATTCTCTAAGCACAGTGGATGGCACAACTGGTGACGCCCTTAGTGACGGAATGTACAAAGTTCTTGTGCTATCTGGCGCGACAGAAAATTGCACAATTACAGTGTCGCCTAATGACGCCTCGAAGTTTTATTTGGTGGACAATGATAGCGGACATGACTGCACGTTTACTCAGGGTACTGGTGCCAGCTTATCTATTCCAAGTGGGACTTCTGGGATAATATACTGCGATGGCACTGGCGCTGCGGCAAATGTCAGGGCGATAATTGACGCCACGACACTGACAACGCTTGGGATCACGGCCACAGCCGCCGAGTTGAACATCCTCGACGGCGTTACGGCCACCACTGCCGAGTTGAACTACAACGACATCACAACGCTTGGCACATCAGAGGCCAGCAAAGTAGTTACTGCGGATGCAAACGGCGTTGTCACTTTTGATAATGGTATAGTTGAGGAAAGCACTGCGATTACATCATCTAGCAATGCTGCAACGCTTGATCTTCATACCGGCACAAACTTTACGCACACCTTAACTGAAGACGTGACATATACGTTTAGCAACTCAGGGGCGTCAGGTCGTACTTCTGCGTTTACGTTAAAGGTTACACAAGACAGCACTGCGCGTACAATCACATGGCCCAGCTCTGTTGATTGGAAGAATTCGAATGCACCTACGCTTTCCGAAACAAGTGGTGCAGTAGATGTCTTTGTATTTATAACATACGATGGCGGCACAACATATTACGGCTTTGCGGCTGGTCAGGCGATGGGGTAACTTAGATGGCTAACTTCAAAAAGACAATGATGGCTGCGGCTGGTGGTGGCGCTAGTGCATATATGTTGTCGTCCTGTATGTTTAATGCTCAATATACACAGTACTATGATGTACAAAATAGTCAAAGCAATCTGAATACTGCTTACAAAAGCAATGGAAATCTTGTTGCTATATGGGGCCTATATGTTGGGGGGAACCAATCTAGCGGTCAGCTTCAGGTGTCAGAATTTGACCCAGATGGGAATGTCGTTCAATCTAGACGTTTCTCTGGTACCATTCAACCCAGCACAAAATATATAGCTTCTCTTGAAAACGGTTTTGCCATCTGCGTAGACGCAAATGATAACGTATTTATAGCAAGTGGGACGACAGGCTCTGGTGTGTTCGTTGCTAGAATGGAGCCTAATTTTAGCAACGGTTTCACATGGATTAATTGGGCAGGTACATACGCTCAAACTGTCTGCGGTATAGGCGTGAACCCATTCACAAACAACTTATGGGTGAAACAACCAGACCAAAATAATATGATATCTGAATATAATGGTGCTACAGGTGCGCATTCAAAGCTACAAAGGTATCAATATTCAAACCCCGGTATGCAGTTCGAGGAAGACCGTTGCCAAGCGTACTGGTGGGGTTATACCACTCATATCGCCACAGCCGGAAGGACAGCTGGCAGTGGCTACCGCCCTATGGTTTGCGTGGAAAGCGTCAACACACTCGCAGCTGATGAATTTCCTCTCAATAATTACACTAGCTCCAATAGCTATTCTTGGAATTATCCACACGGCGTTGCTACAAAGTGGAGGGTTGGCAATACAGATATCCCTTCTAGGGAGCTAGTGGTTACTGGCCGGATAGATGACCCGACTAAAGGTACTCAATTACATTATGTATCATCTCTGAATGCTAATGGCAGTCAACTTGCAAATGGATACTTTTCAAACGCTTACCCTAACCTTTGGAACAACATCTCTGCCCCTGCAAGAGATGCAGACGAAAATTCTTATTTTGCTATTGCAAAGTACTCTTTGGCCGTAGACAAGTACAGTATAGTTATCGTTAAGCTATCAAGAACATTTACTGTTTTACAAGCCATTGGCTTCACGCCGACCACTACAGCATTGCTTAATTTTGCTGGCAGCGTAAATGTAGCTTGTGTTCTTAATCAAGATGAAACGTCTATTTCAGTTCCTATACGCGCAACAGGAACAAGCGGTCAAAAGTGTTTTACATATGTAAATGTTCCAACGGATTTAACCAGTGTGTCTACTGGAACTTACCCGTTCCCTTTACAGTCAAATAATTTTGCCAATACAGAGTTTACAGTGACTGATGAAACGGCATCAGCCACCGCAAACTTTTTTATAGACAATACGATTGCGTCTCAAAACATGTCTGTCACAAAACAATCATTCAGCCTGCAGCCCGCACCTACATCTTCCTCTCTCAGCAATGCTGCTCCTTACACCGCAGCAAATATAACTACGATTTAGCAAAGGAAAATATAATATGTACGTTAAAATAACAAATGGAGCAGTAGACCAATATCCCTACACGGTCGGCAATCTGCGCCGTGACAATCCAAATACATCATTTCCGAAACGTCCATCTGACGAAATGTTAATGGAATGGGGCCTTCATTCTGTTGTGGTGGAGGAAATGCCCTCAATTAATTTTCGCACTCAAGATGTAGCTTTAAGCGACATGCCTACATTGTCTGGCGGTTCTTGGTCTATTGGATGGACTGTAACCAGCAAGACAGCAGAACAGATTGCAGAGCATGATGCAGGGATGGCAGACACAAATCGTAACATGCGTGATGACAAAATAGCAGAAACCGACTTTTATGCTCTATCTGACGTTACAATGTCAGCGGAAATGACAGCTTACCGTCAAGCACTGCGTGATATTACAAGCCACGCTAACTGGCCCAACCTTGAAGAGGCTGACTGGCCTACTAAACCGTAAGGATTAAGAAATGCCACTAATCCCGCTGAACATCCCAAAGGGCCAGTACGCAAACGGTACTGAGTATCAATCTCTGGGCCGCTGGCGTGACGTAAACTTAGTGCGCTGGCATGAGGACGCCCTGCGCCCGGTGGGTGGCTGGAGGCCCCGTGCGCAGTCAAACAATACACCTGTCACGGCAGGCGGGATTGTTCGGGGTGTTCACACATGGATTGACAACGACGGAGAGCGTTACGCAGCCTTCGGGTCTCACGACACTCTGACAGCCATGCTGGAAAGCTCTGTCACGGCAGACGTAACGCCGACGGCTCTAACAAGCGGTCGCATAAACGCGACGATAAATACTGGCTGGGGAGCTGGCGGCTGGAGCTTGTTCGGTTGGGGCGTTGCGCGTCCTGATCTCGGATCAATTCTTAGAGCTACGACTTGGAGCTTAGACAATTGGGGTGAAGAGCTAATTGCCTGCTCAAGTGACGATGGTGTTATATACTCATGGGACTTGGTTACTGGAACACCCGCCGCCCCGGTGACAGGAGCTCCAACAGGATGCACGGCAGCGTTTGTAACTGAAGAGCGGTTTCTTGTGGCTCTGGCGGCTGATTACAGCGTCTCTCAGACTTCAAGCAAGCGCGTGGCATGGTCAGACCGCGAAGACTACAACACATGGACCGCGGCGGCTACAAACGAGGCTGGCGACATCGAGTTGCAGACCAGCGGCACAATTCTGGCAGCGGTTAAAACTCGGGGTCAGTCTTTAATCCTAACCGACCAAGACGCTCACTCAATGACATATTCGGGGCCGCCTTTTGTGTTTGGGTTCCAAAGGGTTGGCACGGCGTGCGGTATGATTGCGGCGGGAGCATATGCTTCTGTTGATGCTGGCGTCATCTGGATGGGCCGCAGAAACTTTTACATTTACTCTGGCGGTCAGGTCCAAGAAATACCGTGCGAAGTTGCAGATCTGGTGTTTAGCAATATCAACTACGATCAGGCATCAAAAGTGCAGGCGATGGTCAACTCGCAATGGAATGAAATCTGGTGGGTGTATCAGTCGCAAGATGCGTCAGAATGCGACAAGTATGTTGCATATGACTATGTTGAAAACATCTGGACAACTGGCAGTATCGACCGCACCGCAGGTGTGGATCGCGGCGTGTTCCGTTTGCCGTTCTTAGTGAAGTCAGACGGCGTGGTGTATGAGCATGAGGTTGGTTTTGAATATGACGGAATTACTCCATTTGCGGAAACTGGGCCAATAGCAATCGGCACTGGCGAGCAGCAGATAAGCGTCACGAGTGTAATCCCAGACGAAAAAACTCAAGGACAAGTCGACTTGAAATTTAAGTCTCGCCTATATCCAAACGCCACCGAAACAGAGCACGGGCCATTCAGCCCAGCAAACCCGACTTCTGTCCGCTTCCAGGGTCGTCAGATTAGGATGCGAGTTGAGGGAGCTCAGGGCGCCGACTGGCGCGTCGGTATCATGCGCCTTGACGCAAGGCCGGGTTCCAAGCGATGAGTTTTTACGGAGCGCCTCCTGTTGGTCCTGATTTCAAGGTGTGGGCTGAGAAGTTCAGTGCATGGCTGACAAGTACGCGCTCATTCCTGACGCACAGGCGCGAATATGAAAGTGCAGCAGCGGATGGCGTGTTTCTCTATGATCGGGAATACGGATACCCGGTGGTTAGTAGAGGCGGAGAATGGCGGCAGGTGGTTCTTGAGGGAGGTCACGGCGACTTTTATATTGACGCAGACGTGACGGCGGCAAGCGCAAATACCGCTTACAAATTAACATATACAGCCGAGGTTACTAACAGCAAAATATCTCTAGGCACACCCACAACTCGAATTGTGTTTGAGGAGGCTGGGGAGTACGTTATAGCCTTCTCTGCGCAAATTTCGTCTACATCGAGCAGCACGGTTCACTTCTACTTTTGGCCAAGCGTCAATGGCACAAACATAAGCAACAGCGCAATGACAACTGCACTGCACCAAAACAATGCAACTTTAATTACGGCTAGAACGCAAATATTCACGGTGGCAGCCAATGATTACCTTGAGGTAAACTGGATGGTGGACAGCACTTCTGGCTTCCTTAATGCCACGGCCGCTGCGCCTCCTGTGCCAAATATTCCGGCTTCGACCCTGTCGATTACGAGGTTGCATGGATGACCAGTGAAAACGTCATAAAGGTCAAGTTTGAACCGCAGCAAGATCCTGTGGTAGAAATGTTCGCCGTTTTGCCGGAGAACCTTCCATCGGTGATTGACGACGCGCGTCGCTTTATAGCGATGTCCACTGCGCGCCAGGACAATGTAAACGCCGATCACATCATCCAAGATCTCTATGATGGCATGTCTCTGCTCTGGATGGTTTACGTCGACGGCACCCCAATGGCGTCCGTCGTGACCTGCATTCTGCACCACCCGCTTCGTCGAAATATGAAGATTGAGTGGATGGGCGGAGAGGACATGCACTTGTGGGGGCTAGAGGCTCTGGCCACTTTGACAAAAATAGCGAAAGACGCTAAAATGGACGCGATTGAGACTGACGGTCGCAAGGGGTTTGCGAAATACGCACAGGCGGCTTCATTCCGTGAAACGCGCAGGCATTATGAGATGGAGCTGAGCTGATGGGTTCGACCACGACAAAAGAAACCAAGCTGCCGCAGTGGCAGGAGGACTTCATCCGCGAGCAGATCCTGCCGCGCGGCATTGATATTGCTGAGACGCCATATACGCCATACGAGGGCGAGACGATTGCCGGGATGACGCCCACTCAGCAGCAAGCTCTTTCCGGCTTTGGCGGCCTGGACATGGGCGGCCAGACATACGATCAGGCGATAGGCGTGCAACAAGGTCTGGCCAACTTCACACCTGTAGACATGCGAGCTGCTCAGCTCGGCGAGGCGGAGAGAATGCAGGGCGTAGGCGCGGTAGAGGCGGCACGCGCTCCGGGGCAGATCGGCGTGAACCAATTGGCCACGACAGACTTCGACGCGTATATGTCGCCCTACACTCAGAACGTAATCAACCGCAGCCTCGAGACACTTGGCGGCGCCCAAGAGGAGGCGCTCAACAGGCTGGGCGCTCAGGCGACTGCGGCGAAGGCTTTTGGCGGGTCTCGCCAGGGCGTTGCGGAGGCCGGCACGCGTGAGGCTTACGGCAAGCAGGCGGCAGACCTTGTCGCCGGGTTGCAGGAAAAGGCGTTTACGCAGGCACTTCAATCCGGGCAGTTCGACATTGGCAACGTGCAGCAGGCTCGCGCATTGCAGTCGGGTCAGCAGATGACAGCTGAAACACTTGGCCAGCAGGCGCGAGAAGCGGCAGCGGCCCGCGACCAGGCGGCACGCGCCGGCAACATGGCGGCTGCAAACCAATTCGCAATTCAGCAGGCGCAGTTCGAGCAGGCGGCAAACGCTGCCAACTACCAAGGGCAGTTCCAGGCTGCGGGCATACGGGGTCAAGCCGCCAACGCGATGGGCGCCCTCGCCGGCCAGCGTCTTTCATCGGAGTTGTCTGGCCTCGGCGCGCAGATGTCTGCCGGAGAGCAGCAGCGCGCTCTCGAGCAAGCCCAATTGCAGTCGGATTACGCGATGTTCCAAGAGCAGCAAGCGTATCCACTTTCGCAGCTTAACGCGGTATTGTCGGCCGGCATGGGCATTCCGGCGGGCCTCGGGACCACTACAACCCGCGATCCGTTTGGCGGGTTGATGGGAGTTGGGAAGTTATTGGGCGGAGTGGGCGCTGTTGGCACCGGCGGCGGCTTTAAAGCTCTTTTTTAAATAAACGGATCGGACGATAGACATGGCAAGACTATTCACGCAGGAAGACATTGACCGGATGAAGGCCATGAATAAGGACATGACCGGTGTCGAGGTTGGTTCTTTAATGCTGCCTCGTGAGGAGGTGGATTTGGGGTACGGGCCAGAGACAGAAGATCCTGCGCCAGCTGTTGACGCAACACCAGTCGCCGCGACAACACCAGTCGCCGCGACAACACCAGTCGCCGCGACAACACCAGTAGTGACTACGCCTGCCGCTGACCCAGCCACAAGCGGCGCGGCAACACTCCAGCAGCTTCTGGCCGCGCAGGCCGCTCCAGCCACTCCAGCAGATCCATACGAAAAC
>ERZ1048068.3600-NODE-3600-length-10122-cov-5.959074_pt1 | contig 10122 bp, 8 predicted proteins | sample MGYA00383098_ERZ1048068 | MGnify/ENA primary metagenome ERZ1048068 (study PRJEB29581, sample SAMEA5548368) | metagenome | biome: marine; feature: coastal; material: water | depth 1 m | study: Short-term variability in the microbial, nano- and picoplankton... | reverse complement strand
CTGCACAAACAACCGAGCAATTTCAAAATCGAATAGTTGATTCCATATTTTCTAAAACTTTAGGTGAAAGCCGTGACTTTTGGATAAGATTACCAGACAATTTTCAACCAAATAGTGATGAAAAATATGCCGTGATTTATTTAATGGATGGATTTTCACTAGAAAGTACTTTGGACGCTGTTTATGATAATTATTGGGGGCATTATTTACCACATATGATTATTATTGGGGTTTCTAATCGCAGCAATAGAACAAGAGATTTAACTACTTCGCAGATAAAAATGAGACGCGGTAGTGCATTTAATAGTGAAACTGGAGGTGCAGAAACCTTTACTAAATTTATGGAAAAGGAACTCATACCATATATTGATAATAAGTATCCAACTATTGCCTATCGTACCTTAATTGGGCATTCTTATGCCGGTTTGTTTACTATAAATATACTTATTAATCATAAACATCTCTTTCAAAATTATATAGCCATAGATCCAAGTTTGGATTGGGATAATCAAAAATTATTAAATCAAGCTAAAGAAAAATTAAAAACAGAAGATTACAGTGGCAAGTCACTTTATGTTTCTCTTGCAGCAGAGCAATTACACATGTGGAATGAAGAAATAACAATAGATAATATATTGGAGGACGCATCAGAATTTACTTTATTTGCGCGTTCTATAATAGAATTCTCCCAACTTGCGAAGAGCCAAAATCAAAATGGATTAAACTTTTCATGGAATATATATCCAGAAGATTTGCATGGCACTGTCCCACTTCCATCTATGAGAGATGGCCTAATTTATGTATTTAAATGGTATCAGTTTAAATCTCCACAAAAATATAATAATCCTGAAACCCCTGTAGAAGAATTGGTTTCACTCTTGAAAGAGCAGGAACAAATCTACACCATACATTTTGGTGTTCCTACTGCACCAATGATAGACGAAATGTTAAACGGTTATGGCTACATGAATATGGAAATGGGACAACCTATGAAGGCGTTTATGTTTTTTAAAATGAATATCAAATACAATCCCAAAAATGCTACTGCGTATGAATCAATGGCTGATTATTATGAATCTGAAAACGACAAAAAGAATGCCATAAAATACTTAAACAAAGCCTTTGAATTAAGTGGTAACGAATACTATAAACAAAAGGTTGAAGAACTAAATAAAAAATAACAAAAGCACAAAACCTTTTTTAATTTATTGCTAGTACTCGCCTACTCACAAAAATTACTGCGCCAATTCACTTTACTTGTGTCTAACGGATTTTCCATCTATAATTTAGGTACTATTTTTAGTTGTATAAACCTGACTTTGGTATATTCGACTACGTACAAATCCACTCGTAATTGCTAACGTCTGTATCAAACCGAAAATTAACTCATAACATAACTCGCAATTGATAGTTATATGATACCGTTAGGTGCAATTATCTAACAAATAAATCATATAAAGAGTTTTAATATAACTTTATGTCAGAAATTATCAGTTTAAATTCAAATTTGTCAAAAGAAAACTATGTCATATATTACATTAATTTTAAGCATTGTAAATATCTATTGAGATGTTTTATATTCAAAATCCAAATACTTTATAAACACAGATAGTTAAATAATGGAAATTACACCAAAGAAAGGTTTTAAGGGATTAATTGAGAATTGGCAAAGTGATTTAATCGCAGCGGTTAGTGTCTCACTGATTGCTCTACCTCTTTCATTAGGTATTGCTTTGGCAGCTGGAGCACCTGCGATGTCCGGAATTATATCAGCAATTGTTGGTGGTGTTGTAACAACACTTTACCGTGGTGGTCATATATCGGTCAACGGACCTGCAAAAGGAGTAATTGCTGTCATACTTTTGGGAATTGCATTGATGGATGATGGTTCAGGGCAAGCATTTAATTATGTATTAGCAGCTGTGGTTGTTTCGGGTGCAATTCAAGTATTATTGGGATTATTAAAATTAGGTCGCTTAGCAGATATATTCCATTCTTCAGTTATTCACGGTATTTTGGCAGCCATCGGAATTATTATTTTTGCTAAACAAATTCATATTGCTTTGGGTACGCATTCAGATAGTTCAAGCATTATACAAAACCTTGTTGATGCGGTTCTGTTCTTACCGCAAGCGAATCCTATAGTGGTGATTATATCTATAGTAGGCTTACTCTTATTATTATTTCATTCCAAAATTAGTAACCGATTTTTCCATATTTTGCCTACACCAATGTGGGTCATAGCTCTTTCCATTCCGTTTGTTTATGCATTTAATTTCTTTGACCATCATACACTTTCGTTCTTAGGAAAGACATATGAAGTAGGACCTAGTCTACTATTGGATATTCCAGATAATATAATGGATTCAATAATGCACCCTAATTTTAGTAAAATTAATACCATTGAATTCTGGACAACCGTTGTATCAATTTTAATCATTACAAGTATAGAATCATTAGCCATTGCAAAAGCAGTTGATAAAATAGACCCTTATAAACGAAAGACAGATTTAAATAAAGATTTAATAGGTATTGGATTGAGTACTATGGTAGCTGGTCTAATAGGTGGTTTGCCAATTATAGCAGTGATTATTAGAAGCACGGTCAATATTCATAATGGTGCAAAGACAAAGTGGTCCAACATGTATCAAGGACTTTTATTATTAATTTTTATTGTGGTTTTAAGCCCAATAATGAGACAGGTTCCGCTTTGCGCTTTCGCAATTTTACTAGTTTACACTGGATTCAAATTGGCTTCACCTTCCGTATTTAAGCAAATTTATAATCAAGGAATCGAGCAATTAATATTTTTTATAGCCACAATGGTTTTAACGCTATACACTAATTTATTAATTGGCTTACTTGGTGGATTGTTATTGGCAATGGTTAGTCATATGCTATTGGCTAAGGCATCCATATCTCAGTTTTTTAAAATGGTTTATCGTTCGGGTACAAACTTGGTTATAAATCCAGATGGCAGTTATGATATAAAGGTAAAAGGGATTGCAAACTTTTTAGGCATCTTAAAAATCGATAAAATGGTAGCCCAAATTCCTTTTGGTTCAGATGTTAATATTGATTTATCAGAAACACGCTTAGTAGGCATTACTTATATGGATTATATAGTGGATTATCTGAAGGTTCAAAAAAATTCTGGTGGTAACGTCATAATAAAAGGACTAGATTCACATGTTTCATCATCAACATATAACAGGGCTTTAAAAATTGCATTAAATAATCAAGTAGCAAAATTATCACAAAGACAAATTCGATTACAAAATTTGGCTAATGAAAAAGATTATCAATACACAAGTCAAGTAGATTGGAATACTACATATTTAAATAAATTTCATTTTTTTGAAATTAGATCTATTGAACGCAAATCAAATTGTCTTACAGGCACATTTAATGATTCGGATATTTCTTGGGAAATTGCTGATATAACTTTCAGTGAAGGCGGAGCTTTTACGGCTGAGACTTTTAATACAACTTTAATGATCTTAAAATTGAATAAAAAAATACCTGTTTTTACAATGGAAAAAGAAGGGGTGTTAGAAAAAATATTTGACCGAGTAATGGCATATACGGGCTATAAAGATATTGATTTTGAGATGTATCCAGATTTTTCCAAAAAATTTCTGATTATGGGAAATAAGGAGTCTGAAATTCGTTCATTTTTTAAAGATGAAGTCATTCGCTATTTCGAAAATCACCAGATTTATCATTTAGAAAGTAATGGAGAAGCAATAGTCATTTTTGATAAAATTAAATTGGCTAGAACAGATGAAACTATTGCATTTATAGATTATGGTAAAGAATTAGCTACGCTATTAGATTCACTAGATTAGTTCACAGAAATGATTTCATAAAAAAAACAGTACTTAACATTGCATGTTATTCATTAATAGAATCGTATACGAGACCGTTGTGATTTATGATCAGAAACTACTAACCAATGATAAAATTCTTTTGAAAAATAACGAAAGTGCAATACGTTTATAATCAATACGCTTTACTACTTCAATTTTAAATTTATATATTTAAACAACTGATTTGCTTTATTTAAAATCCTGCGGATTCTAAATCGCACAAACCATATATGCTAACATATTGAACGTATGCTGCAAAATAACTTGTTAAATTTCAAAAATGAATGAATAAAAAAGAAATTGCAAAGGAATATATCAATCATCTAGAAAATGGAAATATTAAGCAACTATCAGCATTATTTAATCAAGGTGGGATGGTTGAATCACCATTATATGGAATTAAGAAAGCTGATGAATTTTACCTCGAATTGAATAATGATACCACAAATTCAGAACTTTCGCTTTTGGGAATTTTTGAAGACAGTGATTTAAATAATCTAGCTCTTTATTTCACTTACAAATGGACTTTAAAAAATAATCAGATAGTGGAATTTGATGTAGTGGATATTATAGAGTTTGATAATCAAAACAAAATTAGTAAACTAAAAATCATCTATGATACTGTGGTTGCCAGAAAATTAGTTGAACAATTGTAAAAACAAAGTCAGCGTACAACTACGGTGTTTAAATAATAGCTAATAAGTATTTAATCAAAAAGTTTGTGATTATTTATAAAGACCGCTAAATATAAAAATTGGTTTTGTGTTAATACGAAAAATCTGTATCTATTTAAACGCTACATTACATACACAAGACCGTTATGCATAATTAAAGAAACATATATATTGAACTCTACACAAAGATTCGAACAGTTTTATCCCAAAATAAAGGGTAATCGATGGTATTGGCTATTTTCAATCTTTTGTCGATTTTCATTAGCCTATGCTTTTATAGTAGCTGGAATGGTAAAAATTGTAGGTGAAAGATTCGCGAGTGGCTTATCAGAAATTCATCCAATGGGTACTTATTTAGAAGCATTACATCATACAGGTTATTATTACACATTTATTGGTATTGCTCAAGTCCTTGCTGCTATTTTATTGATAATACCTAGAACTGTAACTATGGTAGGCATACTGTATTTTCCAATTATTGTAAATATTTGGGTATTATCATTAGCTGTTAGATTTGAAGGTTCATTTGTAACATCTTCATTAATGGTTCTTGCCAATTCATATGTCCTTGTTTGGAACTATGATAGGTTAAAATACATTTTACCATTTAAAAAGTATTCAAATTATGGAATATTACAAAAGCCAAAAAAATATAATAACAAATTTCCATTTATATTTTTTACAACAGTTGTTGCTATAGTTGCGTTAACGGTTGGAATATTTGTTTTTGGTTACGAAGTTATGCCAAGAAACTCATTATCAGATTGTAAAAAACAATTTGTAAATACTGAAAAAGAAACTGTAGGATTACAATTTTGTGAATGCATTCATAAAAAAGGAAACCCTTTAAATGAATGTTTAGAGGAATATGAAAATGTAACAATCTAGGGAAAATAAAAACTACGTACAACAACGTGTATAATCAATTGCTTGGTTCTCGGCTAATTGGATGAATCGAAATTTAAAATTCCAAAATATACTTACACTGGAAATTAAAGTCGAAAAAGTAAAAGTTGTGAAACAAAATAATACTAGAACCATATTTGAAATTAATTTAAAAGAATAAATGAATAAATATTTTATAATATTCCTGCTGTTTATATTTTGGACTTGTTCAAAAAAACCTGAATCAAAGGTAGATAAAACTAAAAAAACAGATTACATAGTTAATAAAATATCACTTGTTATTCTTGGCACTGCCCAAGACGCAGGGTCGCCACAAATTGCTTGTAAAAAAGAATGTTGTGCTAATCTATTTGATAATCCAAATAACAATAGACAAGTTGTATCAATAGGATTAATTGACACTGAAAATAATAAAACATATTTATTTGAAGCTACACCAGATATTGGTAAACAGATGAAAATGATTACCAAATACGAGTCAAAAAGTAATAAAGAGTCTGTTGATGGTATTTTTTTAACACATGCACATATAGGGCATTACTCGGGTTTAATGTATCTGGGTAAGGAAGCCATGGATGCCAAAGAAATACCATTATACGTTATGCCAAGAATGAAAAATTTTCTTTCTACAAATGGTCCATGGGATCAACTAGTATCTAGAAAAAATATACAACTTCAGGTAATGGAAAATGAGCAAGTTGTAAATCTGTCGCAATCTATAACAGTGACCCCTATCTTAGTTCCTCATCGAGACGAATATTCTGAAACTGTAGGATATCGCATTAATGGACCAAATAAAAATGCATTATTCATTCCTGATATTGACAAATGGGATAAATGGGATAAAAATATTATTGATGAAATCAAAAAGGTAGATTACGCATTTTTAGACGCAGCTTTTTATAGTGGCAAAGAAATTAATAATAGAGATGTAAGTGAAATACCGCATCCCTTTATTATTGAGAGTTTCGAAACTTTTAAAAATATTAGTGAAATAGAGAAAAGTAAAATTGTATTTATTCATTTTAATCACACTAATCCATTACTAAACTCAAAGAGTGTCGAAACTCAAATAGTCATAGATAAAGGATACAAAACAGGAACTATAGGTGATGTTTTTGACTTATAATAAGCTATTTAAGATCATTAAAATAAGATTATAAATAAATTCTTGAATAGATATTTAATATTAAAAAAAGCCTCAAATTATCTTCAGGCTTTTTTATAATATCTAAATACATAAAGGTCTAGATTCTTTTGTCTAGTTTCCCTCTAAACGCTCAATCTTAGCACCAACGGCTTTTAAACGTCCGTCTATATTTTCGTAACCTCTATCAATCTGTTCGATATTATGAATAGTAGATGTGCCTTTTGCAGACAATGCAGCTATCAATAACGATACACCTGCTCTAATATCTGGTGAAGTCATTGTTGTAGCTTTTAATTGTGATTTAAAATCATGACCAATAATAGTTGCTCTGTGTGGGTCACATAATATAATTTTTGCTCCCATATCAATAAGTTTATCGACAAAAAATAAGCGACTCTCAAACATTTTTTGATGTACCACAGCTTCTCCTCTAGCTTGGATAAGAACAGTCAGAACTATACTTAACAAATCTGGAGTAAAACCAGGCCAAGGTGCATCTGATATGGTTAAAATAGAACCATCGATATAACTTTGTATTTCGTAGCCGTCTTTATGTGCAGGAACATGAATGTCATCACCCTTACGTTCTATTGTGATTCCAATTTTACGAAACACACTTGGTATTACACCCAAATCATCCCAACTGACATTTTTAATCGTAAGTTCTGATTTTGTCATCGCAGCTAGACCAATCCAACTACCAATCTCTATCATGTCGGGTAGCATTCTATGCTCTGTTCCTCCAAGACTTTCAACACCTTCAATCTTAAGCATATTAGAGCCAATACCTGTAATCTTTGCACCCATGTGATTAAGCATCTTACAAAGCTGTTGTAAATACGGTTCGCATGCAGCATTATAGATAGTAGTTTCGCCTTTAGCTAAAACTGCAGCCATTACAATATTTGCTGTACCAGTAACAGATGCTTCGTCTAAAAGCATATATGTTCCTTTTAGTTCCTTTGCTTCTACTCCGTAAAAATAGTCTTCTTTGTTGTATCTAAACTTTGCACCTAGATTAATAAAACCTTCAAAATGTGTATCTAATCTCCTACGACCAATTTTATCACCACCTGGTTTTGGAATATAACCTTTTCCGAAACGTCCAAGCATTGGACCAACAATCATAATAGAACCTCTAAGTCCACGACCTTCAACTTTAAAAGCTTCAGATTCTAAATATTTAAGATTGACATTTTCAGCCTTAAAAGAATATTTGTTTGGTGCTAATTTCTCAACTTCTACACCCAGGTTAATAAGCAGCTTTATAAGCTTATTTACATCGACAATATCAGGAATATTATCAATTGTAATCTTATCTGAAGTTAGTAAAACAGCACACAATATTTGCAATGCTTCGTTTTTTGCACCTTGAGGTGTGATGTCACCTTTAAGTTGGTGGCCACCTTCTATTTTAAATGTTCCCATACGTCCTAGTAACGTTTTCTGTTATTGGAATATTTCTTTTTATTGTTATTCTTATTCTTGTTGGTATTGCTTTTGTTTCCGTATTTGGATTTTGTACGCAATAAACTGTTGGAATCACTTAACGCCTCTTCACTGTCTTTCAGATTCAGTGCACCGTTTGAAAGCTCAAAAAGATGATCATAAATCACTGCATCTTCAACCGTATCTTTGTTCCAATTAAGAAAACATTTTTTCATATGATTAGCAATAGTATATGTCAAGGCGTCTTTCATTTCACCTTCTTCCCAAGTAATTGCCACATCTATCATAGTCTTTATGTTATTACCATAAAAACGATATTTGGGAAAATTCTGAGGATATTCTAGGGGCTCAGGTCTAGCTTGTAGCACTTCTCTTTCTGGCTTGTCGTAAGGTGAATCGACATCAATATCAAAATCTGCCATAATAAATAGTTGATCCCAAAGCTTGTGTTGAAAGTCTGCTACGTCTCTTAAATGAGGTTGCAAATTACCCATCACCGAAATGATTGATTTTGTTAGTTTGTTACGTTCTTCTTTTGTTTCGCGTGACTTTGCATGATTAATCATCTTTTGCAAATGGCGTCCATATTCTGGAATAATCAAATGCTCACGCTCTGTGTTGTATTCTAAATCGTCTATCAAAATTGTAAAAATGTGTAGTAAATTATACAAGAACCTGTAGTTACTGGTTCTGTCGCAAAGTACAAAAATTTATATAGCTACACCAAAATTATAAAGAAATTACATCTTCTATTTTTTCTGCAACTTCTTTGTATTTAGAAATAACCGCATCAGGGTTTTTCATCTTGAGGTTAATCGATACGCTAGTATATTTTCCGTTTTTAGATTCTTTGGTCGTAATTACTGCACCTTGATTATCAAATAAGTCACTTAATTTCTTAATTTTAGTGGTATTAGTAGTCACAATAAACTTATACAAATACTCAGATGGCCAAAGCGTAGTATCTTGTAATTGTATTTTTAATTTTTTATAAAAAGCTTCCGATTTATCTGATGTACTCATAACTAATTTTTGAAAAGCAAAGATACATTTAAGTTTATAGTTTTTAATTAAATTTTAATTCCGAATTTTACAGCAAAATATTTTCAGTTTTGAATCCAAAAAAAATAGCAATTACTGGCGGTCCAGGTTCAGGAAAAACATCGATAATTACCTTACTCAAAGACAACGGTTTTACATGTTATGACGAAATTTCGAGGCAGGTAACATTACAAGCACAAGAAGATGGTATTGAGCAGCTTTTTTTGACAGAACCACTTCTATTTAGTGAAAAATTATTAGAAGGTAGAATTGAACAATTTCTAAACGCTAAAGTTGAAAAAACTGAAACTGTATTTTTGGATAGAGGTATTCCTGATGTTTTGGCTTATATGGATTATATCGGAGATGACTATCCAGAACATTTCATAAAAGCATGTGAAATAAATAAATATGATGCTGTCTTTTTATTACCACCGTGGAAAGCAATCTTTACTTCAGATAATGAACGCTATGAAAATTTTGAGCAATCTGAAACCATTCATTCACATTTAGCAGATACATATAATAAATACGGTTATAATTTAATTGAGGTTCCGTTTGGGACTATTAAAGAAAGGGTTAACTTTATATTACAGACTCTAGATTTGTAATATGCATCCTATTGAAGTATTAGAACGGTATTGGAATTATTCGGCTTTTAGACCGTTACAAGAAGAAATTATAAGGTCTGTAGTTGATAATCACGATACATTTGCACTTTTACCAACAGGTGGAGGAAAATCAATATGTTTTCAAATACCAGCTCTTATTAAACCAGGTATATGTATTGTTATCTCGCCATTAGTTGCCTTAATGCATGACCAAGTCAACTCCTTAAAACAAAAAGGTATTAAAGCAATGGCAATTACTGCTGGACTATCTTATACAGATTTAGATACGCAACTAGATAATTGTATTTACGGTAATTACAAGTTTCTATATTTGTCTCCTGAGCGTTTGCAACAAGCTATAGTACAAGAACGTATTCTTCAAATGCAAGTGAACCTTATTGCTGTCGACGAAGCGCATTGCA
>ERZ1048068.3599-NODE-3599-length-10126-cov-5.059974_pt1 | contig 10126 bp, 10 predicted proteins | sample MGYA00383098_ERZ1048068 | MGnify/ENA primary metagenome ERZ1048068 (study PRJEB29581, sample SAMEA5548368) | metagenome | biome: marine; feature: coastal; material: water | depth 1 m | study: Short-term variability in the microbial, nano- and picoplankton... | reverse complement strand
CTCATCCTTCTTCAAACCATTCTTCAACCTATATCGTTTGCTCATTCATTGGACATTCTTACTAATACTATCCCCATGGATTGTGGGAAAAGCACTGAGTGCACGTTGGGCTGAGGATGATTATGGAAATGGGCCGAGACTCATTGCTTTTCCAATTGCTGTAGGTGGCTACTGGCTTTTATATGGCTCATATGTTCACCCTGAATATTCATTATTTCCATTGTTCATCTATTATTTTGTGGCTTGGCCAGCATTCCGTCACAGCGATGCGTGGGAAAAACTGAATAGAAAACCATAGGCTGTTATTATATACTTTTAAAAATATTGTCGCACGTTTCACAACTAGCCTTTTAACTTCTTATTTATTAATATTAAATGATGTCGTCCCACACACAATTAAATCTTAATTAGTTATCTATATCATTGCTTCTGTCGCCAAGCATTTCCTCTGGTAAGCGTAAGCCTGTACTGACCTGAAGCTGCTTCAATAATGTAGCGATTGAAAGATTTGATTGTCCCTGACGTTCACCAATGAGGTTGACTTCTTCCACTTCGATAGGTTGAACAGTATCACTAAGCATTGTGAGTAATGGTTCCAGCTTTTGTAATAAGAATAGTCTTTTTGCATCACTACCTGAACGCTTCAGAGATTCAACAAGATCGCGTAAGCCTTCCGCTTGAGACCGACCCTGTTCAATGATCGTGGCAGCTTCACCTTTAGCTTCTGCCATCATTGTTTGACATTCTGATTCAGCAGGAGCGATAACATCAGCTTCTAATTGTTGTAGCACTTGCTTGATACGTTGTTCTTGTACTGGAAGCTCTGCCTCTGCGCGAGCCAGCTCTGCACCAATCCGAGCCTCCTCCTCAGCAACCAAAGCATCACGTCTTGTCAAGGCATCCTGAACGCGTTTGTTGGCATTCGCTGTTGCAATCGCCAGGTCCTTATCAAGACGACGCAACGAGGTAATACGTTCATTTTCTGCGCGCTTAACAGCAGATTGAGATTTTGCTTCTGCTTCTGCAATTCGTGAATCTCTCTTAAGTTCAACAAGTTGCTTCCTACCAATAGAATCAAGGTAAAGAACATCATCAGAGATATTTTGAATCTGGAGAGTATCTAACACTAAACCTAATTTTTGGAGATCATCCTCGGCTTCCTCCAACAAGGTACGCGCAAATGTTACTTTATCCTCATTTAATTGCTCAGGAGTTAAGCTAGCCATCACACCTCTAAGATTACCTTCAAGTGTTTCTTTAGCGATGTGTCGAATTTCATCTTGGGATTTGCCAATTAAACGCTCAATAGCGTTATGAATGCCAGGTTCGTCTCCTGCAATTTTTATGTTTGCAACGCCAGATACATTTAAGGGAATACCTCCTCGTGAATAGGCACTTTCAACCTGCAAATCGATGATCATGTTGCTTAAATCTAATCTCATCACCTCTTCGAGCAATGGAATGCGTAATGCGCTTCCGCCACGAACGGTTCGGTAACCGACAACTTGTCCTGATCCAGTTGTGCGTCGCAAACCAGCGAAAATCAATGCTTCGCTGGGCTGACAGATGTAATACAACTTTTGAAGGAGCACGACGAAGGCCCAGATGCCCGCACCTCCCGTTAAAAGGATAGATAAAAACATTACTGATTACCTCTGTTGGAAAGGGTGTCGATAAGGTCGATTCCGAAAATTTCTTTAACTTGATCAAAGAACTGACGGACAACTACGTGATTCAGGGCTACAAGACTGGCAAGACTGGAAGCATCATTGCCATCCAAGGTCGTAATCCTCTTCAAATGAAGGCGTCCAGGAAGACGTGTGGCGTGATCAAGCACCATTTCAATTTGCTGAAGAAGGAACACAAGCTCTGCAGTGCTACCTGCCTCTTCCCACACCTGTGTGAGCAGATCATTCACTAAGGCGCTTGCCTTGACATCTTCTGCGGTTGCAGCAGCCATTCCACGAGCCCTTAGCTCTTTTGCTTTTTGATTGGCTTGAGCTGGAAGGACTTGTTCCGCTTGCAGCCGTAATCGCTCGAGCTCCGCCCTAACTTTTTGAAGTTTTTGCTCCGCTATCGCTCGAGCTTCAAGCTCAGCTGCTTCTGTTCGCTGCTCTTCAGATCGTGCCTTTTTTTCCATTAAGGCAACTTTGGTACGCACACCGTTGTCCTTTTCAACGACGACTGTCTGCGCATCAGTGCGAACGACTTCAGCCTTTTCCTCCATTTCAGCTTCAACGCGTTCGGCTTGACCGATCGCTTCAGCTTCAGCAATCTCAGCGTCACGGACGATCTGAGCCACTCTCCTGCGACTGATTGAGTTGAGATAATCAACATCGTCTGAAACGCTCTGGATCTTCAACGTGTCCAGCTGAAGTCCGAGTCGCCTCAGGTCATCACCTACATCCTTGGCAATTTGTTCGGCAAAACGAAGACGGTCCTCATTCACTTCTTCCGGCGTTAGCTGAGCGAGAACACTGCGCAGATTTCCTTCCAGGTTTTCTTGAGCAACTTGAACAATTTCACGTGAATCACGCCCTAGGAAACGCTCGATAGCGTTGTTACGAACATCAGGATCCGTACTGACCTTCACATTGGCAATCGCCTGAATATTCAAAGGCGTCCCTCCATTCGAATAGGCGTTTTTAACTTCAACCAAAACGGGCAGCAGCGTGACATCCATCCGCCGTGCCGTTTCGAGCACTGGTTTCACAAACGTCCAGCCACCATTGGCAACAACGCGATATCCCTTAAAACCCTGACTTCCTTGGTTGGAGCGTGAACCAGTCACCACCAACATTTCGTTTGGGCGACAGATGCGAATCATCCATCGACTCAGAAGCGTCAAGCCCACAAGACTGACAACAACGATGCCCACTCCACCCGCGACTGTGGTGTTTTGGTCCTTGGATAGAAAACCAACGGGTGCTGTGGGCTGCTCAAAGAGCAGTCGTGAAGACATGGACATCCCAGTGACTGAACTTGGCATAGCTGTCCTCAGAGAAATTGACCACGAACCTCACAACCGATCCACACGCAGCGTGTGCATATCGCTTGCTATGACTACAACCGTTGTCCCTGCTTCGAGTATCCCTGAATTGCTTAAGGCAGGTTTTCTGATCAAACTGCCCCGCACATTCAACTCAACAAAACCGCGTTGATCGTTGGCAACAGTCAAGGTGATCTTGCCTTGTTGTCCAACCAAGTCGTCATTGCGAATCAGAGTGTCTGCCTCTCGACGGCTCATCAAGCGCAACAAATGGGACGCTGCCCAGCCCATCACAAGACCCATTGCAATGGCAACGAGCAAACTGAGTAGGTCACTGTTTGGAGGGCTAAGGATCACCATCAGTAGACCGCACAGCCCAAATCCACAGAGCCCGAATGACCAAAATGGTGTACTGAATAACAGACTTAGGTTTCCGCCCAAACCATCGCCATCAAGCCCTCCTCCATCATTATCAAGAGAGAGCGCAATCAAAATAGCGCCTGCGACCAAGCAAAAAGAGTAGGTCCAAACCATCGAAAATCAGCAGCGGAGTGCGCATAATGAAGAGCTTGATCGATTCTGGACCCATTACTCGATCGAGGCCACAATCGATGGGTGAATTGATTGAGCCCATCGATATTCAAGAACCGAAACATCAAACTAATACTCAACAAACACACAAGAAACCAATTATTTTTTCAATCTCGAAGCTGAATGCGCAACCTTTCTCTAAACGGTAGGACTATGAAAACTCAAGAGCCAGCATCAGTAGAAAACTGGAATGCTTTTTGGAATTTCCACTTAGGGGTCTGGAAAGGTCGTTGGGCTCGTTATCAACCAAATGGCGAATTATTAGAAACATTTCTAAGCAGTCGTTCCTTTGAAGCTGATCCAAACAAAAAAGTTATCAACCAATTGAATCAGTATTCATATGACAATGGCTTTCATGCTGAAAAGAATTGGAACTATAGCCTTCTCGATCACTGTAAGGAAGATGGATTCATGCACCCCGCAAGTGACTATATGAGGGGCCTAGCTTTCAAAAATGGTGCTGCCGCATGGCTTGTTCCTCAGGTAATTTCAAACCAATATTTTCCAATGGAGTTGTTCCTTGCCAATGAAAATATTCGGCATAGCGTTGGCATGCTTTATGGGCCTGACGGCACACTTGAAAGAACAGCATGCATCCGTGAACAACGGCATGGTTTAGATCAGTCAACCTGGACAGATGATGTTCATGTGATTCCAGCTTGGAACGAGGGATCAAACTGGCATGGAGTCACTGACATTATTGATTCTGCTTTAAATCGATCGACTACTGAAGAGACATTTGAAAAGAAATCACAAGCTGATCAGAGTGAATACTTTTTCCCAGACAACATTATTTTAAGATGTCCCAAACAGCTTCCCGTTAACAAGCCATTCACAGTTAGTTCACTATGGCTAGAATCCGCAACTCAACTTCAAACAATAAGAACATCTTACGGAGCCGATTCAAAATTAATTGACGTTCGCCTCGAGAAACTTTCACGATTAAGATATTAATAAAATAATCATTCAGGCATTAAGAAGGAGGCGCTGATATGCTTCATTGATTTTACGGAATTCATTTGCGGATCCACCTAAATCCGGATGATGTTGCTTCACCAAACGTCGATAGGACTTTTTAATGGCATCCTGAGAAGCACCATGCTTTAGCCCTAAAATATCGAGCGACTCACTGATAGAAAACTCTGCTGTGTTGGTGCCTTTGCCGTATGACTCCGAGCTTCGATCAGAAGACCTCTGATCAGTTCTTGTTCTCCGACTTTGATGAAAGCTCTGTTGGCGATGTTTTAATTCAATAACAACACGTTGAGGGTCTTCATCCAGCCATTCACGAGACCTCATGCCAAAGAGGGCAAAAGCAGCAAGCACGGCATATTGTTTTTTTGTCATCGGCTTCGGTATCGCAGCCACCAAGTCAGTTCCTAAACCAGGCATGAGCCGATCCAAACGTTGCTGGAGATTCAGGTGGGAATGAAAACTCGCACGATTCAAGGCATCGATGAGGAGCTGAAGTTCCTTGAGACGAAGTACATTCCAGCCCTGCTGGCGGGCAAGCGCTTCTCCCCAGCGTTCAACTTGATTAGGGGAAACAGATGGTGATTTCTGTTCGGGTTCATGTTGTTGGGCGTTAGAGCGCTGTTGGCGTCTCGAATGGGATTGCGTCCACTGACGCTGACGAAGCACATCAATCTGCTTCTTAAGCTGCAGCACCTCTCTTCGAAGACTGTCATTTTCGGCCAGTAGGGCATCAACGTTGCTTGTAACTGTCTGACGACGATGTGCTTCAGCCGCTGACGACCAACGCCGAGGATCGAACCCCATTAGCTGCCAACACAAGCCACGGCATGCACTGCCTTTTTGCTTTGCTCACCATAGGGGGTCAACCGGCATCTCAATCAGTCCGTTGACGATGCCGAAATCCAAATTGATAAACCATTCAGAAACGCTTGTAATAGCTGAATAAAGACTGCAGAATAAAGCGATCAGTGCAAGTAGCGAAATTGATCACCAACGAATTTGCTTACTATCTATGAATATAATTCTTCTCAGCGAAAAGGATTTTCTTCTCAATTCAACCAAAGCACTAATTCAAGATGAACGATTCGTTCATATTCTTCAAATTCTTAATCCAAATATTGGTCAATCATTGAAAGTTGGCCTATTAGGTGGAAACTGTGGCTATGGCATCGTCGAATCAATCGATTCAAAAGGAGTAGTTCTTCGGGTTGTTCTCAATGAACTAGCACCACATAGACATCCATCTGATATTATTCTTGCGTTGCCACGGCCTAAAATGTTGCGTCGTATATTACGTACAATTGCAGAATATGGAGTAAACAATCTGCATTTAATCAATAGTGCAAGAGTGGAGAAAAGCTTTTGGCAAAGCCCACTCTTACAACAAGAAAAAATCCATGAAGCGCTCATGGAAGGTATGCAGCGCTCCAAGGATACAATCATGACAAAAGTATGGTTACATCAACGATTTAGACCCTTTATAGAAGACGAATTACTAGAAATATGCGGAGATCGTAGCTGCTGGCTTACAGACATGGGTGCAACTCGATCAGCCATTGATATTGATATTTCTTCAAAACCATCTGTTGTGATGATAGGTCCCGAAGGTGGGTTTGTACCTTTTGAAAAAGAGTTAGCAATTTCATTAATTGCACAACCTATTCATCTAGGAGGAAGAACACTTAGTGTGGATACGGCAGTAACAACGGTTTTAGCTCAGGCTTTGCCAAAAAACAAAAACTAGTCAAGGCAACCATCTAAAACAAAGAAATTAAACCTAAAGAACTATGTTTCTGAAGCATTCGAATGAATTTGATTACTTATTAACATTGCAAGCAAGAAGCCAAGAAACTGAACCATCACAACGGAAGGACCCGACGGGAGTTTTGCTAAGCCAGAAAACAAAAGTCCTAACAAAGCACATCCACCTCCTATACCAGAAGAGATCATCACGTAGACAGGAAAACTTCGACTAAGTAGGCGACCGGCGCAAGCAGGAATAACAACGAAAGCTGAAATCAACAATACACCTACAGCTTTGATTGATATTGCTACAACAACTGCTAAGAGAATCACAAATGCCAAACCATGCCAACGGGTACGTACTCCCATCGCACCCGCTAAATCTTGATTCAGGGTGAGCAAAACCTGGGCTCTCATACTGAGGCCTAAATAGATGACGCTCGCAGCAAGAAAAGCTGCAATAACAATGACATCAAGCCGACTAATCCCAAGAATATCCCCAAACAATAATTGTTGAATACCACCTCGGTAAGTCTCTACACGGCTAAGCGCCAGGATTGCAATCGCCAATGAACTTGAATAAACGATATTGAGAAGGGCATCCGTAGGAAGCGCGCTGCGCTCGACCAACTGACTAACAAGTAATGCAAAAATAACAGCAAAAGGAATCAATACAAGGGTGGGATTCACACCCAGCAAAATCCCTAATGTGATTCCTAATAGTGATGAATGGCCTAGGGCATCGCTGAAAAATGACAGCTGTCGAAGAACTGCAAAACTGCCAAGTACCCCACCAAGAGCTCCAGTCAGCATGCCGCCGAGCAAGGCGCGTTGCATAAATGGCTCAGACAGGAGGCTTAGAAATTCAGATTCACCCATGGGTCTGATGGTGCTGAGACACCATATTCAGGCCATAAAGCTCGCCCAAGCGCTCCTCACTAAGGGTCGCCTCTGGACTGCCACTGCCGCGAAGTTTTCTGTTTAAACAGAGCACTTGGTCGCTGCTTCGACGAACCATCTCTAAGTCGTGAGATACCTGCAAGACAGTCCAGCCTTCCTGACGACGCAGTTCCAACAACTGTTGTTGAAAATGCTCATTTGAATGAACATCTAATCCTGCTTGGGCTTCATCAAGAACCAACAAGCGTCTTGGGCGAACAAGACAAAATGCCAGAAGCACACGTTTCAATTGACCACCTGAAAGCTCTGTCAGCAGACGATTGCGTAGATCACAGGTATGAGTTCGCTCCAAAGCAATGAAGACGGCTTCCATTCTCTGCTTCCCCGATCTCCAGGGCAGCCGTGGCCCTGGCAAATCAAACCCGAAGCCCACAAATTCGGCAACACTGACAGGAATCAAACCTTGAATCACAAGGTTCTGGGGTACGTAGGCAATCTGAGCTCGCACCGACCGCGGCAAGAATCCGTTGGCGCCGAGGGGCTGACCAAGCAACTCAACACGACCAGAAGCATGAGGAAGCAACCCAAGCAATGCAGCGACAAGCGTGCTCTTTCCCGCACCATTCGGACCGACCAGAGCCGTGTCGCTTTCAGCTGCGAGGGCGAAGGAAACGCCTTCTACGGCAAGACGCCCGCGACGTTCGACACTGAGATCTTGAACTTGCAGGACTGCTTCTTTCACACTCATCCCTAGCCGCCGAAGGACTTGATGAGGGAGGCCACGTTGCTCTTCATCACAGTGAAGTATGTATCAGGCTTTTTAGAAGCGTCTTCTGAACCAGTTTCCAGGGGGTCAAAGGTCACCACGTTGACTCCAAGATCCTCGGCTAGGGCATTGAAAGAACGGTCACCTTCCTGGGGTTCACTCAAGAGAGCCTTGAGTTGAGACTGCTGAACCTTGGTGGACACGCGTTGGAGATCCGCTGGTGTGGGGTTCATCTCGGGAACATCAACGACAAAGTCGGCATTGAGGTCATAACGCTCTGCAAAATAAGGCGCAAAGTCATGGAAGGCGATGAAGGTCTTGCCACGGAAAGGCTTGAGCTGAGTGGCAATAGCTGTATTCAACTCCTTCAGCTGCAGGGCGTAAGCAGCCGCCCTTTGTGTGTAACCGTCCGTGCAGCCTGGATCAGCTTTCACTAGACCGTCCCGAATGTTTTCGACCTGTTGGATGGCGCGCAGGGGGTCCAACCAAATGTGTGGATTCACCTCACCCTGACTTTGATCACCACCATCAGCTCCAGTCTCGCCGTCATCAGACTTGATCACAGCAACACCACGACTAGTATCAATCACTTGAAGTGAGTTGTTTTCAGCTGAATTAGTCAGTTTATCAAGAAAGTACTCCATACCTAAACCATTTTTAACCAAGATCTGGGCATTACTAAGGGCAGCAATATCGGCGGGGGTAGCCTGAAAATCGTGAGGACCGAGATTGGGGGGAATGAGTGCCTTAACAGTGGCACATTCACCTGCAACTGCTTCCGTAAACAGAGTGATCGGTAAAAATGTTGTGACGACGTTAAGTGTTGACTGCTCACGACTAGGATCAGCGGTTTTTGGATTACCGCAGGACGCGAGAGCCGTCAGAATTAGCAGAGCTCCTGAAACAGTAAAGAGTGATTTGGAACGAAGAAAATGAGTCATGGAGGAAATAGAAGTAGAAATCAGATAAGATGGAATGGGATTAAAAACTAAAAGTGGTTTTTACTAGTGCCCCGAGCTGACTAAAGGTTTGATCAGTGGGAGTAAGTTGACCAAGTGGACGGCTCAAGTAAAACAAAGCTGGCGTAACACTAATATTGTCAGTAACTTGTAATTGATACCACCATTCCCATACATAGTTGCCATCTGCTGGTGTGGAATCACCTTTGAGACTGGTTGCAAATACAGGTTGTCCTACAGCCATACCTGCATTGTTGCCCTTCAGTAAGACGTCGCTCCATTCCAAGCCAAGATTCCATGATTGACTGGTTGTGACATCACCAACATTCTTAGCGTTTACAGAGTTGTAACCGTATCCTGCGGAAATAGATGGTAACCAACCACTATCTTGTGGCTGCCAAGAGCCGCCAATACCCCAAGCATTCATAAAGCTATTGCTGCCAGAAAAGTAGTTATCTGCAGCGAATATCGTTCCGAATCCACCGACTAATTCTCCAGGACTTTGAACGCCTGACCAAATAGCGGCAATGTTCCAATTCTCTGATTCATAGGCAAGTTGTACAGTCCCTGAAGCTTCTGAAAATTCAGTTCCTATACCACCAGAATTAGGGTCTGAACTGGAGCCTTGAGCAGCAACATAATTTGCAGAGACACTGAAACCGCTGTCAGTAGACCAACTAACACCTGCACCAGCTCCCAGGTTTTTGTTATAGGCTGCTGGGGCACCATTCAGTGTTGTTACATCCAAGATTGGGTCACTTGGATAAGCACTTGGCCAGACGCCAAGCATATCTTCCTGACCAACACGGGCTCCAAGCGTAAAAATTAGCGAATTACCGACAGGAAACAGATAGAAAAGCTTGTCAATACCAACAGAGTTAGCGCCAGAATCCTCTTGAAATGCTGTTTCTAAGGTAGATAAGCCATTTGGACTGCCGCCGAATGCAAAATTCCCATCAAAATTTCCTGATCTTAAGACGGTAAGCAGTAGATCTTTCCCAGTGAAACTAGTCTCAAGGCTTAATTGAAGATCATAATTAAATGTAGTGGCCCCAAAATCTCTGTTTGCTGGATCGGCTTTAGATTTTGTCCCAGAAAAACTATTGGCACCAATGACAAACGTTGCTAATCCTGAAAGTTTGGTAGTTGTGGAGAACTGAGTTGCTTCCAGTTCGCCAACGCGGGCTTCAAGTCCGTCAACAC
>ERZ1048068.3595-NODE-3595-length-10130-cov-9.620546_pt1 | contig 10130 bp, 9 predicted proteins | sample MGYA00383098_ERZ1048068 | MGnify/ENA primary metagenome ERZ1048068 (study PRJEB29581, sample SAMEA5548368) | metagenome | biome: marine; feature: coastal; material: water | depth 1 m | study: Short-term variability in the microbial, nano- and picoplankton... | reverse complement strand
AAATCTATTCGAGCTGATTTGGGTAAGCCACATCCAATTGGAGTCACAGTTTCTCGAAAACAAGGTGTTTCTAGCTTTGAAATAGAGTCTGCGATTTACAAGGATTATCAATCTGGTGATTTAATCGGAAATAAGCTAAAAGGAGGTCCTTGCAATCTAGAGACCATTTCATTCACACCACATGGAAACAGCACTCATACTGAGTGTCTTGGTCATATAGCTACTGATAGACCTTACAGAGTAAATGAATTAATCAACGACACCTTTTATTCTGCAGAACTCATTACAGTTGATACAAAAGTAACAGATGGTCAAAATGCTCTTGACTTTGAATCTATAAATTGGGATAGTATTAATTCTAAATGTTTAGTAATCCGATCTCTTCCTAATGGTTTTGTGAAAACAAGGACAGATTACTCAGGCCAGAATGCACCTGCTATCCTACCTAAAGATATGATGAAGATTGTAGAAGCCGGAATACAGCATATACTCATAGACTTACCAAGTGTAGATCCTGAATGGGACGGCGGAAAACTGAGTAGCCATCATATATTTTGGAACTATCCTGAAAAGCCTCGTTTCAACTGCAGCATTACCGAGTTTTGTTTTATATCAGATGAAGTAAAAGATGGAAAATATATTTTAAAGTTGAATATAGCACCTTTTGAATCGGACGCTTCTCCAAGTAGTCCAGTACTTTACCCTTTAGTTTGATCACTGTGAACGAAAAGGTATTATACTGCAAATCTTGGCTCACCTCAAAGTATATCAATAGTGCAAGTGGTTACAAGTACGACTTCAAATCAGTTCTTATCATCAAAAATGACGAGATTGGTGATCTGGTTACAGCTCTTCCTGTGTTTTACAATTTAAATGAACGCTATCCTAATGCAGCCCAAACCTTAGTCTGTAAACCTTTTAATACTATTTTTTTTAAGCATATTCCTTTTGTAAAATGCCACACAAATTTTGATGATGTGAGTGGAAATACATACGACCTGATTGTTGAGCTTAGAGGATCCGAAGAAACCCGAAAGTATAGTCTAAGTCAAAAACCAAAAATCAGGTTAGATCGTGGAGGTGTTAGACTATTTAACAAGTTCAATGGCGGTCAAAAGAATGAAATTGACACCAATCTTCAAATCATAAAACAACTGTTTCCTAACGTCTCATTATCAGAATCTAATAGAATCGTTGTATCTAGTGAAGAAGTTCAGAAAGTAAGTAAATACATAGAACTAGCTGGTATAAGCCACTTTGTAATCCTCCATCTTGGAGCAAGAGATAGAGCAAGAAGGTGGCCAGTTGAGCATTTTGCTGAGACCATAAACTATATCAACACAACGTATTCACTGCCATGTGTACTTGTAGGAGGCCCAGATGATATGGAAATAAATGAGGAATGCTTAGAGCTTGTGACCAGTAAATTCAACTACAATGTAGTCGGTGAATTTGACTTATTGGAATACGCTGCTCTATGCGACAAGGCCTCTTTGTTTGTAGGAAATGAAAGCGGTCCACTTCACATAGCAGCTGCTATGAACACACCGAATATTGCTTTGTTTGGACCGGGTGTCAAGGATGTATTTTACCCAAAAAATGATAAGAGCATAGTACATCATTATTTCTTGGCTAGAGGGCATAAAACACAGACTGTAGAAAACAGCACAATCTTTTCTATCCAGGTTAACGAGGTTAAAGCAAGCATCGATAAGATATTGAGTTAAGATTACAAACTCAGTCAATCTTAAACCTATATGATGTGTTACTATTCATATATTGCACAATTAAAATTATGGCACAAAATTATACCATCAACAGACCTCAATTCCCTAAAATAGCAGGACGTGGACTTTACTTCCTTATTATTGGAATTGTATTATTTATCATCGTATTAAAATCTACAATCACTATAAGCTCAGGAAAAGCTGGTGTACTCTACAAAACCTTTGGTGGTGGAGTAGATACTGAAGCCACTTACGGAGAAGGATTTCACTTTGTGGCTCCTTGGAATGATATGATTGTTTATGAGGCAAGACAACAGGAAGTTTTTGAGAAAATGTCTGTACTAAGTAGTAATGGACTTGAAATCAAATTAGATGCATCTGCTTGGTTCCAACCGGATTATGCCAATTTAGGGAAACTACACCAAGAAAAAGGAGAAGACTATATCAATAGGGTGCTTCTACCTACTATCCGCTCAGCTGCAAGATCTGTAGTCGGTAGATATACTCCAGAGCAGCTATACAGTAGTAAAAGAGATGCCATACAGAAAGAGATTTTCGAAGAATCTAAGAAAATAGTGAGCTCTCAATATATTCAGCTGAATGAGATTCTCGTAAGAGACGTCACCCTACCTCCTACGATTAAAGAAGCGATAGAAAGAAAACTAAAACAAGAACAAGAGGCTCTAGAATATGAATTCCGTCTGGTAAAAGCCAAGAAGGAAGCAGAAAGACAAAAAATAGATGCCGAGGGTAAAGCAACTGCAAATAGAATACTGAGTGCTTCGCTCACAGACAAGATTCTCAAGGAGAAAGGTATAGAAGCAACACTTAGACTTTCACAATCCAGTAACAGCAAGGTAGTCGTAGTAGGAAGTGGTAAAGATGGTTTGCCTATTATTTTAGGAAATCAATAGTTTATTTACCTAAAGAATCAAGCGAGGTTGCAATGTATTGGAAGCTCTCTTTTTTACTCTATCAATACTAGCTTGATAAATATACTTCGATTTCATTATTGCAACCTTTTGATGTCTTCGTAGTCTAATTAAGTATAAACACTTAGTCTACCACTTATGAAAAATCAATTGCGTTATATGTTAACAAGCATATATATAATTATCTGTCTTCTGTCGGTCGCAGACACCACAAAACCAGTCATAGATCATCCTGAAGCAGACAAAACAGATTCTTGTTGGGTTGCAGTAGTTCAGTTAAGAAGCGCATTTGTAGATCTAACAACAGCTACAGATGACTCTAGTAGCTTGGGAAATGGTATTTTATTGACCACGAGTCCTTACAAGCAAGATGGTAATGCAGATGTGGACACTCGTTTTCAAGGCACAACAATAGTCACATATAAGGCCACCGATCCTAGAGGAAACACCTCGACACAATGCATTAAGTATCTTGTCAAAGACCTAATCGTACCAGGTCCTCTTGGGTGGACCTGCGAAGATGATCTCGACATACACGATGTCAATACAGCTTGGAAGAGTAAGATGCGTTTCATTGATAGTTTTGAGGGGGATATTTCTAATCAGATTATGATTAGTTCCTCCGGGGTAAATGTCTATAAATTAGGCCTCTATAAAGTAAATTATAACATATCCAACCCAAGAGGCTACACTTTCAAAAAAAATGTATCTATACACGTCGTTGACAGAACAGATCTAATCATAAAAAGTAACGATAAAGCCGTTATAAATGTACTAAAAAACGACAATACTTATGACCCAAAGGATTTTATAACCTTGTCTGACAACTATAACTCCGTTGAATATTTATTATCCTCGTTAGAGGTTGTATATGATGATTTAAATATAAATAAAAACGGCACCTACAAAACAGAGTTTCAAACAACCGATGAGAGAGGGAATAAAAGCAGAGTATTTACTCTTTATGCAAGTGCAGTAGTAACCGCAGGAACAGAAAACGAAAGTTTAAAATCTTCAATTAGCCTCTACCCTAACCCGATTTCAATCACATTATTTGTAGAGTCAACTATAAAAGATAATAACGCTGAGATAACGGTAAATGATGCATCAGGAGTTAATTTGTCATTAGAAACAACCAAAACGGCATTTGGCTATCAAATTGATGTAAGTTCACTTGCTTCAGGGTTGTACTTCATCGCTGTGTACTCTAATGGAGAAATGCAACGGTCAAGCTTTGTAGTTCAAGAAAGGTGATAATATAGGCCTTTAATTTTTTTTGCTCCGGACGAAGAAGTTAAGAGTAATACGACTAGTAAGGTCTCAACGTTCCTTTTATCTAGTAAACTGACTTTGAAGGAGTTGAATCACAATTTCTAAAGATAGGAGCAAAACTCAGGACATTCCTTATTAAGATCTAGTTTCTGAAATAGAATTAATCCTTATCTACACCAACTTCCGTCTCAAAATCTTACCTACATTACTCTTTGGCAATTCATCACGGAATACGATATGCTTTGGTCTTTTGTAATTAGTGAGTTTTTCTTTACAGAATTCACGAACCTCAGTTTCTGTAAGACTGTCGTCTTTTTTCACCACAAATGCCATTACGGCTTCATTGGTTTTCTCATCTGGCTCACTCCTCACTCCTACTTCTAAGACTTTTGGATGTTCGAAGATTACTGCCTCTACTTCACTAGGATAAACGTTAAATCCGGACACACAGACCATTTCTTTCTTTCTATCCACGATTCTAAAGAAGCCATCATCATCCATTATACCGATATCCCCGGTTAAGAAGTACTCGCCGTGCATACATTCTTCCGTCGCTTCTGGTCTATTCCAGTATCCAGCCATTACCTGAGGGCCTTTGATACCTATTTCCCCTCGTTCGCCATAGGCTACCTCTTTCTTATCATCGTCAAAAATCTTGATATCCGTATTCGGTATTGGTAAACCAATTGTTCCCATTTTGTGCGTTCCGTTTGTGGGATTTATAGTAGCTGCAGGAGAAGTCTCAGATAGACCATAAGCTTCTAATAGAGGAGACCCTGTGACCTCTTGCCAATTGGTAGCTACTGCATCTTGCACTGCCATTCCTCCACCTAAAGCTATTTTTAGTTTAGAGAAGTCAACATCTTTAAAATCAGGCTGGTTCAATAGCCCATTAAATAGGGTATTTACTCCTGTAATCAAGGCGAAAGGATTCTTTTTCAAGTCCTTGATAAACGCTTTCATATCTCGAGGATTTGTGATCAATACATTCCTTGCACCGTAGTTGAAAAAGGTCAAACAATTGGCAGTCAAAGCAAAGATGTGATAGAGTGGTAATGCGGTTATGACTACCTCTCCACCTTTGAATAGACCTGTAAGCCATCCGTCTATTTGAGATAATTGTGAACAAATATTTCCGTGTGTCAACACTGCTCCTTTACTCACACCCGTAGTTCCACCTGTGTATTGTAAGAATGCCATATCTTTATGACTTAAACTAACAGGGGTTGGAGCCTTTCCTTTCCCAGCAGCAAGTACATCTTTGAATTTAATAGCTTTGGGTAGGTCGTAAGCTGGAACCATTTTTTTAACGTGCTTCACGACAAGGTTCACAATCCCGCCTTTCAAGCCACCTAGCATATCTCCTATTCGAGTTACTATGACAGTTTCTACATTGGTATCCTTTATAATCTTCTGATAATTTGACGCGAAATTCTCAAGAATCACCAATGCCTTAGCTCCGCTATCATTATACTGATGCTTCATTTCTTCGGCAGTATATAGGGGATTGGTATTCACAGCCACAAAACCACACTTAATGGCCGCGAACATAGCAACAGGAAACTGAAGTAAATTTGGCATCTGGATAGCAATACGATCACCAGGCTTAAGGTTTGTATTGTTTTGCAAGTACCAAGCAAAGACGTCTACATTTGCCTTCAGCTGGTTGTAGGTCATAGTGACATCCATATTCTGGAATGCTACCTGATCACCATACTTCGCTACTACATTATCAAAAACTGCTGCGAGTGATTCATATTTATTGTTATCTACTGTCTGCGGTACAAAGTCTGGATAGCTTTGAAACCAAGGGAATTGTTCTGCCATATCTGCGGTAAAAATAGCAGAATAAGAGAGATTATAAAAGCGATTATTTATCAAACTGATAAACCTCCTGGTGACTGCCATTCTTCATAAAAGGCTGTAGCTCTTAAGTTGATTACTCAAAGGTTTTTAAAAGATTACAAATAAGGTTTATTGTTAGTTGCACTGAGTATCATTTTTACCTTTGCACTATGAATGTAAGAGACTTAGAACCAAGAGCAGTATGGAATTATTTTTCTGATTTAAATGAAGTGCCAAGACCCAGTAAAAAGGAAGAAAGAGTGATTGCATTTATGCAGAATTTTGGTGCTAAGTTAGGCCTAGACACCTACACAGACCCCGCCGGTAACGTAATCATAAAGAAGCCTGCTACGGCTGGTATGGAAGACCGTCAGACGGTGATCATTCAAAGTCACTTGGATATGGTGCATCAAAAAAACGCTAACACTGACTTTGACTTTGACACGCAAGGAATCGAGATGTTTGTAGATGATGATTGGGTGAGAGCAAAGGGTACCACGCTTGGTGCTGATAATGGAATGGGAGTAGCTGCAATAATGGCTGTATTGTCATCTACGGAGTTAGTACATCCGGCTATTGAGGCCTTATTCACAATAGATGAAGAAACGGGTATGACCGGTGCTATGAATTTGGAAAAAGGAAAGCTAGACGGGACCATACTCTTAAATCTAGATACAGAAGATGACGATGAATTTAGCATAGGATGTGCTGGAGGTATCGATACCAATACGAAGTACGCCTTTGATGGTGTAGAAAAAATAGAAGGAAATAAGATATACGAAATAGTCGTAAGCGGATTGAATGGAGGTCATTCAGGAGTTCAAATTAATGAAGAGCTAGGAAATGCCAATAAGATAATGAATCGACTAATGTATGGTTGTGAATCATTCAATCTACAAATAGTGAAGATCAATGGAGGAAGTCTACGGAATGCTATACCACGTGAGAGTTTTGCTACGGTATACGCAAAGCCAGAGTATGTAAATGAGCTATTGAGCAGAGCTGAGGGAATAAAATCCGAATTTACTGTTCAGGATGCTGATTTGAATATTGAGATAAAAGAAGTGGTAAGCACTGGACTCGCAATGGATCTAAATGATACTAAAAAAGTTACTACGGCCTTATATGCCTGTCACAACGGTGTGTTTAGATATAGCCGAGCTATAGATGGCTTAGTGGAGACATCATCGTCTCTAGCACGTGTCATTGTAAAGGATGGCCAGTTCATTACACAAAGTCTTCAAAGAAGCTCTGTGGAAACGGGTAAGTATGACGTAGCTTATACGGTAGCCGCACCTTTCCATCTTATGGGATGTGATGTAGAGCATAATGGAGATTACCCTGGATGGGCTCCAAATCCAACCTCTCCTATTCTTGATGTGCTTTTGGCTAAGTACAAAGAAATGTTCAATGAAGAACCTAAAGTGATGGCCATTCATGCAGGATTAGAATGTGGACTATTGGGAGAGAGATATCCTGGCTTGGATATGATTAGTTTTGGCCCAACTATCAAGGGTGCACACAGTCCAGATGAGAGATGTGGGATCTCATCTACCCAAAAGTTTTGGAACTTTTTGGTAGCTATTCTTGAAGGTACGCCTAATAAATAGATTTTATTAAGCTAGTTAAGCGTGGTGTTATTATCTGTAGGTAACTTTTTAACCTACGATTCTAAAACTCCTGATAAAATCCTGCTTCTCAAACTTCTAAAATTCATCATTAGCTTTGTGACTAAATAATACACTTTTATGTCTGCTTCATTTTTTGCATTCTTCGACGATATCGCACTACTTATGGATGATGTAGCTTCTATGACCAAAGTAGCTACCAAGAAAACCGCTGGTCTCCTTGGTGATGATTTAGCTGTTAATGCTGAAAAGTCTTCAGGATTTTTAACCAATAGAGAGCTGCCTGTATTATGGAAAATAACTAAAGGGGCATTTCTCAATAAGGTTATGATATTACCCGTTGCGTTCTTATTAAATGCATATGCACCACTCGTCGTACAAGGAATTCTCATACTTGGAGGTATTTATCTCGCATATGAAGGTGTAGAGAAGATTTATCACTATCTATTCCACAGAAAGGGAAAAACAGTGGCAGTGGTAAAAAAGAAGCTGGAATCTGAGAATAGTAAAGAATTAGAACAAGAAAAGGTAAAATCTGCCATCTTCGTTGATTTCATATTATCTATAGAAATTATAATTATAGCATTGAGCACTGTCACCGAAGCTGAGATGCGAGTTCAGATAATAGTGGTTACTCTCATCGCAATTTTAGCTACAGTTGGGGTATATGGCGTTGTGGCATTAATCGTACGAATGGATGATTTGGGTTTTCAACTTATAAAGGAGTCTGAAAATAAGTATGGTAGATATTTAGGCAAGGCACTTGTAGCCGGATTGCCTTGGGTCATTAGAATATTAACTTTAGTAGGTACTATAGCTCTTCTCCTTGTATCTGGAGGAATATTTAAACACAACATCCCTTGGTTACATCATTTAGCAGAAATTATACCTTCCATAGCTGCTGATATGATATTAGGAATCATAGTAGGTGTCTTAGCTGTAGCCGCAATGAAACTTTTTACGAAGCTAAAACCAGCAAAGGCTGCAATTTAAATAGACCTAAATCAATTGGCACAGATATTGGAATAGGATTATATATCACAATGAAATTGAATAGAAGTAAACTCATCCTCTGCATATCGTTATTTATGATTTTCACTATCACAGGGTGTAAATCTGTGACCACGGCTTCTGGAGAAAAAGTTCCACTATTTAAAGGGACGATTATCTATGACGTAGAAATTGTAAATCAAGTAGACACTTCATTTGTAAAAAACAAGAAAGCCCTATTTGGTACTGAAATGTATCTCACTGTTTTTAGAAATGGAGATATCCAAAGAAAATATAATGGTGCCTCTATCAATGGATATGATTTGTACTACATCAATATCGAAGAAAATAAAGTCCTGGAGAAGTACAATAATTCAGATTCACTATACGTACACAGCGCTTCAGAGCAAAACGTAAAGAAAGTCAATAATCTGAAGGTAAATGATGATAAAGTCACCGTATTAGACAGAGAGCTCAAAAGTGTTGCGATAGCTGCCCAGAATGCCCCGTCCATAAATTCTAAAGGGGATTATGTGACTATAAAATACTGGTACGATGACGCTCTCAAGATACACAAGAGTAAATATGGTAAAGTGAATGACGATTTACTAAACTACTTTTTGAATGAATCAGACGGATCTTTATATCTAAAATATGAAATCGACTATTTCACATACAAAGTGATATACACTGCAATAGAAATTCTACCAAATAAATTTGAGAAAGAGAAAGAAAAGATAAACGAGACTGTACCTCAAGTAGAAGATTAGTCTTATTCTGTAAGTGAGATAAACTCCTCTCCATCTGATACGGTACAGCCGTTTTGTATCATCTCAAACATTTCAAGTTCTCGCACTTTGTTGTAATGCTTTGTAGAAGTTTGTTTTTCTATTCTATCACTGTCAATTTTCTTAACCCTGATAAGTGATATCTCTTTATTCCCATAGAAGAAGTAGTATGCTAAATCCTTTTCTACCTTATTCAAATATTTGGTACTACGTAAGATGCTTTCCCAAACAACATCACTGAATTGATCAACAATTTTAGAAGCATTTATGGGCTCATTTTCTTTTAAGCTCACCCAGTCTTCAGCAGTAATGCCATTAACGACTAAAAAATCTACAAACTCCTTTTCTAGCTTTTCTAATTTGTCTTGAGGAATGCGACTATATTTCATCACCGCAAAATTAATTATTATAGTCTCATATTCTTTTTGAATTGTACCTTTGCACCAATGAATATTGAGAAAGACGCTGTAGTAGGCGTAAACTATGTATTAGAAGTAGAAGGGCAACAACTCGATGCTTCTGGGGATAACCCTCTAATGTATCTTCATGGACACGGTATGATGATTCCAGGTTTTGAAAAGCAATTAACTGGTCTTGCTGAAGGTGATACATTTGATTTTGTTGTTGAAGCAAAGGAAGGTTATGGCGAATTGAATGATAACGCAATTGCTGAATTAGATAAGGCAATATTTCTTGTGGATGGTTCTATGAGTACTGAGGTTTTTGAGGGAGCTCAGTTGCAGCTAACCAATCAAGACGGTCAACCAATGGTAGGCGTTGTAAAGGCTATAGGTGAAGACACTGTGACTATGGATTTTAATCATCAGCTTGCAGGAAAAGACTTACACTTTACGGGCAGCATTGCAAATCTTAGAGCAGCTACAGACGAAGAGATAAATCACGGTCATGTACACGGACCTGGTGGACATAATCACTAAACTTTAAAGA
>ERZ1048068.3594-NODE-3594-length-10131-cov-5.067586_pt1 | contig 10131 bp, 12 predicted proteins | sample MGYA00383098_ERZ1048068 | MGnify/ENA primary metagenome ERZ1048068 (study PRJEB29581, sample SAMEA5548368) | metagenome | biome: marine; feature: coastal; material: water | depth 1 m | study: Short-term variability in the microbial, nano- and picoplankton... | reverse complement strand
ATTATTTTTTCCATATTTTAGGCGTTTTATCGGTTATTATCGGTTATTTATCGTCTTATTATATATTCAATATAATCCAATATCCTTACCATATATCGTCACAAATATTTTTACCATTATTTATCATTTATCGTCTTAATTTTTAATTTATTTAGTATATATTCCTTACCATTTGTCGTCATATTTTATATTTATTTTATTTCATATTATCGTCATAAATATTTTATTAATTATCGTCTTATTTTTTAAATTATTTATTTAATATTGTTACCATATATCGTAATAATATTAAATTTAGGTTATCGTAATAAATATATTCTTAATATATTATTTTTTGTTACCATATATGATGTTTATACTATTATTATTGTATTTTCTCCATTTTCTTTCTTTTTTTCTAATTTCTTTACTTTCTCGTTTCTTCCCCAATTATTTGAAAAATATTGAATGCGTTTTTCTTCACTTTCTTCAAATTGTAGATAATATTTACTTCTTTTTCCTACTACTACTCTTTCTTTTTCTAATTCATCAAAATCTACTACATCTGTCGAAGTCTTTTTTCTTGAACGTACTGAACTATTCGATATCTCATTCTTCTTTATTTCCATCGTTATATCCTCGTTAAAATACTTTTGAAAATCCTCCACTATATTTTCTATATTTTTTTCTACGCTTTTTTTCGTTTTTTCTATATTTTCTATTTGTTGATTTTCTCTCTTATAATTTTCTATCAATATGTCTTTTAATTTATCTTTGTCACCATTCGATTTCTTTAATCTTACTAATTCCATTATCTCGTCCATCAGAGAAAATATATATCCTACATTATTCCTATCAAAATTTGATACATATATCAAGCATTTATCCTTCACTATATTTATCTCAAAACCTTTCTTATTGCATATCTTTCCATTCGCCAACATTATTCCTCCTATCGCATTCGTTTTCTTATCTGTTACATCTCTCACAAAATTGTCTGTTGATGCTATTGGGTTTGTAGGCAAATTGTTCTTTGTATCTATTAATATCACATCATCTGTTTCTTTATGTTTAAAATGAAAATCTGATTTTTCTCCCATCACTTGTCCTATATGTGTTATCACCCATCCAGAATTTAAATACTTATCATTGTAGTCCAACATATTTGGATATAATTCTTCCTCGTAATTAGTACCTTTTTCTTTGCTTTCGTATAAATCATAATACCATTTATTCTTCTTTCTCAATTCTTCTATATTTTTATTTAATTGTTCCGTTTCTCTATTTATTCGATCATTTATATCTTTCTCATAATTCATCTCTTTTAATCTTGTTATTTGTTGTACCCCTTCTAATTGTTCCTTGTACCATGTAGTCGATTTCTCAAATTTTTCTCTTTCTTCGTCCCTTACTTTATATATATTATTTCTCAAATTCATATTTTCATTCTCTTTTTCTCTCAATCTCTCTTCTATCTTTTTTTTCTCTGCGTTTATTTTATCTATATTAAAATCTAGATCCCATTTTTCCACTAGTTTATTTTCCATTAACTCGTCTTCAAAAAAACTCTTGGATTTATCATACATAAATGTTCCTACATTCACTATAAATTGTTGTGTCGCTTCATCATATTGTGTTAACTTTTCCATATAGTTATATTGTCTATTATGTTTTAAATATATTTTATTGTTACTTCGCATTCCAAATATTTCACTATTTGTTATTAGAAATATTATTGCACCAAACACTCTCATTATTACTCTATAGAGAGAAAAATGATTAATACTCAATAAATACTCAATAAATACTTACTATTTACCAGTACATTTATTTTAGTTACTTTTTCTATGTTTAAAAAAATTGAATCTAAACATATCCTATATGCGCACGTAAAATCAAAACACTAGACAAAATACTATGTATACTTTCGTTCTACATCTCACTATCGACAAAACATTAACTATTTATGATGACGGTAATTCTACCGCATCTGAGTTACGCAACCTCTTTATAAATCAAATAGAAAAACTTACAGCTTTTGATGAAAGCGATATTCTTGATATATTCGCACAAGACATTCTTAATAATAATACTTTATCTTTTCCAAAAACATCCATTCCTATTAAAAAATTTATTCATCAAAATAGAGATTTCTATCCCCCATCTACCCTAGTTAAAGACAAATACGATTTATATGTTATCGATTCAATGTATAATGACCGCATAAGACAAAACATGTCATTTCTTGATGAAATTCCTCCTTCTAGACAAATCAAAACTAGTCACGCTGGCTCTTTTATGCAATCTGTTCGAAAACTGTTCGTCTAATTATTCTTATATTCCCCTACTTGAATTACTTCATTATATAAATCATCATACTCTTCTCCTTTCATATACTCCAATTTTTTTAGTTTTTCTAATACTGTCCCTTCTATATGTATATCTTTCGATATATGCATCATTATGTTTTCTTTTCTATCTAATTCCTTTATTATTTCCCTATGTTTACTATATTCCATATCTCTTACATTTTTTTTTGCAAATCGCAATAAATAACCCAATGGACCTATGTTTTCTATCACACGATTCATTATTTTTTGATTTTCTATACACAATCTCTCTATACAATATTCGGTCAATACATCGCTTACGTTGTGTTGTTTATGATACCATAATACACTATGAGCCAAATATAGGTTTGAAAATATATCCGCCATATCTGCTGATAAAAATTGCTCCGATTTCAAGGCACCTCCTTTTAGAGCAACTATATTTGCCATATTTGAATATTGTAGCGTCTGCTTCTCTAATCGCGTATTTACATCACTATTTGTTAATGCCCTCATATATGTATCTACTGAATGATTCAATATTGTTGAAAATGCGTCTTTGAACTTATTTTCATTGTTAGTTAGAATGCTTTCTAATACTGGATATATGTAGGGATGACTTTTATTTAATCCTTGGCCGAATATTATTAAATTTCTTGTTAGCGTATTACTACCTTCCACGGTTATACCTATTGGAGCACTTCTGTAAAATTTCTCCATAAAATTATTTTCACCTAGACATATTGCGCTTCCTGCATGAATATCCATTCCATCATTTAATACATCTCGTGCCCTATCTGTTGTTTGTTGCTTCATTATTGCTGATATTACTGATGGGTTTTCTCCATTGTCTAATAATGTATTCGTTAATTCTACAGAACATTGTATTAACCATGTATTATATACCATATTTACCATTTTTGATTGTACGCCTTCCATCTTTATTAATGGTAATTTAAACTGTTTTCTATGCTTCGCGTAATAATATACACCAAATGTTGATACTTTTGAACTTGCATTTGCGGTCGCTGGTAAACATACACCACGTCCTGCTGCCAAACACTCCATTAACATCTTCCATCCATTTCCTACATTTTTTTCTCCACCTATTACATTTTCTATCGGTATCTCTATTTCACCTTTTAATGTTCCGTTTGGAAATCCTGCATTTAATGGGTTATGGTGTGTTTCTTGCTTTAAACCTTCTAGATCACTTTTTATTAGTGCAACTGTTATTCCCGACTTACGATTGTCTAATATCTTATATGGATCATTTAATCTAAATGCTAATCCTATCAAATTTGCTACTGGACCTAATGTTATATAACGTTTATTTATATTCAATCTAACTACTTGCTTACCTTTATCGTTTACTACGACCACTCCTTCATCTATACTTCCGGTTGCATCTGAACCATTATTTGGACCCGTTAATCCAAAGCATGGTATATACGTACCGTCTGCTAATTTCGGCAAGTACTCTTTTTTCTGCATTTCTGTACCATATTTTAATAATAATTCACTTGGACCTAATGAATTCGGAACCATTGTTATTACTCCTAATGCTGGATTTACTGATGATATCTTAGTTAATATTGCAGATAATTCAGAAACAGACAATTTACATCCTCCATATTCTTCGTCTATTAAAAATGATAAAAATTTATTTTTGCCTACATACTCTAATATTTCATCACATTTGTCACTTGGATATACTTTTTCTACATTTCCATATTTTTTTATCAGTTCTTTCACTTTGGCATCGCTGAATTTTTTATCTACTTCTTTTCTCTTTATTTTTGAAATATCTACCTTCCCTAAGAATATCTCTTTATCTAAACATGTAGTGCCACTTCTCAATGCGATTAATTCCGTTTCTGATATCCTCGGTACAATACGTTTTACTTCGTGGAATATTCTTTTCATTATATATATTATATTTTCTATATTTTATGCCGTTTCTCTCTATTTAATTATTTTCTTTCAATAAGATACAATCTTCTATTTCCATTATGTCAAGATCCTTTTTATATTCTAATACTCTTTCAAAATACTTCGATAGAGAGAAATAGAGAGAAAATATAATAATAATTTATTATTTAATAATAATTTATTATTTATAGTAATAGTATATGGAACAATATTTATGTAAATATACTGAATTTGACACAGTAAAAAACATATGGCAAGACCCTTTATACGATAGAGAAGGTCTGCATGAATTCCTACATAATATAGTAATGAATATGAATATGTTCGATGAAAATAACAAGAACGGATTTGGTATTATGTTGCCACATCTATCGGATATTTATGTTTTAGTTTCTAAAAACGATTTCCCCTTCCAGACGTTGAAAGAACATAACGAAATTTCCATCCATATTAATCCCCTACATAAAAATTATGTTCTCGGATACATATGGATATCCACAAAAAATAATAATAATCATTTCATTAATTTTATCGATTCTAGAATATCTGGTCTTAATATTGCCTCCTTTATGATAAAACAATACGAATCAATATATTATTGTTTGTTATTACCTCATGAAATTATGCTTGGTGCTGCAATTTATTGGCAAAAGTATTTTAAAAACACATATAACATTTGCTGTAAAGAAGATTTACATAGATTTATTAGCGAAAACTATCTTGATGCTTGTAACATAAAATGGAATTTACTTTTTCCGAGTATGCGCTCTTGAAAAATACATTATCTAAAATAGTGCATTTACAAAATTAGTAGTAGCTTCTTCATTTGTTTGTGTTGTTGTTGAAAATCCAGGTGCAGCATTTACCTCTATTATTTTACCTTCTTGAAAATAAGGAACCGACAAATCAGATGTCATATAATCTATTCCTGAAAAATTTAAACCTAACACCTTATTTATCTGATAAAATAGATTCATATTAATTGGATGGATCTCGTAATCATGTATATATTTATTTTTTGCTCCATTCGAAATATTTACAACATTTGTTACAGTTAGTTCCTTATTTTTTTCTAATATGTCAGTTAATGTATAACCTTGTTGTTTTATTAAATCCTCATTTATATTTACGATTGGCTTCAATCCAGTTTTGTTTGGATAATCATTAATTAAATTACGTATATTACTTATACCGTCGCCTACTATGATAGGCTTAATATCATTACTTGCGTAAATAAATTTATCATTTAATATCATTATTCTATATTTATTCCCTTCACACTGTTCTTCTATTATAATTGATTTCTTGTTCCTTTTTTTTAAATACTCTATCTTTTCTATTATTGTATCATTTGATATTATATTAGTAAATACATCCTCACCTTTTTCACCCCATATATTTTTTATTACCAACGGAAATGATAATTTATTATTTATTATTCTTAAATTTTCATTATTTTTTAAACTATTATTCCATGTTACATAATTACATACCGGCAATCCATTATTAGATAAAATTTCGCTTGTTTTCGCCTTATCTGCAGACAATCTCGAGGATTGTTTACTATTAAACTGATTGACATACCTTACTTTTTTATTATTTTTTATTAACATTTTATTCTCTCTATCTACTTGTATATTATGTTTATCATATACATTTTCTTTCATACTATCACTTGCTACTAACATACCTTCAATAACCGACGAGTTATACCAGAAAATAGTATATATTATACATAATAACAATAATAATGACAATAATATTTTTTTTTTCATAATATATAAATATACATAATTTAATTTTATGAATGTAAATGTGAATGTTATATCTAAAATCTACCACAAAAAATTGAATTCTAATTTATGTTTTTGCATATTTTAAATAACACATAAATATCATGAATTATCAATACAGTTTACCTTACCCCGAATGGAAATTTATTGCATCTATAAAACTTAATCTAATAGATATTGACGCTATCGATGTAGAAAATAAACAGTATAGAATTCTAAATAAATATCTTCGCAAGCATCCTGAAAATGATTATATCAAAAGAAGATTGTTAAGAGTATTATATCAGAAACAAATACAATATGCCATTCTTATGACAAGAATTAAAAAAATAAGGGCATACTATTTATATATCAATAGAACCTTAATACACGTTTATACTTACGGAAGAGAATTTCAAAAATTTATTAAAGTTGCTTATGTTACTACTGAAAGATTGAATTCACAAATAGATGCTACAGTACATCCTCTTTTGACAGATGAAGATAAAAAATATATTCAATTGACTAAAACTACACTAGATAAATATGGAATGGTTAATAAAAAGATGAGTTTGTATAGCTATGGAATTTTCATTCAGCTTGCTCTTAACCGCTTATTTTGTTTCGATATTGCTAACTATATTTGTGAATTTATCTGATATTCAACTGTGTAAATAAAATTATATTCATCATATAATATATTATGAATACAATTCAGCGTAGATTTACTTTATTTTTGTTTGGATGTATATTTGTACGTGTTCTAATTACTATTTTAGCAAAACAAATTGACCCCTCTTATTTACCTTATATGGGATTTATTGCTCTTTTTCCTGCTTTTGGATTCTTATTTATTTTTCTAACCGGGTCTAGAAAAACTGGCCTTGAAGTTGGAGGTGATAAAATATGGTGGAATTATCTACGCCCTCTTCATTCACTCCTTTATTTTTTATTTGCTTATAACGCTATTTTAAAAAATCCCAATTCATGGCAATTTTTAGCTATTGATGTTTCTATTGGACTTATTTCATTTTTAATGTATCATTATAAAGAAGGTAACTTTCATAAGTTAATGTAAATATAGTTGCTTGATATCATTGTTTAAATGAACGGATTTACTTATACACTTCACTATCTTATTTGTTTCTTTTTCCATATTTTCAACGTCTTCCATAGAATTATAAATCAACCTTGTAAGCTTCGTTTGTAGATCTTCATTTTTATCCCAGTCTTCATTTGCATCATGCCATTTACTAATGGTTGTCCTTTGTTTTATTGACAATGTCTTAATACCTTGTAATATTGAATTCAATTCTGTATCTTTTTCCCAGACATCATTGTCTTTTACATAAAGTGTTTTCCTAGACACATCCGTACAATGTATCGGACGTTCCAACACATCTAATTGATTTAAACCATTTGTTATCATATGTGTAATTGTTTTTGTTAGACCATTTTCTATAGTATGATCGTATGTTTCTGCTGTTATCGGTAGTGTATTTATAAATTCTGTCAAATTCATCGCATTTTTGCATTTCTCATTTAAAAACATCTGTATATTAAATTGATTATTACTGTTTGTATTATTCGAATAATTACCTATGTTTGGTAAAACCTCCACTATTTTCTCCAATACATCTTGATTCTTCAAGAGCATTTTTATCAACAATTCTTTATCTATGTCTATGCAAGAACTATTTACTGTATCATTTTCAGATACAACTTCTTCATATATGTAGCATGTACTTTTATGTCTATAAAACCCACTACTCCATTTATAAGTTTTTCCACATTCACATTTAAATAATCTACTTGATGGTGTAGGTTGGGGATTTTTTTGGGACAAATCACTACCATTTTGTATCATTTCGTGGTTTTTCATATGCTTTCTAGTAACTAAATGTTTTTTGTAATCTTTTTTATTACTACATGTATAGTCACATTTTTTACATACAAATTTTTTGGGGATTTTTAGGGACAAATCACTACCATTTTGTATCATTATAATGGTATTAGAATAATTTCCCTAAATCATTTCGCAAAATACTTTGTTTTTTTCAGTAACAAAATATTTTTTTTCAAAATAAAAATGAGAGCATTATGCTCTAAAACACATTTTTCACGTTTTTTCAATTCTATTTTCCAAAAATAAAAAAACAACACAAAAAACCTTGTGTTGTTTTCAATTTTCAAAAATGAATTTGGAAAAATGAAAAAAACTCATGTATCTTCAATATCAAGGTATATTATATTTTTAAACAATATTATATTCCTTTCATACGTAGGCAAACTGTATATTATAAATATATGAAGCATATAAATATATAAAGTTATTCATATATTATACTACATGAATGAAATAATAGAAAACGATAATACAAATCCAATATATAATACAAGCCAATATACTACAACGTATCTAGAAGATATGATAAATCATAGATATACTACATTATATTCCATATTGACGACATATAAAAAATTACCTCTACACTTCTGTGTTAAGTATTTTTTAAACCCAAACAATGACTACAATCACGAAGGTGTAAAATATCCCATTTCTATTTATGATGTATTACGATATCAACCACATTTAAAAGCAACGGATGTTATTTCTTGTTATTATAATATTTTTGGAGCTCCGATTAGTAGACTATAATTATTGATAGTGCAATATAATATTCTTATGCAATTTAATTTAGAAAGATAAAAATACTAACTACAAACACATCAGTGATAATAATAATGAAATAATGGCAGATTATAAAAATCCACATACCAAACAGAACAATGGACGAATATATTATCAACTGATAAACTGATAAACTGATAAACTGATAAAGTAGTAACATTCCTTATTTTCAGTTCTTTACATTAGTTTCTTTTCCACGTATATAATTATATAACCGTGTGTAAAGTAGTATTGGAACCTGGGATACATAGTAGATCCATGAAAAACAGGTATGCTGCTGCGTTTCTATATTTTCTATAGAGTCGTTGTCTAGTAAATAGGAACTTTCTTCTGTAATATTTGACAATACACGTTTCATTTATTATATCTTGTTATTATCTATTTAAAATAATTTACATAATAAATATATTATACAAATTATGAGTATTTATTCAGAAGAAACCCGATTACTTACATACATAAACTGTTTGCCATATGAATTAGTTGATATTATTCATTCATATATACCCATTCATGTAGCTAAAAAGTTTCGCAAAATTAAAAAAGAAGAACTTCCTACTAATTATCTCATATGTAAAGAATTAAGCGACCATTTCTATAAAAAATATATTGGATATGAATTAGATATAAATTATAAAAAACGTAGAATAGAATTATTACAGAACCGTAATATTGCAAATAAGAGTAAATATTTCAATCCATATTGTTTTGATGCATGGAAAGCATTGTATTATAATAGTGTCACTGTTAGAAATGAAATATGCGAAACAGAATCACAAATAAACGGTTGCAATATACTTTATGAGTATTATATCCAATATTATAAATCGTCATTATCATGATAAAACAAAAATATTTTATGAATATCTTTTTTCTAATAATTCTAATATTAATTTCAAACTAATAACTAATATGGATATGAAAGATTTTACAAATCTTGAAATGATATAATATTATTGTTTTTCATAAATATAAAAATCAGCACTGGATTGTTCTGGGTATTTTTGTTTTATAATTTGTTTTATTTTATAATTATTAAACCAATTTTCAACATCTTTTGTAAAATTTTTAGTATACATATGTCCTGCTTTATGACCTTCATAGTTATTAGAATATATAATTACATATTTATTAGAAAAATTAAATAAGTCTTCCATATATTTTTTATATTCGTTATCATCTAAAATATGATAAATAACATCCAATGATAATGATAATTCATATATTTCTTTATTTAAATAATTATTATTATATATTTTAAAATTATATTTACTATTATTTTGAAATTTATTATTACAATAATGTATAACAGATGGAGATATATCAAGTCCTAAATAGTTATCTATTTTAAATAAACTACATTGATTTCCATCGCCACAACCAAGTTCTATAATATTATATATATTATTTTCATGTATAAAATTAT
>ERZ1048068.3593-NODE-3593-length-10133-cov-4.211748_pt1 | contig 10133 bp, 26 predicted proteins | sample MGYA00383098_ERZ1048068 | MGnify/ENA primary metagenome ERZ1048068 (study PRJEB29581, sample SAMEA5548368) | metagenome | biome: marine; feature: coastal; material: water | depth 1 m | study: Short-term variability in the microbial, nano- and picoplankton... | reverse complement strand
TGTTGCACAAATACAACAAAATTCTGGTTAGTGTACAGTTGTCATCACAGCACATGTTTTTTCGTGTTCTTTTGTGTTCTTTGTTCTTTTCCGAAAAAACCGGTTGACTTTATTTTGAAGTGACCTTATACTGTATATAACAATTAGGAAAAGGAGCGAATATATGACAAAGATTAAAATAGCATACAGTGGATATGATGTAATAAGCACAGAGCATGAAGTGGCGAATGTTAAAGACTTTGCCAAGTTCTTAGTAAACAAAGTACCTACACTAGATGATGCCAAAAAATATATAACAGCATTTGGTGACAACAAGATTGAATGGGGCATAGATGGCTTGGGTGACGATATGTTTTGGGCGCCTAGAACACATCCAAAAGGTTCTAGAACTTGTGAGCATGACGTATTGTTTGTACACATGAAAGGTGAATGGCACTATACAGATGACGGATGTGATTGGGATAGTGTTGAAGATGAACTATTAAAGGAGGCCGCATAATGTGGGAAGATGAACTGTTTGATGAGATTCAAGTCAAAGACCGAGTATGGTATGAGACTCCACAAGGACAGACTCATACTGCCCGGGCTGTGATGCAAGGGCCACATGGTTGGGTCTGCGATAGAGGCAATGGACAACCTGTGGTAGTAAACGAAGGATCCAACTACCTAGGACACAAGAAGGCACGGACGAGAAAGCCGGATCACTTTGGAAAGTTTTTATCCAATTAGGGGTTGACAAACCGGTATTTCCAATGTATACTGTAACTATATTAAATTAAAAAGGAGCGAATATATGAACATTAGAAACATAGTAACTGAGATCCACAACATGGGACAAGACGATCTAAACACTGTGATCGAGGCTGTGAAGTATGCTAGAGCACAGGCACATAGAAATATGGCAAGGGCACTAGCCGTAGGCGACATGGTTGAGTTTGCAGGCAGAGGTGGCAAACAGATGGTTGGTCACGTCAAGAAGATCAACATCAAATACGTTGTGGTATCATGCACAAACGGTGAACAGTGGAGAGTGCCGGCAGGACACCTAACAGTTAGGTCGGCGGCATAATGTTAAACATATTGAAATGGGTGGCTACGGCCACCCTAATCATCGGGCTTGGATTCTTCTCAGCAGGCTACGGCTTTGGTTGGTACCTGCAGATACTTGGAGGCATCATATGGATGGTGGCAGGTATTATGATGAAGGACAGACCAATTATTGCCACAAACGCTTTGATGAGTACTGTGGGAGTGATAGGCAGACTTTTAGGTTGACAAAACCGGTAATGTCTGTTATAGTAATAATATAATAAGGTAAGGGGTTGTGAATGGTTAGTCCTAGGCAACTTTGCATTAAACCAGGTAGAGAACATTTGCGTACCAACTACCGGCCCCTTACTTTATTATATTAAACAAACAACAACAAGGAGCGAGATGAAAACAACAATAGACTTTTTTGTAGACCCCAAAGAGGATTGGGAAAGCACATACAACAATCAAAACTTTTTTGAATACAACTTGCACAGGTTTAGATACCTAGTTGTAGACACAGAACTAGACAACAATCCATTCGAGGGCTGTGTGGATCTAGAAACACTTGAAGTCAAGAACCAATTGAGTTTCGAAAGACTTAAACAATACACACACGAAGACCTAATCAAGTTAGGTGAAGTCAACGAGTGGGATTGGATAGGTGACGACTTCGAACACATGTGGCAGTACCTAAACTTCATTCAAGACCACGACAGGGACTTTAACTATAACACAAGGATTCAAGGCGAGGATGAGTATATGCAGATCCATGCTTATAGGATACCTGAGAAGTATAGAGAGGAACCTCTAAGAGAGGCTTACCTTGAAGGTCAAGCAGATGCAGAACAAGGTCTAGATTAATTTAATCTTTTTGGTTGACAACCGGTAATACCTGTGCTATATTAAATGTATAGTAAGAAGGAGACAGAGATGTTAGAACTACTAGTAATGGTAATAGTAATAAGCATAGCCATTCCACTAGGTGGACTTGCATGGATGTTCCAAGATATGTTTAGGAGTAAGCACAATGACTAAGGTAACTGTACATTTTATCAACCGTGGATACAACACAGATGAAGGATATTTCAACTGTAAGATCCTAGCCCATGGCATATGTGAACACACAGAACGCCCGGAGATACACATAGAATCACCGTTTGGTCTAGGTGGCACACTTGTTGCCAAGCACGAGAAAGATGAATGGGTTTGCGATTTAGATTAAAAAATGGTTGACAAACCGGTATTTCCAGTGTATACTGTAAGTATAACAATTAAAAAGCGAGGACAATAAAATGAGTACACAGTTAAAAACACACGCACAGGACGTAAGTTTAACACGCTTTTGGGGTGGAGATAAAAGGGGTAGTTGTGTGCAGGTTACGACTCCTGCATGTAAAGACAACAGAGACGAAGGACGCTTTTTTGATAGTGTGCAATTAAGTAGAGCACAGGCGGCGGCACTAGCGGCAGACTTGTTAGACTTTGCACAAGGTAGAGAAAAAGAAAGTTTTGAAGATTAGGGGTTGACAAACGGTAAAACCGGTGTTAATATATATTATAAACTAACAAAGCGAGGAACAAAGATATGAAACTTAAAAATATTGGAAGTAACATGAACGAAGTTGAAGTTAACGGAAAGAGCATACTGTTTTCGTATAGCACTCCGGTTGCAGGATACTGTGAGCAGGGAGCGTTTAGAACTGACGAGAAGTTTAGTGTTACAACTAGCAAACACATTAACAAATATTTAGGTGGCAAGGACGTAGGTAGAACAGTTCCGCAAACTTGGATAGAAGGGTTGGTGGCTTAAATGAATATACTTAAAATAGAACAAGGTGGCAATAGCAACGGAACAAGTTTAAAAGGTTCCGTGAATGCAAACTACAACGATTTGGTTAAGGTGTTTGGAGAACCGACATACAAAGCAGAAGAGTCGGGTGGTATGGATAAGGTATGGACTGAATGGGACATAGACTTTGAAGTAGCAGACGAGTTTAGTTTGGATGATCCGGATGCTTCGCACAGAGTACAGGCAACAATATATGACTGGAAAGAGAATGGTCCGTATGTTGCACGTGAGGCGAACAGTTATAGATGGCATGTTGGAGGCTTTGATTATGAAGCAGAAGACGCCGTGCAGACTGCATTGCTGGATTATCTCGCTAAGGCGGTATAACCGATTTATCCAAAAAGACTAAATTTCGGTTGACAAGTTCGGAATTTGGACATATAATAATACTTGTTAAACTAAAAAAGGAAAGGTATAACATGACAAATAAAACATTTAAGTTCGTAGGAAGTTCCCTATTCAATGGGAAGACTAAACTAAGGTTCGCGAATGACATTATGAGGATCAAGGTTCTAGATAAGAACGGTCACCAAGATGTTGATTTCAAAGAACTTCCAACAGATATGGACAAGGCTAGTGCGGTGGCACACCTAAGTTCAATCGGGTTTGGCGGCGAGAATACTGGCATCCAAGGCGCTCTTAAGAAAGCGGCTAAGAAGTACGGTAAACCTGTCGTAGCAACTGCAGAAGTTGAAGTTGCCTAAGGCAATTATTAAAGCAATGGGGGCGGTTACGATCGCCCTCTGCTTGTACGCTACACCGGCACAAGCACACGAAAACCTTGTGAAAGTGATGATCAAGTTTCACAACCTAGTACACGCTCTCGAGCAACTGGACAAAGACGAATTAGAATACGAAATTGAGAAGACAATTATCCACAATTTAGAACAGTGGAGCAAACAAAAACAATTCGAATTAAATCAAAAAAAGTTGGAAAAACCGGTTGACAAATTGGAAAGTTGATAGTATACTGTAAGTATAATTAGAAACAAAGGAGCGAATAAATGAATATAGTAGTACACACACAAGGTTTAGAAAACTATGGCGCACACGCTGAGTCAGGTAAGTTCGAAGACAATCAACATTACTGGAAGTTCAAAGGCGGTACTACTTATGTCGTTTCCGATGTAGAGCGTGAGCAGGATGCTGTTGCATTCATAATGGCCGCGTTCTCCGAGAATGATATTAGTTGGAAAGAGTTTCCTACACATTGGGAAACAGAGAACGAGTGGTTAATGGGCATGGCAGATGATGACCAAGACTACCAAGACTTCAAACAAGAACACGCATTGCGGGTGAGTCCTAAAACAGGTAACTGGAGCCACGCATATAAGAAAAAGAAGGAGGTAGCATAGATGTCACGCTACGGAGGAGAGATGACCAAGGCCGATGATAAAGCGATCGCGGAATGGTTAAAGAAGAACAAGGTCACAGTGTGCGAACCGTACGCTAGGACAGAGAATGTGCAACTAAATCACGGTTGGGGAGCAAAGAAAAAGAAGAAAGCACCGGCCAAGAAATAGGTTGACAAAACCGGTAATGTCTGTTATATTATAATAACAATTAACACAAAGGAGCGAGTATGTTTATCAAAAGAAATCTTAATAGCAGGGACAAGGCAATTGATCTTGTTGAGGACGGCATGGTGTCAGCAGAAGACATGATGAAGATGTGTCTACAGTATATGTCTACAGACGATGTAGATGAGATGTTAGATGCTAATGAATTATCAGAAAGATTTATGGAGGAAGACTATGCCTAATTGGTGCAACAATACGATCACATTTACAGGACCTAAAGACAAGATAAAAGCAATATGGGACGAAGCAAAGGACCAAGACAAGTTCTTGCAGATACTTTATCCTATGCCGACAGCACTAGAAGAAACTACTAGTCCGTCAGACTCACCTAACTGGTATGACTGGAGAGTTCAAAACTGGGGAACCAAGTGGGACATCGATGTAGAGCCGGGTCTCGAATATAGAGAAGAAGGTGACACAGGAATCATTCAAGGTTGGTTCGACAGTGCATGGGCACCACCTATTCATGCTTATGAATACTTCCTCACACACAATGAGGATTGTAGTATCAAGTCTTATTACTATGAAGGTGGCTGTGACTTTGCAGGTGAATGGTATGACTTTGCAGATGCAATGCTTAACCCTAGTGACTTTACTGCTGACGAGATGGAGCAGAAGAAGAGTGGACTCATATACGATCTAAATGAACACTTTGCATTCAGCGAAAGCGTTCGTGAGTATGAAGAAGAGTCTAGTGACACAGAGAAATTCATTGTCGAGAAGGAGGCTGTTAATGTCGGATAACTTACCCAAAGACTTTCGTGACGTCGAGGCATCTACTGTTGTAGGAGAAGACAGTCGTAGTCTAGACCTCACTCACTATGTGTTGGCAGAGCGTTTGCTTCAAGTCGAATACGCTACTATCTCAAAAGAGATTAGAGAGGAAGCATCAAGCGAAACACTCACCTACATACTAGAGGGTGGCTTTAGAGGCTTTCACAAATACTCATCGGGAGAGATGTGGGCTGAATGGAAAGACGGTGCAGAGGACAAGTGGTATGACTTGTACGAAACATCAACGCTACCATGGCCGCCATATGAAGATGATCCTATTCTCACACTAGAAGATGATGAGAACGGTGAGGTTAAGACCTACGGTCAACGTCTAGCAGAGACCGGCGCTGAATAAATTCTAATAATAAACTGAGCAAGGTCCTTCGGGGCCTTCTCTCACGATCGGGGTTTCTTGCATACGTATGCAATCGATCCTTCGCCCATCGGGAGCGTACTTATATTATAACATGGAAATACCGGTTTGTCAACCTCTTTTTTAATTTATTTTTTAATTATTTTGGTTGCATTTTGGAAAAAAATAGTGTATAATGTGTACATTAATAATAAAAAAGCGAGGACTACAATATGCAAAAAGTAAGTTTAAATAAAAGCGTTGCAAATTTAACAGAAAATGTTTTACGCAATACAAATTTTGTAATGCAGGAAAGTACTAAAAATAGTTGTAAAAGCATTTATAAAAACTTTAACTTTAACAGCAAAACAAAATGTGCAGACGGAGACGAAATGCACTTTACAGCACAAATGTATAACAAATATTATGACGGGCGTTTGTGTATGCTAACATTTAAAAATGACGCTTTTGTTAGTATGTACACACTAAATTAATTAAATTAGTGCTTGACAATTTGGACAAAATAATGTATAATGTATACATTAAACAATAAAAAGTTTAAGTATTTTTTTAACTATAGCGAGGGATAAAAATGCAACTAGCATACACACACGAAATAAAAAACAGTACAACTAACACTACATACGGAAACGGACATAGTGCATGTGACTTGTACATTTACAACTGCAACACAGGCGAGGAAAAAGTAGTAAGGGACTTTACTTACTTGGAATATGAAAATAATATGGAACTGCAAATATTGTTAGACGAACAGTTTAATGCGGACTATGCAGAGACAATATTAACTGCAATACACTAGCATTAATGCTTGACAGTTTGGAAAAACTGTGCTACATTAATAATACAATTACAATTAACATTAAGGAGCGAGCATGTTAAAAATTACAAACAAAACAGTTGAACAAGATGGTGAGTATGGAATTAATACAAACTATGACGTTGAAGGAACTGTAAAACTTGCATATGACAGCATATGGGACTACGCTGGAAAAGACGTAGTGGAAGTTACTAGCATACAAGTTTACAAACACAATGAAAGTAATGGCGTGGACGTAAATGTTACACACAACGCTACATGGGACATATACACTGACAGTGGATTTGAAAATGCTATTAGTGAATTGTTGGGCATGGACGTAACGTTTACTGAACAAGGAATGCAAGACAATGGACTTGCAAGTATGGAAACATAAAAAAACTTTAATAAAAGCACACTATTTGCTTGACAATTTGGAAATAGTGTGCTACATTAAATTATAATAACAATTAACAAATATATGGAGCGTATATATGTACAACAAAAACTTAATTAAAAAAGCACAAACATTTTTAGCAAACAAAAACGTTGAACTATACAGTAGTAGTGATGCATACACTAATGAGTTTGCAATTAGTGTGGACGTAAACAAACAACGTATATGGACAGATGGGGATGGCTTTTGGAGTACTGTTAAAAAGGGTGTAAAAGTTAATTACGTAAACTTGCTAATGACTAAGGACGTGGATGATGAAGAATGGAATGGCGGACTAAGTGGCAACATAAATTATGATGGCAGTGGCAAGGATGGCACATGGTATGATGGCAGTGACGTTGAAAGTAGATTAATTAATAAAATAAAAAATGAGCAAGACAGTGATGGGATGATTTATGGCAACACTGCTTTTATTAATAACACATTTAAGTATATGGTTGAACATTGCGATTTTGACATGGACTTGCAAAAGGATATGTTGGACTTTGATTACAGTGAACAAGGTATGCAAGATGATGAGTACGTAAACTTGGATGTGCATTTGGATGTTGATTTTTGGCAACACGTTTTTAACTTGTGTAAGCAACAAAATATTAGTGTGCGTGTGCTTGACAATGATAATATTAATTACAACGTAGCATAAACAAAACACTTGACACAGTAGCATTTATGTGCTACTGTGTATTATAATAAACAAATGGAGCGTTATATGTTTACACTTTTACTTAATAAAATTACGTATTACTTTTTACAACGTGCTTACACACAAATGGAAACAAGTGGCAACTTGCAAAATGGGGACAAAATTGCGGAGCATGAGGAAGATTATTATACGTATTTTGTAAAATAAAATAAAAAAATAGTTGACAGTGTAGCATTTTGGTGCTATACTGTAAGTATAAACAATAAACAAAGCGAGGATTTAATGAGCAAAACTAAAAATTGGTTAATGGACATGGAAGAACAGTTTTACGACATTGCTAATACTAAGATTGGCGAATGCGAAACTGAATTTGAATTTAGCACTGCAATGGATTTACACAGTGATTTGATGACTGGTTTATACAATTTGGACGAATACAACGAGATTGTTAGCGAGATGTGGTACGAACACACTAGCAAATACGCGGTAAATTAATTAAAAATAACGGTTGACACATTTGGCAAAGTGTAGTATATTATTAATATAAACTAACAAAGCGAGGATATAAAATGTTTAAAACAATTATTAACACAATAGCAGGCTTACTAATATTTGGTGGCATTATGGCTATGGCAGGAAGTGCAAACGATTGCGACGGTGCATGTATGGAAACTGCAAACACACTAGCAGAGATGTTAACAGTAGCAGGCATAGGCTTTGCGGCAATGCTTGTAGGTGGCGCAATACTTTACACAAATGAGGTTGCTTAATGTTTAAAGCAATCATATTTGCTGTAATCGGCGCTGGCGTAATGTACGTCTACTTAGAGGGTGGCGACATTAACAGTTTTGTAGAACTACTTAAAGGAATGTTAAACACTGGCGCAGGGCTGGTAGAAGAGGCAACACAATGATAGATCCGAAAAAATCATTTTGGGACGATGTTCTCGACGTTGTTGAAAAGGACAACGAACTTGAGCAGGAGCACGAAAGTCTAGATCAAATGTACGATGACGAAACTTCAAACAATCATCATGTCGAAGGTATAGACAATTGGGAAGAGTGGAACTAAAATAATGGTTGACACACATGCATGTGATGTTATACTAGTAGAGTAAATTAAAACAACGAGGAGCGAGAATATGAGCAAGACAGCATTAATACAAATCAATGACGGTAGTTACAAGATCAGAGGCAATGACGTTTCTGTAAGTGGACTAAAGTTTCCTTTGATTGAGCATTTCAAAGAAGGCAAGAACGGAAACTATGTTACAGTAGATGGAGCCGCACAACCGGGTTTCCCAGAGCGTAGTATACGTATTAGAATTGAGAAGCCACAGGACTATGAGATTGTGGATTCAAACTTCGACAGTGTAAAACAAGATGCACTCAAGAAGAAGGTCAAGAACGATGAAAGTGATGAACAGATCATGAGTCGTATTGGCAAACGTTTTAAAATCCTAGACGATATGACTAGGGCCGCAAAAGAAGGCGATGTAAGAGCAATGATCGTTAGTGGCCCTCCGGGTGTAGGTAAGAGTTACGGCGTCGAACAGCAACTGGAAAAGGATGCGGCGTTTGATGATATTGCAGGCTACAATAGGAAACATGAAGTAGTCAAAGGTGCAATGTCAGCAATAGGCTTGTATGCCAAACTGTTCAAGTACAGCGATCCAAAGAACGTTGTTGTGTTTGATGACTGTGACTCCGTGCTGTTAGATGATCTATCGCTGAACATTTTGAAAGCGGCCTTGGATACTAGTAAGAAGCGTTACATTTCTTGGAACACTGATTCGCGATTGTTGCGTTCGGAAGGAATCCCAGATAGATTCGAATTTAAAGGTAGTGCGATATTCATTACTAATATTAAGTTCGAGAACGTTCGTAGTAAAAAACTCAAGGATCATTTGGAAGCACTGGAGTCACGTTGTCACTACGTCGACCTAACAATTGATGGCGAACGTGAAAAGATGTTACGTATCAGACAAATTATCCGTGAAGGTATGTTGGACGACTATGATATGCCTCAGGGACGCAAGGACGATATCGTCGAGTTCATCGATGAGAACAAGAACAGACTGCGTGAATTAAGTTTACGTACAGTTCTTAAGATAGCAGACCTTGCTAAAAGTTTCCCTACCGACTGGAGGGATTACGCAAGTACTACAGTGATGAAGGCATAAATCTTACCCTCGCTCAAAGTAGCCCACACGCAAGTACTGCGTTAACAGAGAGTAATACACATCCTCGCTCCGTGTATTACACTCAAACTAGAACCCTTGTACACATCCTCGCTCCGTGTACAGGGGTTCGCCTTGACAGTTGCCCCATTTTATGCGATGAATTTAATAGGTAAAACCGGTTGACAAACAGCCAAAATGACTGTATTATATAAACATAATAAAGGAGCGAACTATGTTAAAACAACTAACAGCGATAACAGTACTACTAGGTGTAGCAACAGCAGGTGCGGCCACAGAGAAACTATCATTTCCACATGCGGCTGAACTGACTGCACAAGCCAAGCAGATCATATTTCAAGAAGTAAACGAAAGTGGAGTACCCAACAGTGTGCATCAAGAGATGATGTGCCTAGCAGAGAACATCTACTTTGAAGCAAGAGCAGAAGG
>ERZ1048068.3590-NODE-3590-length-10144-cov-5.594509_pt1 | contig 10144 bp, 10 predicted proteins | sample MGYA00383098_ERZ1048068 | MGnify/ENA primary metagenome ERZ1048068 (study PRJEB29581, sample SAMEA5548368) | metagenome | biome: marine; feature: coastal; material: water | depth 1 m | study: Short-term variability in the microbial, nano- and picoplankton... | reverse complement strand
AAGACAGTCATTTGATCACCTTGGACAGATATTGGAAAAAATGTGCCAGCACCGTCTACAATAACTGCTACAGCTTCTTCAAATCCACTTCGATAGAACGCTAATCCTGCATGCATTTTATGATGGAACATAGACATATCAATAACTTGAGGATATAAGCCATTTTCGCCTCTCGGTCCTTTTTCAATTAGTCCTATTTTTCTTGCAAATCCACTATATACGTCTTCGCCTGTATAGTCTAGTTTACCAGCAGTATCGATGAGGGTAGTTGTATGTGATATACATAACCAATCTAATTTATCAGTATACTCCTTAATTTTAAGCATACTTGCTAATGGGCCGCCGTCATACTTTTCTCTAGTTAATCTTTCTTCTTCAATACTAAAGACAATTTCTCCGTCTTTAAGTAGACATACTCCTGCATTATGTCCTCTGGCTATACCTGCTATCCAAACCGGGTCTTTTTTCATTTTAGTATCCTCTATATGTGTTATCATAATTTTTTAACTCTAACGGTAATATGTCTCCGAAATCAGAAAGATCTGACAAATTACTCTTTACTTCTCTACACTTGCCAACCCAATCTAATTGTTGTTGTGTTAGCTTATTGTTATCTAATTCTAAACTTGGTTTAAGTATATTATATAACCAATCTATACCCGATTCGGGTGACGGATGTGGATCTGTCCACTTTAACTTTTTTGGTCCTGATATCCAAGTATAAAATAAATCAATATCTTTCCAACAGTAAGTTCCTATAGGAGTTATCCAATTTTTATCGTCCCATAACTTTTTATAAGGTAAGAATTTTTTGTTGTCCCAAAGATTACAATCAGATGATAAAGGCTGTTCTTTATAATTCAACGGATTAATTGGACTATCAGTGCCTAACTTACTAAACTCTCCCATTGATGTCATTTTCCATTTACAATTTGTAGATTTAACAAGTTGCATTGTTAAGTGTATTGCATTTAACGACAGCATTATGTAAGATTCTTCATCAAAAAAATTATCTATCCATTTTTTATTATACAGATTTATATTTGTATATCCAAACATACTTCCCATAGTTTTCCAATTGTTGCTGAGATCTCGACTATTATTATCTCTAAATAGATGATAATCGTTTCTTAAATGACCTGTCCATTGTATGACTACAATATCGTCTTCTGTTATGTTATTTTTTATAAAGCATTCTGAAACTCTATTTGCAATAGCAACATTGCCGATACCTGGAACACCCCAATTTTCAAAATGATCAAATTCTAATCCAAAAAAATCTGCCCAAGTAGGCCAAGAATAATTGGTGAAGCTGCATCCAAATGTAAACAATCTTGCCATTTATTCTTTAATATCCTTCATAAGATGTTTGATAATTTTTTAGTGTCATACTTGCTACTTCAGAAAAATCATTTATGCTAGTAGATTCTTCTTTTAATTGCATACAATCTTTAGCCCATAGTTTTTGATTGTCGTTAAGTTTATCATTGTCTAACCCTAGAATAGGTTTTAATTTATTAAATAGCCAGTCTATACTTAGATTAAGTGACGGATGCGGATCACACCATTTTTCTTTATCGCCTGCATCTAGCCACCAATACATTTCATCTGGACGTTCCCAACAAAACGGACCAATAGGATCTACCCAACTAAATTTGTCATTCCAAATTTTATCTTTGTATGGTAAAAATTCTGGATACAAATTCCACAAATCTTTTGATTTTAACGGCTCGTCGTATCCAAAATCAACATTAATATCGGAACCAAGTTTAGTAATGTCAGCAAGTGATGTCATTGCCCATTTGCATCCTGTACTATCTAATGCAAGTTGTGTTGAATGTATTGCATTTAACGTAAGCATTATATACGACTGTTCATCAAAAAAGTTTTTCTGCCAGTGCTTATCATATTTTTTTACATTTAAATAATTAAATATACTGCCTTTAGTCTTCCAACCTGCTTCAGTATTAGAGCTATCTCTTAGATATTCAAATGTATGGAAGTCATGACGTAGATGCGTTGACCACTGAACAACAATTGTATCTTCCGGAGTTATATTATTTTTTACAATACACTCTGTTACTCGGTTTGCAATACATACGTTACCGCCGCCGGAGACTGCCCAATTTTCAAAATGATCAAATTCTAAACCTAACAAGTCGCTCCACATTGGCCAAGTATACTTGCTAAAACTACATCCAAACGTAAACAGACGTGACATTTATTCTTTATTGCCGTCTACTATTGCTGTTGATTTTATAGATTTTTTTACAGAGTTAATAATGACTTCTTCTATTTTTTCGTTCATTGCCATTAATCCTTCATTAGTTCTATCAGAAAATTCATCCATAGTAATTCGAATAGGACTATAAATTCTTTCGCCTTCTCCCATATCTAAAATATCAAATGTTTTTTCATCAGGATAAGAAACATTTTCTTTGAACGTACTTCCTACTACAATAGTAGCAGGTATTTCTAACGAATATGCTAGATGTTGTCCTACACTGTCACATCCAAGGAAATAATCAGTTTGACTTATAATTGCTGTCCATGTTCTTAAGTCAATACCTTGAGGTATTGCAACTGACTCTTTTATTCCGTGTTTAGCAAATTCAATTGCTATTTCTCCCATAAAGATAATAGCATACTCTTTAGCTAATTCTTTAACAAGATTAACAACAGTGTCTGCCTCAAAGCTTCTACCGCTAAAGTCAGTAATCATTCCGTTTTCTTCTATTACGCCACGACCAAATGGTTGAAAAACTATAGATTTTTCTTTTTTAGTTTTTTCTTTTACTTCTTTAACTACTTGAGCAGCATGCATTTTTTCTTGTTTACTTAATTTAATATTAGGTTTAGGAAGATCTCTAACTCCTTTATCGTTAATAGCAATATCGTATGCTTGCGATAAATTAGCCTGCTGATTATAATATTCCCAAACTCTGTATGGTTCAGGACTAACTAATTCCATATCTTTAAGTTTATCTTCGAACAAGTTTTTATGCCAGACATCATATGCTTTAGCATGTAGTAGCGGATGACCTTTGTAAAAATCTGTGCCGCCTTCACATACAATTATAAAATTATTTTCGGGGTTTTCTTCTGCAAATTTCTCTAATGCAGGAATAGAACAAACTACGCGGCCCGCGCCGCCGTTTATAAAAAATGCTTTATTTCTTGACATAGTTAATTAGTATCCTATCTAAGTTATATATGCATTTATTTATTAGTCAGTTATAATGTGTTACTGTAAACTGAATCAAAAAAAAAGACGCATAAAGCGCCTTTTAATTTTATATATTGTTAGATATTATTCTGCATCTGGATAATTATCTAGTGCATTTGAATGACCATCTACTCTATCGTTAGATTCTACTGGGTTTCTAATTACATTAATTTTATGAGGAGGTATTGTTGCAATTTTAGATAAACTAAATGCTGCTCCAGAACCTGCTGAATTAGTTGTGTAAAAAACATTTGTATATGTTCCAGCTTCTTTATGATATTCCCAACAATGCTTCGACGAAGTAGTAAATGCTGTGATTGCACCTGTTCCACTAATTGCCGATACTGTTACTAAAATATCGGGTGCTGCTGTTCCATTTTTAAACGCAGGATCAGAAAGTAATAAACCATCGCCAACACTATATCCTGTGCCTGCTGTTGTTGTAGTTATATTCCACGATGCTCCGCAATGTACTGGTAGTTCTCTCAAATATCTTTTATACTTGGCTACTAAATTATACAAAGCTGTTGGCATGTCATTAGACAGATTGTGATCAGCATTGTGTAACATTTTATTACGCTGAGTAATCTGTTCTTCCCATGTTTGAATTGGTGGGTGCCATGCAAAAGGTTTAACAAATGATCCTTCAGCAAAATTGTATAAAATTTGTGTTTTGTCGTATACGTGATCTGGCAACATTGGATCATTTCTTACATAAGGAGTTGCAGATCCTGGTACTTCTTCGCTACAAGTTGGCCATGCTTCAACATCAAATCTGCCGCCTTGTGGGAATAAAGAACACATTAATGGATCAATATCGCAATCTACTTCTACTGCATAATCGTCATCTGGCTGGTTATTAAATTCTCCGTCCATCCATTGATCTTCATCTATTGTTTTTCCGGTAACTTGTCCAGTTTCTCTATTAACTACGATCCATTTCTTAGCATCACCTTCGTAAGTTATTGTTGCTGTTTCGGCATTTTCATTGCTTTCCGAGTATTGATCATCAGTTACATCGTATGTGAATTGTCTGGTAATTTGTTCCATTATCTATTTCCTATTAGTAAAAGAGGACATATACCATGCCTCCGCCTCCATGTTCGCCGCCGCAACATTGGCTATCATATTTATTTGCTGAAAGTCCGCCGCCACCTGGGAACATTCCACATCCGCAGTTGCCGTGCCATGATCTACAGTGACCTGGACCTGGACGGAAGCCGCCTGCTGTAAATGGAGCATTTGCTGTCATTTGATATGATTGTCCAAAGCAATATTGATTAGGGTGTATTCCGCCATTTGTTCCACAAATGTGTAAATCTGGTGTTGCGTTGCTACTAGAACATCCAGCTCTGCCGCCGCATCCAAAACACATTGAACAACAGTCGTAACAGTTGCCAGCGAACTGACATCTACGACATATGTTAGCATTCATGCCTCCGCATAAGCAGAATTTCCAACTTGGACTGCCGCCCCCGCCGTTACTACAAATATAACTTGAGCAACCTCGATCGCCGTTGCCTTCACTAGGATCAACACATCTATTACTAGACGCTGCACAAATTGTGAATGTGTCGCCTGGGTTTACACTTGTTGATTTAATTGCATATCCGCCTGAACCTGCTGCGCCACCTTGCTGACAGCAACACACGCCGCCGCCGCTTCCGCCGCCGCTCCACATTTCAAAGGTTGCATACGATTTTCCAGCTGGAACAGTCCATAAGCAGCAACAGCCGCCATTTGATCTACCGCGCGAAGTATGCCAAACAGTGAACTCTCCAGGTACAATCGGATCTCCTGTTTCGTAACCCCATAAATAATCTCTTAAATTTGCCATTTATAATATTCCTTAATCTGCTACACTGTAAAAAACTGATATCAATCCGCCCGCGCCAGGTGCACCACATACCATGCTGCTTGAAGATGCTACTGCACTTGCTCCGCCGCCGCCTGGCCATTGAGCGTTGCCGCCTACACCAACACCACTGTTATGAGTACAGCCTGACATTGTTCCTCTTGCTCCGCCTGGAGTATAAGGTGCTGATGGCATATACTGTTGCATGTTAGCGCCACACATTGGACTACCTTTTGCTGTGCCATTTACTCCGCACATTCCAAAAGTTCCTTGCCAACTACCACATTGGTATTGGGTGCAAATCTGACAAGTACAGTTATTTTGGAAGTAGCATCTGCCGTATCCTTTGCCGCCGCCAGATGCACACACTTGTACTCCGCCGCCGTTAACATTTACAAAACTTGCATATCCAACACATCCTTGACAGTCTTGTGTACTACAACCTGTTGAGCCAGCTGCACACATTGTATATGTTTGCCCAGCTGATACTGATATAATTTTTCTAGCATATGATCCAGAGCCGCCTGGCCAACCTGATTTACAACAACAGTGTCCAGCGCCGCCGCCGCCGCCACCCCATAATTCTACAGCAAGCCATGTTGCTCCTGTCGGAACAGTAAACAAGCAGCATTTGCCGCCATTATTTTGTGATGTCTTGTTAGTAGCATAGATATGGAGTTCACTAATGGTTGCTGAGCCACCGCCTCCGCCTATGCCTAGTAATGTTCTTAAGCCTGCCATTTTATCTTAATCCTCCGGGTGATCCGGCATGTTTACTTTCCATGCTTCAATTTCGTCTGCTTCGCCGTGCTTAAATGTTGCTGGCAAATCTCTGAGTGCTGTTCTATAAGCAACCCAAGGTGCTGAAATTGATTCTGGCATGTCTGGAGATATTTTACCATCGGATGCTGTTAGTGCGCCATTTCTAGAATCAATTATATCGTCCCATGTTACAAAAGGTTCATCTAATGCTCCAAGGTCCCATGAAGTGCCATCATGTGATAAGCGTTGCATTTCGTATGTTTCACTTAATTCAGCAACATTGTTGTAAGTGCAAGTACTACCGTCTGGTAAAGTTTCATCTGTTGTAGTTGTATCTGCATATGTAACTTCGTATTCTCTTATGATTGATATAACAACAGGGTCATCTTCTGCTACAACTTCAACCTTGCGCATACCTACTGGTGTTGGTACATCTGCACCGTCTTCGACTGTAGTTAGCGGTGGCTGAATTTGTGAAAACAAATTAGTTTCTGCGTCTACAAAAACCCAAATTCTATCAGGTCCTGTATATGTTGCACTTCCTGTTCTGCCTTCTGAGGTGCTTGAACTAAAAAGCGTGTTTGCAATAGCGTATGTAAAATCTACGTTTGCGTTTATTATTGGTGATCCCATTTTTTAAATCCTCTTTATTGATATGATACTTTAACTACACCTTTAGAACCATGCTGTCCGTGACAGAAGCCACCGCCGCAAGCTCTTCCAGATGTTCCGCCACCTGCAGGCCATGATGGAACCGAACACATATGATAATGTCCACCGCCTGATGGCTCTTTAGCACACCACGCTGATGTTTTTCTTTCTGAACCAAAGCCGCCAGCTGTCATCATAACAATGTCAGTATTACAGTGACAAGTAACAAAACTTGTTCCGCCTGTGCCATCCATTACAATGTCTCCTAAGCCAGTGCCTGATAATAGTCCCCAACAACAAATATAACCATAACAAAAGCCGCCTCTTGTCATTTGACTACATCCGCCTGTGCCGCCTACAGCACATCCAATTGTTGAATTTGCTGTTATATCAACCACATAACTTGGGTTTGCTCTGCCTTGAATTCCGCAGCAGTTGCCGCAAGCTGTTGATCCAGCTGAGCATATTCTGTACTGACATCCTGCTACTGTTGAAACTGTTTTTAAAGCATATGATCCACCTGTTGACATAGTGCCTGCTCGTTCGCAACATCTGGCGCCTGGTCCAATTCCGCCGCCGCCCCACATTTCAAAAGAAACGCTAGTAAATCCAGCTGGTACAGTAAATAAGCAACAACATCCTCCTTCGCTGGCACCAGTACCAGTTTGGCGCACATAGAAAACTGTATTGGGGTTACCAATCGGTGTTGGCGCTAAGTCTGATAGTAATGAACGTAATGATGCCATGATTTAAGTCCCTGTAATTACCCATCCATAGGTAGCGCCTGTATAAACTAATACAGTTGCTGAGTTATTGATGTCTATTGTTAAATTTTCTGCGGAGCTTTGAATGTTAGCTCCGTTTCTTGATACTGTGATATTATTTGAGCCTGCGTTTCCGCCTACATCAACTATTTGTACAGTATCCCCTTCGATTGCTTCAGACGACAGTGGCAGCGTTATTGTTATGCTCCCAGATGTACATAGTACTCTGTCGTTTGTTTTTGCTTGATAGCTAACACCAGTGACAACATTAACTGTTGCGTATGTTGCTGTGCTTGTAATATATCTTCCCATAATGTTGATCCTTCGTTACTTGTATTTATGCTGTTGTCTCGATTCCGAACGCTACAGCACTTACGTGTGGTTGCGAGGAACGTACTACAATTTTTTGTGATGCAGCTAGTACAATACCAGTGCGTTCTAATATGTTTTTTGGTAATAATTCAGTTTCAAACTCAATATATTCACCAAGTGTTGGAGTATCTAAATCAGCAATTGCAACATTAATAACAGTAGGCTGATTGCCTCTGTTCGTTATATTCAAACTAGCCACGGTATAAATGTCCGCGGGTGTTAAATATAGCGTTGTATTTGCGCCGGCTGTGAGATCTTCTCCTGCTAGTCTACCTGTGGCCATTTTCTTTTTTCTCCGTTATTGTTGTAGGTAAAAATTCATCGCTACTGGCGAACCACTTATGCCGCCTGTATAATTTACCTTCTGTAATATATTTATCTGATTGCCTGTCGTTGTTGTAATTTCTTGCCCTGATATTAACACAGAACCTGCTGTAATGCTGTTAACGTTCAGTTCACCTGCGCCACCACCAATTTGCGAACTAATGTAAGTCTTAATTGCTTTTTGTGTTGGAACAATATTATCACTGTTAGCAGTAAACGTTCCGTCTACACTAAATTCAGTAATTGTTGCACCAGTGCCGCCGAGTTCAACTGCACCTAGTGATAGTTCTTGTAGTCCGCTAATATTAAATGCATCAGCATTTAGTGTAGCAATACCAGTAGATTGTTCAACGTTAAACAACCCACCAACTCTAAAGTTACCGTCTTGGTCTGTGGTTGTGTAGAATACTCTACCACCGCCACCTACTACAGTTTCAGCTGCTGGATCAGGTGCATTAACAGGAGTTCCTGGATAATTAGTGTCAGTAAAATTACCTGTACCAATATCTAAGAAATCGTGTCCTGTTAGACGTACTTGCGAATAACGTATGCGTAATGTAACATCATCGTCGTGTTCCATTGCCTGACTAGTTGTAATTTCTGGACTTAGCTGTAACTGTGCGTCAAACGGTCCTGTACCAGTTAAGTCTCTTACATTCACCAGTTTGTAGTATTCTCCTGGTATATCGCCAAATTCAATATTTGATCCAGGTTTTGGTGCAGCAGTTAATCCAGTTACTCTAACTAAAGTTCCTGGTTGATACAAATCAGCAAATCCATCACCTGCTGCAACTTCAGCAGCCGCAGTAACAAATCCTGCTCCTCTATTACTCCAAGTAGGCTGTGTTAACACACCATTGCCTATTCTAACAGTATGAGGAACTTCAACAGTATTGTTAGGATCAGTAACTGTCATTGCCGGAGCACTTGCATATCCTGAGCCCGGATCCCATATACTAATCATAATAATTTTACCGTCACTTACATACGAACGTCCTTTTGCTCTATCTGCATATAGGCCGCTTGCTGGTGCTGCAAATGTTATTCTAGGTTCTATACTATAATTTGTAGTATCGTCTAAAATTGCTTCAATAGCAACTCCTGTAATATGATCCCAGCCTGCTGTATCATCGCTCATTTTCTTAACTGTAGCAACTTTTGTGCCGCTGTTATATGTATCAATATAACCATATTGTCCAGCGCCTACTCCAGTTGTTAAGTAAATTGCCATACCAACATATTGACTACTTAATCTACCATCCGTATTTGATAATGTAATCGATGTAGTATTACCTTGTTGAGCTACGTTTGCAGCATCAAGATATCCATCGCCACCTTTATCTTCTGATGGATCAGTTAATCTAACCTCAAATACACCACCATCGGTTACTTGGGCATTATCAACTGTTGCGTTAAAGCCTTCACCTGTAACAGTAAATCTTGTAGCGTCACCGATAGTAGCCACTTCAAACGTAAAGTCTGGAGCGCCGCCTGCACCTAAGTCTGCATCTGTAATAGTTACTACTTCACCAACAACAAAGCCAGATCCGCCTTTCTTCAATACTACAGTACATAACCCGCCATCATCAACAATGATATCAAATACTTGTCCAGTGCCTGATGCTGAAGTTGTGCCAGACACATTGTAATATGTACCTTGTGTTCTGTTTCCGTTTGCTGGTCCAATATTTGTAAATGTAATTAAAGCATCTGTAGCTGTAGTGTACTCTTGTCCTGCGTTTGCATATTCAAATGCTAAAACATTGTTGCCGTCTGTGAATACACTGTGTATAACTGCATCAAAGTATCTATTTGTAACTTTACCTGATATTGGTACTTCTGTAGTATCAATACCTTCAGCAACAGTACCAAATGCACCGTATGATGAGTTACCGTTAGTAGCACGAATCTTACCACCATTCTCTGCTAAGTAACCAATGTGTCCATAGTATGAGAACACTGAAACAAGTTCTGTTCTTCCTAAGTTAGTACACCATACACCAATACCGTCTGATATAATTTGTGTAAAGTCGTTAGCAACGATCGAGTCATTACCGCCATCGTGTAGCGCACCATCAATTTTACAACCAACACAACCAGTACCGAATGTAGTTACATTTTGTACATATGGAGATTTGTTAATGATCCATGCATCTGTGTGTGCTGGACCCCAACCTGGATCTAAACTTA
>ERZ1048068.3587-NODE-3587-length-10147-cov-5.148732_pt1 | contig 10147 bp, 10 predicted proteins | sample MGYA00383098_ERZ1048068 | MGnify/ENA primary metagenome ERZ1048068 (study PRJEB29581, sample SAMEA5548368) | metagenome | biome: marine; feature: coastal; material: water | depth 1 m | study: Short-term variability in the microbial, nano- and picoplankton... | reverse complement strand
AATACCATCTATTACATAATCTTCTTTTTTTAATGTCAATGTTAGGCATCCAGAAAAATAGCTCTTTATGCCATATTTGTTCAATATATTTTTGGTAAAATGATCTCTGCATCCAATAGGTTCAAACCTCCTAAAATGAGCAATAGCTTCTTTAGTTAGCATTGTATCCTTTGCATGATTTGTAATATGAAAAGAAACATATTTTGGAAACACATTTTTACTTGGAGGCCAATTTTTTGGTTCATGCATAAACCAACCATTCATAATTAGTTTAACGGGTTCTTTAATTCTGTTCAATTCTTCTCTACAAACTTCAATATCTACAGATTCAAAGAATTGCTTAGCTGCAAGACTTTGGATATAATCTCCAATATTAGTCTCGCCCTTTCTGTATACTAGCAAGGCGTTTTTCAATATTTGTTAAATTGGTTTAGTTGTAAAAGTAAGAATTCTTAATTTATTTTGTTTAATTTGCCCGTGAATTAATTTATTTAATTATTAAAGTTTTAAATTAAATGTCAAATAAACTACCCATTATTCAATCTTTATGGATTGGTCCAACTTTAACACTAAATGAACAGCTTTGTATTTCATCATTTTTACATCATGGGCATGAATTTCATCTATATTGCTATGACCATATTCAAGGTGTACCAGAGGGCACAATTGTAAAAGATGCAAATACAATTCTTAGCTCAGATAGTATTTTTCAATATCACAGTGGCAGTTACGCTGGTTTTGCAGATTGGTTTCGTTGGGAATTACTTTCAAAATACGGGAATTTTTGGGTAGATACAGATGTTATTTGTGTTAAGCCATTTCAGTTTTCTTCAGAAATTATATTTGGCTTAGAACAAAATGATTTAGTTTGTCCCGCTGTCATTGGATTTCCAAAAGGTCATCAGCTTTGCTCTTTTTTAGCAAATGTTTGTAAAAACCCATTTAATCCTTTGCCATATGATACTAAAAAAAAGAAAAGAAAAAAATTAAAATATAGACTTTTAGGAAGGGGTAGAGAAAAAATCGGTTGGGGAGAAGCAGGTGGTCCTGTTGGCTTTACAAAAGCACTAAAATATTTTAATTTGTATAGCCAAGCTCAAAGTCATTTAGCATTTTTCCCAATTTCACCTCTACATTGGGACACCATTTATGATAGAACTTTTGAAAATGAATCTATAGATTTATTTACAAATACTTACGCTATACATCTTTGGAACGAAATGAGTAGAAGAAAACAAGGGTTCGACAAAAACGACAGATATTACTCTTCATCTTTGATAGAAAAATTAAGAGCAAAATATTTGGGAATATAATTAACTAACTCAAGTTTTTAATTTTTGCATAATTTAAAATAAAGTAGTTTTTAACTTTTCTTATCAAACGATTTGATTGACTATATCTAAGAGATTTAAGTTGAAGTTTTGGATGTATTTTGTTTACAGTTTTAAAATTTTTATGAATCGCCTCTATTTTTGAATTTAAAATATTCTCATTTCTTTTATTTTTAATTTTTAAAAATAAATTTAAAATTACATTATTAACTTCTCTTTTTTCACGTGGGGAAATTTGTTTGTAGCAGTAACCAATAATCTTAATTTTCATATTGTCTAAATAAATTGAAATAATTTCTTTATGTGATTTAAATTCTGGATTTAAGTAATATTTATCATAGATAGTTTCAACGATATCACAATATGCTAGTAGATTTTTTTTCTTGAAATTCTTAGTTATAGATAGATCGTTATCAATGTTATAGAAATAAGTTACTTTTTGATTTAGAGTAATATATTCTGCGTAAAATAATGTTTCAAAAAACCATAACTCATCTTCGTGAAGCAACCTTTTTTTAAATTTCAAGCTGTTTTTCTTTATGAATGATGTTTTGTACAAATTGTTATGAGCTGTGCAAATCATAGGTTTTTCAATTACCTGAATCAACAATTCCTTATTTTGATTTGGTATAGCAATTCCAGTAGAGAGACCATGATCTAGATACCCAGTAATTTTGAAACTATGACCGTTTGTTGTGGCTGTTTTACCAAAAACGATATCTGTAGTTTTATATTTTTTTGCATATGAAACAAGATCTTCTATTGCCTCAGAGGCAATAAGATCGTCAGCATCTAAAAAATATATAAAATCTCCTTTGGCAATTTTTATGCCACTATTTCTTGCACTTGATAGTCCTTGATTCTCTTGTTTAACAATTAAAATTTTAGTATCTCTTTCCTTCCATTTGTTTAAAACTTCTGCACTATCATCAGTGCTTCCATCGTTTACTACAATAGCCTCCCAATCTTTATAGGTTTGAGAACAAACACTTTCGAGTGTTTTTGAAATAAATTTTGCACCATTATAGCAAGGAATTATGATTGAAACAAGCGGATTTTTCATTAAAATATATTTTTACTAATTTAATAAAATGTATGACAATGCAATTGTAATAAATTTAAATGCTATATTTTTGATATTACAATAAATTTCTATCAAGCAATTTTATATGAAAATACTTTTTTTTTACCCTTCAAATCCTTTAAAAAAAAGTCAAGGTAATAATGCTAGAGCTTTTCAACTTTTGCAATATTTTAAAAACAGAAAAATACTTGTAGATTTCGTTACCCTAGAGAGTGACTTGTTTTCATCTAGAGATTTAGAATTATTAAAGCACAAAAATATTGTCAATAAGGTTCTTTTATTACCAAACTCTAAAAAATCGGGATTTAATTATTTTTTTAAAGTATCGTTAGCAAGATTTTTTTCGGGATTACCAAAACCCTTTGATAGAAGAAGATTAAAGCATCAAGATGTTTTCAATGAAATTTTACAAGATAATAACTACGACTATATCTTAATAAGTTACGCCTGTTGGGTGCCATTAATTTTAAATAATAACTATCTAAAAGGAGCTAAAACAATAGTAGATACTCACGATTTTTTAACATCACAATTTAAGAGTAGAAAAGACTTTAATTTAGGTAAGTTTTTTAAGGCAGAAATGACCTTATTAGATAGTATAGATCAAGTTTGGTCTATTTCTCTTGAAGAAAAATATCTCTTTGAGCAATTTATTTCAAAACCAGTATATTTAGTACCTCATATAACACAAACACAGTTAATTACATCAAAAAAAACTATTGATGTTTTATACGTTGCTAGCAATAACATGCACAATATAATAGCTATTAATTGGTTTTTTGAAAATGTATATGATATGCTCAAAAAGGATATAAACATAACTATAGTTGGAAAAGTTAATAACCATATCGATAGTTATCCAAATGTGCAAAAAATTAGTTATGCAGAGGATTTAACACAATTATACGGGCAGTCTAAGATTGTTATTTCTCCAATGCTAACTGGTACAGGGTTAAAAATTAAAGTTGCTGAAGCATTATCATTTGGTATTCCTGTGGTTTGTAATACACGTGGTGTTGATGGTTTAATTAATAAAACAGAAAATGGGTGTTTGGTAACAGATAGTCCACAACATTTTGCTGAAAATATTCATAGACTACTAGAAGATGAAAAGTTTTATAATGACATTTCACAAAAGGCAAAATCCTATCACACAAATTACCTAAGTGAAAATGCAATTTATGCTAAATTAGATTCCATACTAAATTAAACCTTTAATAATGAATAATGAAGTACTAAAATTTTGGTATAAAATAACAAATAACACTCCCAAATATTTAGAGGTTAAATATGCGCAGCGTGAAGAAAAAAAACGCAAATCTTACGACAATTCTATTGCAGATACTTTATCGAAGTTTAAAAAAAACATAGCTGAAAAAGATGAAATCAACCTTTGTCACTCAGGTCATTTAGGCGATTTAATTTACGCACTACCAACTATTAAAGAATTATCAAAAACCAAAAAATGTAATTTATATATTAATATTAATAAGCCATACAATGGGCAATACTTTAAGCACCCTTCTGGCAATATTATGATATCTGAAAGATCCTACAATATGCTTTTGCCCTTACTCATAGAACAGGATTATTTAAACAAAATAGATATCTTTAGTAACCAAAAGATTGACCTAGACCTGGATTTTTTTAGAAACTTACCAATTTCTAATCAATTTCATTCGTTTAGATGGTATTTTCACTTGGTAGGTAAACAAGCAGATATGACTGCTCCATATTTGGATGTAAAACCCCATTCAACTATAAGAGATAAAGTTGTTATTGTGAGAACTTTTAGAGCTAGGAATATTTTTATTAATTATCAATTTTTAAGAAATTATGATAATTTATTGTTTTTAGGAACAGAAAACGAATACTTAGATTTAAAAAATGATGTCCCAAATTTAGAGTTTTATAACGTAAAAGATTTTTTAGAGCTGGCACAAATAATAAAGTCGTGTAAGTTTTACTTAAGTAATCAAACCTTTGCTTATGCTGTTGCCGAAGGTTTAAAAGTACCTAGACTCTTAGAAGCTTATCCAGATTTCCCAGTGATGTTTCCAACGTCAAATAACGGATTTGATTTCTATTTTCAGCAGCATTTTGAAGATTATTTTCAGCAACTTTACAATACCTAATGGCATTTCAAATGAAGACTATAAACGTTTCAATTATTACAGTTAATTACAATAATGCAAAACTAACACTAGATTTCGTTAAGTCTTTGATAATGTATTTCCCTTCTGCGTTTAGTTATGAAGTCATTGTTATTGATAACGCTTCAACCGAAACATTAAGTTTAAATTTAAAAGAAGAATTAAACTCTTTAGATCATCCCATAGTTTTTTATAAAAGTAACCAAAACTTAGGATTTGGTGGCGGAAATATGTTAGGTAATCAATTGGCTGTAGGTCAATATTTAGCTTTCATCAATAATGATGTTATTATCACTGAAGACTGTTTTACTCCTCTTATTCAATTTTTAGAGGCAAACACAGATGTTGGTGTATGTTCACCACAACAATTAAATATTGAGAATAAGCCAGTCATCGGTTTTGATTATTTTCAAGGATTTAGAAAAGAGTTATTTGGAAGAAGTTTCATAGAAAAATTTGTAAAAAATCATCCCAAACGAAAAGAACTTCCTTACACAAAACCTTTTGAAGTCCCGGCAATACAAGGGTGCTTTATGTTTTTCAATGCAGAAAAATTTGCTGAAATAGGTGGGTTTGACACTAATTTATTTCTGTATTTTGAAGAATTTGATTTGTGCTACCGCCTAAAACATAAAGGGTATAAGAGTGTATTGGTGCCAACATCATGTTTTAAGCATTTAGTAAGTGCTACCATTAGACCAAATCCTTTGATAAAACAAGAGTTAATGATTTCTAGACTTTATACTTACAAAAAACATTATCCTTATATAAAGTATAAACTTTTGCAATGTATTATTTTAATAAAACTCTCTATTGAGACTTTATTTAATAAAAGGAAAGCAAAACTGTTTTGGATAGTGTTTCAAGGAGCGCCTTTAAAATATTCTTTAAAACAATTGCAAAAATTAAATTTAAAATAAACTAACATAAACACTTGCATAACGTAACGCAGCCTCATCCCAATCAAAACTCTTTGCATGAGCAATGTACTGTTTAGAAAACCATTCTTTTTTTGCACGATAATTTTTCATTCCTTTTGTAAAAACTTCAGCCATGTATTTGGATTCATAATGATTCCAATAAAAGGCATGTTTTCCTCCAATTTCTGGGAGTGAAGTATTGTTGGATAAAAATACCGGTTTACCAAAGCGCATCGCTTCAATAGGTGGAATTCCAAAGCCCTCTCGCAAACTAGGAAACATAAAAGCCGAACAATTTTTTAAATAATAATGCTTTTCAATATCACTAATTTTACCTGTCAAAATCACTCGTTTTTCTAAGTGATTTGACTTTATACGCTCTGCTAATTCCTGCCTTGCATAATCCGTATTTTTATTACCAGAAATCACAAGATCATAATCTGGAAGTTCTTTGAGCATATCCACAAGTGTATGAAAATTTTTTCGTGGCGTACACTCTCCGATCGTAAACAAAAACGGGCGAGTTGTGGTTTGTCTTGGAACAAAATTGGCGTTTATGTCTGTTGATTGAATTGGATTACCGTTGTGAATCACGTATTCTGGCACATTTGGCACATTAAAGTGTTGATGCGTTGAGGTCTTGGCATATTCAGAAATATATGTGATGGCTGAACTTCTGTTGAGTTTTTCTTGAAATCGTATATTTCTATCATGTTCTGGATTATTGGACACCTCGTCAATAAAATTCACATCATGGACTGTAAGAATATAAGGGCAGTAGGATTGAGGTTCAATTTTTATATTTTGATTCAAACTGTGCCAAATTTCATATTTTTTTCGAATTCTAAACAAAGGATAACGCCTGAAGCTGTAGTATTTTTTGTATTCAAAATAATCTCCAAATTCAGCTTTAAGTTTAGCAATATCTTTTACATGAAGTACTATTTTAAAATCGCTTATATTGGCATTGTAAAGCCCCTTTATGAGGTGGTAATTAAATTGTCCAAATCCAAAATATGGGTTTTTTATATTATGTGCTTCAAGGAATACTCTTTTTGTCATCTTTTCATGTTCTTTTGTTGCCACAACTCACGAAGTTTAATATATTTCAAAAAGGTCACATTATACGTCTGAACACAAATCACCCAACCATTGAATCCGTCCAAAAACCCACGTCTTAGGATATAGGCCTTAAAAAAAGCCCAACTTGGTCGCCATAAGATTTTTAGTAAAGATGACTTACTGCCCAACTCGAAATAAGCTTGTGCAGCAATACTTGAGAACCGTTCAATTTTTTGGTTGTGCTCTTCATAGTCTTTATAGATCCAATGCAATAAATCACCTTTGAGATATCCACTTTTTTTGCCATCTTTTAATGTGAAGCAATCATGCGGATTGATACCTTTCCACGTTCCACTGTCTTTTTTAAATAGCCGTAATTTTCGGTCTGGGTACCAGTCAGAATGTTTGATCCATTGTCCACAATAATTGTTTAAACGGTTGCAATAGTATCCATCTTTAATCCAATTATCCTTAACATCTAAAATCGATTTTTTTAATGGTTCTGATAGCGCTTCATCACCATCTAAAGACAGTATATAATCATATTTTGTCTGTGCTAAAGCAAAGTTTTTTTGTTCTTTATACCCCAGAAACGACTGTTCTATAAAACGAACACCGAAGCGTTCACATATCTGTTTTGTATTGTCGGTAGAGTAGGAGTCCACCACTACAATTTCATCGGCAACATCTTGCAGTGATACAAGACACTTTTCCAAATGTTCCTCCTCATTGAAGGTAATGATAACGGCCGAAAGTTTTATGGACACAAAATTAGTTTTTCACAGATTCAAAAATAATCAAATTACAAAGACTGATGAAATTCAGTACTACAATAACGTAGTTATTTCAGTTTTATGCAGTAAAGTCTTGCTTTTGTTTAGTATTTTTGAGCAAAATTTAATTTTTAATGAAGTTTAGTCTCAACCAAGCATATACAAATCAAAAAGAGGATATTTTTTCGCTCGTTACCAATTTTGATGCGCTTGATGATCCTAATGCATTTGGCTCTCGAAATAAAATCAAAGCTATTAATTTAAACGATAAACCTCTTTGCATTAAATCCTTCAAGAGACCAAACGTTATCAATCGTATTGCCTATACTTTTTTCAGAAAAAGTAAAGCTGAACGGTCTTATACCTTTGCGCACCGTCTTTTGTCTTTGGGAATTGGAACACCTGAACCTATTGCGTTTTTTGAATTCAAGAAATACGGCTTAATCAACAAAAGTTTTTATATCTCAGAACAATTAGACAGTGACTTGACATACAGGGATTTGACTAAAAATTTTGATTATCCAGACTACGAAAACATTTTGAGGGCCTTTACTCGTTTTACCAACGAACTCCACAATAAAGGGGTCTTGTTTTTAGATCACTCTCCTGGAAATACCCTTATTAAAAAAGTTGGTAATCAGTATCATTTCTTCTTGGTTGATTTGAACCGAATGCGGTTCAAGCAATTATCCTTTGAGGAGCGTATCAACAACTACAGAAAACTCACTATCCATTCTTCAATGGTTGAAATCATGAGTGATGAATTATCTAAAATTACGAATTATGATTTTGATAAAATTAATGCCTTAATGTGGGCATCTACAGAACAATTTCAGAAATCTTACCACAGAAGACGAAAACTAAAAAAGCAGCTTAAATTCTGGAGGAAATAGCAAAACTTTCTGCTCTTAAGCTAGATTTTGTTGTTTAGGATTTTATAATAGGTTTTTAACTTCCTAAAGTTGGAGATTTTTCGTTTTGTTGGAATTTTATTTGTTTTTAAGTAGTTCACAACTGCTTCAACCATGCGTCGAGCAGACTTTCCATCTTCGTACGGATGGTAATCTTTGATGATGTTTTTCCGAAATTTGGCATAATGATCTTTAGAAAGAGTTTCAGTTACTTCTTTATCCAAATTTTTGTAGGTTTTTAGGTTTTTCCAAGAAATTTGAGTTGAAATACTGTTGAACGTGATTACGGGTTTATTTAACAATAAAAACTCGTATACAACAGAAGAGGTGTCACTAACAATGAGGTCCGAAATGATCAAAAACTTGGTTATATCCTTATCCTTTAGGAAAATAATATTTTCAGTGGTATTAGCCAGTTGTTCATATTCAAAAATCCATTTTTTGTCCATGAGGGGATGAAACTTTAAAAGAACGAGATATTCTTTATTCTTGGCCAAATCTTTAATTTCTTCAATTAAAAATGGAGCCGAGGTCAGTTTGGGCGAAAACGTTGGTGCATAAAGAATTATTTTTTTGCTCTTGTGTGTATCAATTAAATGTTGCTTTTCGGCATTGAAGCTTTCGTGCTTTTTGTAGTAAATATCTAATTTTGGCCACCCGGTTTCAATAACATCAAAATCCTTGTGTATTTTTTTTAATTCATTAAATCGATTCGTGAAATATGGTCCTTGAGTCAAATACAAATCGAAATATTCTCGTATTCTAAAATGGCCTTTTTTTTCTCCGGCAAAACCATGAAAAATTTGTGTTTTGAGACCTCTCAAAAAAAATGGAACTTCATTTCCAGGAGCAAAAATTACATCACTTTTATATGCTCTCAAGCTTTGAATAGACGATGTGTGTGGCTCTGATTTGTATGGAAAATCTTCCTTGACTTTTGGTCCTACGTACCATAAAAAGTCATGATTTTCTTCAATTAAAACTTCTTTGATTGGATTTAATATCGCAAACGCATAATTATTCAAGCAGAATAAAATAAATTTCATTACAACGACTTATTAACTTCATTTAAATCTTCAACAAAATCGATTTCCATACAGTTAAATTTTGAAATATCTACTGCATTAATTTTCAAATTATCTTTTTCAATAGCGATTTCTAAGCCACGTTCAAAATAGTCGTTATTTGTACATTCTTCCAAACGATTGATAAAAGTTTCAACATCATTGGAAGAAATGAAATTTATACCTACAGCTTCGCCCAAACCATGTTTTACAGTTTTTGAAAGCGCTTTAATGTAGCCATTTTCTAAGGTGTATTTTACTTCCTCTTCCCCAACTTTACTTGTGTTGACAGCTACAAAAGACTCATTTTTTTCAATGTATTCATTTAAAATATCCAACAACTTTGCATCAAATACAACATCACCATTAAACCAAAGCACAGATTTATCTTTATTTTTCTTTAAAGCTCTCAACAAACTTTTAGACGTGTTTGTTCGGTCAAAAAATGGATTATAAATATAAGTCAGCTCAGGGAAACGCTCCATGATGAGATTCTTTTTGAAACCAACAACTACATTTATATCATCAATGTCATAATGAGTCGCAATGTTTTCAATTTGCATGCCCATAATACTTTTGCCGTTTTTTAAAACTGTTAGTGGTTTTGGAAAAGGATTACCAAGTCGTGAACCCATTCCAGCAGCGAGTATTATGATTTTCATGTTTTTACATTCTGAATTAAGGATCAAAGATATGGTAAATAATTAATTAACAAAACAGGAGGAATAATAAACATCATCTAAAGATTTGATAATTAAATACTTAACATTAATTTTGTTTCACCATTAAATTTTGTTTTGTGATTTATTTAGAAAAGAATCATTTCATCGGTGAGGGCGAAATCCGATT